>JGI24158J21664_10009795_pt1 | contig 12791 bp, 7 predicted proteins | sample Ectturendosymbi3_FD_21664 | JGI IMG/M metagenome (IMG submission 21664) | reverse complement strand
AAAAAGTACTCTGATAACACAGCATAAAATTGGCCGAAGTTGCACCTTGCTTGCTAAAGTATAAATCATCATAACTACCTTCAAATAAAAATCATCATAACCACCTTCAGAACCACATCAAATCCACTTCATCATTAAGTTTGGCAAACCATCAAAGCTCCAAAATTTTCCTAAACATCAGATTCATAGCTGCTCTGAAAGCATGCGCAGTGACGTACATCATCCAGTGCGAACGCTGGATTTCCGTCCCATTGTGACGCAACTATAAAGTGAGAGCGAAGTCGGAAAGTTTGCAACCCTGGCTAACTGAAAGCATTGTGACGCAGCCGTAAGATAAACGCATGCGGGCGCTGACTGTGGAGACAGAAGTTCCGCCTTAAAACGTCACTAAGGTTCGAACTACTCGCTTTGCGAACCATGGTGATCTTGACGAGAGTTCGCAAATGGGTAGCAGTCATAGATGGAGGAACCCGGGACCGGGTAGGCACAGGCCCATCCACTTCTGTCAAGCAAATGTGTAAAAATTGAATGAAGACTTTGAGATAATTCTGCTAAAAAATTTTCATTACCAGGCCCTGGGCCCCCCACTTTAAAATGGTTCCCTTCACACCAGGCGATAGGCCCACCAACTTCTATAAAAAGTTTCCTCCATCACTGGTAGCAGTTGCTGGCATTCGACATTTTGTAAATTGTAATCTATAGCATCCGCTGACATTTGACATCTCGTAATTATTGCGTAACATTCCGACCTCAATTTTGGCGTCCCCTAAACGCTGCGCCCGGGGGCAGATGCCCCCCCTTTGTTACGCCACTGCTGAATGCTGTTTACACAATTTTTTATTTTTAGGGTCTGCGGGGGGGGCCATGGCACAGTGCCCCCCCTTCCGTACGCTAGTGCTTGATCGTAACATCCAGCAACGAAACACATCTCACAACGCTCAGTTTAAAATAGACGCAAACATTTCTTTTTCATCCGTCTTGCATTGGAATTATACATCACCTCCACACTGCGTAATCTCTCTTGTGAAAACATATAATGAGGAAATTTAGAGCCTGGTTCAGCGTGTGATTGTGGTGTGAAGAGCTATATCCCCGTTGCGAGAGATAAAGTATTCAAAATATCACTAAGTTACAGTTGCTCTGACCAAACCTCCGAAATTACACAATACCTTAAATAATTTCCACACAAAGTAAAAACCCTGCAACTTGTGCCGTAACCAAAATTCTTTGCAACACCAGTTTTGCAGATATATCTTGTTGATTTTATCGAAACACAACATTCAACAAATTGTCGCACTTTAGCATTTGGCGAAGAAAAAGTCACAAGTTTTGAAATAAGCTCTCGCGTGATTGCAAATTGACTCCAACCTCTTGGCTGACCCTGGCAGAAAGCAAGATCTTAGAAACGTACTTCGCCGCTTTGACAAGAAAAAAATCCAAAATAACGCAATTTCGACTTTCGCTCAACTTCGTGCATTTATTTCGGACTTATCAGATGACACACTACAGTTGCAAATCTAAGCTTCGCACCTTTACCAGTCCTGTCCTTGCCTCTTTTGTCAAAGAGCAAAAGAATTAACGGAAAGCAAAGCAGATTGCAAACTCACAAAAATTTCAGTTTTTGCAGTGTAGTCATGGCAGTGATTTATGACTTCTTTCAACCAAAATAGTGCTAAAAGATTAACTGACATCAAGTGACATATCTTCCTATCCGTGAACAGCTCCAACTGTCAGTCCGCTACACCAACATCCACACAACTATGCATCAAAAAACAAAGGAAAAAGTGCCGTGAATGAATGTTTCAAACGTGTTAAACCCGGTGACTGGTTTTGCAATTATGCTGACGGGTTTCAGTCTGGTTCATCGCCTGAAAACCGGATCCTTGTCACTCACGTTGCTAACCCCATTGCAGGCAATCAGCCTCAGGGCATCGAACACCCGGTTGTCATTCAAAAGCTTCGCAAGTGCGGACAATCGCTGATACGAACGATGCTTCCTCTTTCATTTTCACAACATCACAAATTGACAACCGCATGCTTCACCTTTCGGTTGTATTTTTTAAATTGGTGTTTTGAGATTGCTAGCAGGCTTTACTGTGTGCGTTCTCAAAACATATGTTTGCACTTAAACAATTACAAGTACTTCAACTAATCATCTGTAAAAATTCAAATTTTAGCATTCTGTGTTGAAAAAATAAGATTTTGCAATGAAAACGCAAAAGCAATTGAAAATTACTTTGCAGTACTTTAGGATTAAAAGTACACCAACATGAAATTAAGAGTATTTCATTGAAAAGATCGATAAAACTCGTTGCAGAATAAAATGGAATCCTCTCACTGTTTGAAGGTTTTGATAAAAGGGGATTTTTTGTTTTTGATTCGTTCACTTTCGTGTTTCATGTGAAAAAAGATTTAAAATTGTCACACAAGGTGTAAATGCAGAATATATGGATTTGATTCTTGCAACAATGCAAACTTCCACAGGAGTTTCACAAATGCAGCAGAAGTCTGTTGCTATTCCGTTCGAAGCGGAACACGCAGTCTGCCCCGCTTGTCGTTCGAACTTCCGACCGAGGAAGTGATTAAAGCCAATTGCTCGCTATCTGCGCCTTAAACGATTTGACCANAGAAGCGCCTCCCTCGTCATTTCTNATCGAGGCATTTTGTGTTTCGACTTTCACATCAGACACATTCATCTGATGCAGTTCCCTCTGACTTAGCCGAATTCCATGTAGTGGCACTTGTGTGACCACTACATGTACAAAACCTAAACAGACGTCTGCTTTGCCAATGGTTTGCTTTCTGCCACTAGTGTTCGTTATGTGTATTTGTCTTGTCAATTATTTCCAGCATTTTGTCATTTTGTAAATGTGACCGCTGGAGCTCAAGATCGGGAAGCTGCAGAATAGCATCGGGAAGAAATTGAGATTTTGTAGGTGGCGTCATATCAGGGGCAGGTTTAAGCTTACGTCATCGGGCCCTGAACCCAACGCCAAAGGGCAATTTATGGTTCTTAAATAAAACTAGGCGAAAAATCCGCATCTTTAGAGCCCTTGATTAAGCTTCTAGCATCCGTGGTTAGCAAGTTATGGCCATATTTTATTCAACGTTTCGATTTATGCGTAAGCCATCGATTCTGCGTCCAGATCTATAGCTGGAGTCAATTTCCGAAGAAACTTGATGCAGTCAGAACTTCAAGTTCATAGTGTCTGAGGAGTTTAGAGGAAGGTGTTGTGCGGTTAAAAGTAAAACTGTTTCGGTCCTTGGGCTCAATCACAATAGCACGCGTAAGAAGTTATGACCTAAAAAACACAAAATAAACAAACAAATATTTCATTAATCCCCCAGGGAGTAGTTTTATAATTTGTTGTTTTTAGACCATAACTTCCATACGACAAACGCTAGGACAAGCAAGGTTTCTGAAGATGCGGATTTTCGCCTAGTTTTTAAAAAGCACGAAGCTCCCTTTTGCGGTTGAGGCTCAGGGCCCAATGGATGTGGGCCAGCTAAAAGCCTAAAATACCCCTTTTGTGACGTCACCCACAAAATATCTCAAATCCAAAACTTGCCACTTTTTTAATCGCAGACTTCCGCATCCTTCGAGGGTTTGAACAGCTCTCTAGCTCCATCGGCCGGCAAGTTACGACTGGATGAGAGTCACTGGAACTATAGTGGCTTTGTGGTCCAATGAGGGAATTGCAATGATTGTTTCAAAGCCCAAGTATCTAAACAGCGGGCAGTGTTTGACTCCACTTCTGCTGTTTGACGATTGTTGACTTACTCCAATCACGAGTCTCATTAAAATGCGGGAATCAGCAGGAATGTATTGCTAACATAAAAGGTGTGGGAACGCACCAAAAAAATAGCCATTTTAAAACAGCTTCAAACTCATTTTAAAGCAAAACGTGAATAAGGTGTGGGAACGTCGTTACTGCCCCACTACACTCCTGGGAAGTACGTAACCGAATAAGCCACGTCTTCCAGTGCACCATGTAGCCTGCCTGCTCCTTTCTACACTTATATTCTGCTCTTAGTTCCATACTCGACGCGAATGAATTCCAGTTGCAACGTCACTGTTTCAGATCAACGTAATAATATTAACTGAAAGGGTTTCCCAACTTGCCCGCGACCTTTAAGCAGACAACCGCGCCACNCCCCACGCANTCCTTCTAACATCATGCAGTTTATGTTCGGGGCCATCTGCCATGTCACATAAATGTAACCAACATACACAGGATTTGGGTCAAACCTCTGTTGCAATCGGTCCCCACAGCAAATGCAAGAATCCTCAACAGCAGCACCCTCTCGACCAGGGCTGTGGAGTCGGAGCCCAAGCAATTTTTGGGGGCTGGAGCCGGAAATTTGGGTTCAGGTTCCACAGCCCTAGTTTGTGGGGCAAGTTTTACAAATAATACAATGCTTTTTCTTTCCAATGGACCAAATTATTCTGGAGCTCAGTGGCGTAGCCAACCCAATTTTTGACTTTTCAAGGCAACAACGTTTTGTTTGAGATGCCGCTTCTAAAAACACAAAATCATTAATATGCTAAAAACTTGGGGGGCATGGCACCCTGGCTACGCTTATGCTGGAACCGGAGCCAAAAACTTTTGGATGCCTGGAGTCGGATCCTAAAATGCGAGTCCCGGTTCCACAGTCCTGCTGTCAACGTTACGAACATTCTACTGTTCGCCTTCTTATGTCCAGAACCACAGGTCGTCATAAAGTCATTTATTGCGCACGAATGACACCAGTGACCTCACAGTCGCAACACAACCAGAAAAACGCCACCTACTTTTCTACTTGCAACACTGGTTTCGCGAAACCACAAGCTTTGCTGATGAAGTCAGACTAGCAACGGAACTGGAAGCCTGTTCGTGATGAAGCTGGTTTCGGAAAGGAAAGTAGATAAACAACAGTTTGTACCTTGTTTCGTACCGATTTCGTATCGGTTGCGGAAGGGCAAAGTAGATGCGGACGGATCCGGTTAAGTAACATATCCCAGTGAACTTTTCAATGGTGATATGGATCGTAAATGCCTTCAATGGAGAGCCAACTATGCAACGGGGAGCAGGTAACCGATATTTTCATCAAATTTGAACGACAATGAGAGCTAACGCACCAGCATGCTGTGCTGGCTCAAGACAGTTCTACGCCCTGAGCAATGTCCTCTCTAAGCTGCGCGCCTGGGCAGATGCTGAGACCCTCTGCGGAGCTGCAACAAAATCTGTGATCCAGCGCACCCGCTTGTTTTTCCGCGCAGCAGTATTAAAAATTAGAGGGAACATTGGCCCCGAGAAAGATTAAATATTTACGCCACGGCAAAACGTCGCACTAAAACATTCTGGACGTGGAAACCAAGAAAACGGATTCGGCCACCTGCCACTTGAAGGCTGCTCTCCACGCGGCCTAGTGCAGCGGTCCCCAAACTTATTCGAGTCGTCACCCAAATCAGGGTAGTGATGTCTTATTATCCTCAATATTTCGCAGTGATCGCTCACAATTCAGAACATCATTGTGGTTTCGGTTCTGCGCTACCCCCCCGGATAATCACATATTACCTCCACTCTGGGAAGCACCGGTCCTGGTGCCAAGACAACTTCTGAAGTTTATTCAAAGAAAAAATAGATCAACAAAGCTGGGGGTGTGTTCTCATTTTCCATTTTCCGAAGGCCCGCGTTTGAATTTCAAAACCCATGTCCTATTTTCACTCAACATTCTACTGTTGTTAAACCAGGTTTATTTTAAGGCGTTTTAGTGACCCGATTCGGGTCCCCAGAATCAGAGAAAATTATCATCGGATCCCTAAAATCAGAGAAATCGGGTCCCTACAGATCCATACCGGGTACCTAACACCTGGCTGAACAGCAGGTTTTTGATTGCACTTTTCTACGAAGATGAACTGTCACAAAACGGTGACATCAGCCACAGTGCTGTGGGTCATTACACGTCACGCTTCTTTCGGTCATCAGCAGCCAATTCAACTTTTTTCTTTGCTTCTTTTAAAACTTTTTCCACCTTCTCTTTAAGCAGCAGCGCCAAACGCGTCATCAACTCCATCTGTAATCCGAAACCTTGTTCGGACGCGTTCGCGCCGAAAATCGATCCGAAATGTCGCGAAATTTTCCGAACGCTCAATGCGTGTAGAGACTGGCAGCGAAGACAATGTCCCTCTTGATCAATTCCGAACATTTCTCCATCTTCGCGTAGAGGTTCGGATCGCCGATGACGCGCGCAGCGTTTCTTACGTCACGGCAAGTCTCATTCAGCCGCTGGATTGTGCGAACAATCATACCTGAACGTCACAAAGCATAACTTTTTACGTACCTTCAATTTGTTTTACACACCCTTGCACTGCTGGTGAAAGTGGCTGGCAACGAGCTCTAAAATTGGTTTAAATTGTCAGTTTTTTGTTGTTGTTTTCTTTAAATAAAAACACAATTGCTTAAAACCTTTAGTATTTGAACCGGAAACACCAGCAACTGGCCGAGTACAAGAGAGGAACAAGTTACATCCTTGATGACGTGATTTGCCACCATTGCTCGAATGAAGAACATCACGCAGGTATTGTCTGGTGATGGTGTTTTTGGCAAACGAGGTATTTGGCGAAGAACAAGTGTTGGCAGTGGCGCTAACACGGCAATCATTTTCAGCAAGCGACTCGATTTGAATGCGAAAGTTCAATGGACATTTTACAAGAAGGTTTGATGCGAAACATAAAGTTCATATATATTTACTACCACGTAGACTTCCCCTTTTCCTTTATGAGAAAGGTTTGGTCGCAGTTCTCAAATTGCGTTCTGCATCTTGCAACAATATTGTCCGTTCATTTGCATATCACCTGATCTAGAACTTCCACCCTCCTTAATGCTATATCTTATCCCAGCGTTTCATCCTTTCAAAATTTTTTAAATAAACTTTGCTATTTCAACCGGTTCACACGATCGCAGGATGCTCTGCTACTTCAGCGTTGAACCAACCTTCTTGAACCGATGTGAGGTTTGTGATATCTTTGAACGAGGTGCCCTTGGCCCATTCGTACACGACCTCCACCAGGCCGAACCTGAGCTGGGCCACGAACTCATCCACCGGTTGCCGCACCCCCAACTCGTACTGAGTACCCCCAACCATTGTCGCGACGTCTATGATCCGAGACATCCCCTGAAATAAACAGAAAGGTGAAAATGAAATGTACACCAGAGTGGTTTTCACAAATGCAAGGCAATGAAGAGGTGTTATTACCGGGATCCAAAAAGTTTTTCAAGCTGGAATCGGAGCCTGAAATTTGGGCTCCGATCGGAGCCTGAAACCCAAATTTCAGGGTTCCGGTTCCACAGACATAGTTTGTGGGGCAAGCGAGTTATGCAAAAATTACAATGGTTTTTGGTTTCATTTGTACAAATTGTTCCGGAACCGGAGCTTGAAATTTCAGTTCCGGCTCGACAACCCTGGTTTTTACGCTGTTAGCAAGACACGGTTTAGCGCAAGGCATTATGTTAAAAATGTACTAATGTTAAAAGGAGACATGCGGGTTTTGTGTGACTTGTAAACCAACTATTTGTTTCTGATGCAGTTTGTTGAGATTATTGACAATCAAAGAGAATGAACTGTCAACAAAAACGGATCCTACTAAATATCTGGCAACTAAAACGGATCAAGACAGCACTTAAATGGAGGAATTGCATAGTTTAAAAAAATGTAGCCACACTTTTAACAATGTTTTTACACAAGCGAATGCTGCTGACGACTCCGAAGGACTTCTTCAAAGGTCAGTTGCAAAAACCGAAACTTTCTGAACGATTGCGAAAAGCCCTTTTCTCCCAAACCTCTTTCAATCTGGAGGTGAACGTCACTTCTTCGATGTCGACACGTTGCTGGAAGACGGCGCAAGAGAGCAGAGCGACGATTTCAGCCGGATCCATGGCGGAGAAGACATTCTCGAACACGAGCTCGGTCAAAACGATTTCGTGGCTTGATATCTCACACGCCACCCTCCCCTTCAGTTGGACGGCGCCGCTGTGGTCGATGTACCTCAAGCGCTTCAAAACCTGGGGGGGGAACTCGATGGTAACAGGTTGCAATAAAATTTAAGTCGCAGCAACAAAAATTCCACCAAAATGAACCTAAAAACTTCCAAGTGAAAAAAAACACATAAAAACGGGATTTGACGCAGAAATGCAAACCACCGATCACAGATGACGTCACGTAAGCTGCAAAAATCTTTTAGCTTTGAGTTAAAAAGAATAAGACCTTTTGATGACAACAACACATTATTTCGCGGACGTCTGGAACCGAATCTGACCTGAACTCGCTGTTGATACTCGGGCAGCAGATGGAGACTCGCTTCACTGAGTAGATACTTGAGTTGGCTCAACTCGCGCTTCAACTTCAAGTACGACTCGACATCGCCAACCTTCAACAACATGCACGGGAACTTATATTTTTTCAGAGAAACGTAAAAAATAAGATGATGTTGCGTCGGCAAACTCCTTGTAAATAACTGGGCTGGAAACCAACGCGTCGAAAGGGGGNGGCATAACGTTGCAGCAAAGTTGCTGGAAACTGCAACTTGTGGTTGATGGAAACTTGGCGCGGAGCAAAACAATGCATCTCTATTNTATGTTAAGACCTTTAATGAAACTTCCGTCTCATCAGAGAAAAGCCACGTAAGCGAAATGAACGAGTTACCCNCGCCAAAATCTCTGGGCAGTTCAAACATTNTGCCTCGAACCAGTCTCAAGATATATCGATTTCAACCAAGATTGNTTCTTGCGATTATATCACCGAAGTTTGTTGTGTTTCGAACGTTTGACATTGAACCGAGGTCGAAAAGCAGCATTTCGTTCGGATTGGAAGATATTTTCAGAGCAGCTCGAAACGCCGCAGGGTACAACGTCACAACGCAATTCATTGTTTGCAAATAAATACCATTTTTAGATTGTCGGCGCGAGTTCTTGTGAAACTTGAAGCCAAGCAGTGGATACGCGCAGTGTCTGCTCCTCGTCCTGCTCCGGTTGCATGAGGTTATTTTTATTGTCAGCTTGCCATTGGGGGGTGGCTGCGACACCCCCCCTTTCCAATACCCCTCTGAATGCGTCGCAACAACATCGGAATGGATGACCACGTAAGCAACGCCTCACTCACAGGCCTAAAACCAGGTTTTTTTTAAAGGTGTTTTAGTGACCCGATTCGGGTCCCTAGAATCAGAGAAATTATCATCGGGTCCTTAGAATCAGAGAAGTCGGGTCCATACCGGGTACCGAACATTTTTCTTAAAAAAAAACCTGCTAAAACAGAAACTGTGACGGTAATGTGAACCTGTTTTTCATTTCGCTGAGGACGTTTCGGTCATTTGTCCCAGAACTGAACTAAAACTCACCGTATATTTTTGGACATTGTGACCGATTTGACTTAATTTTACTCGGTCATTCAAAAAAGAATCGGTCTGTGAGCGTAAAAAACGCCAGGCATCACCCACTGATGAACTGCTCCCAATCATAGCAGTACACAGCTACTCACAATCATTTTTACGGAATTAACAGGCGCAACAAAACGCTGAACTACGCGATGTCACTTTTAATAATATTCTAATCTTAACCTGGGCGTTGAAGCGAGGCAAGCTGGTGCAGGTGAAGGCAGACGCAATGCTGTCCTCCAAACTACGCATGCGCATGACCTCTTCGACCAGGTCAACTTGGTTCACGTTGAGGTCAGACAACAGGTCAAGGGGAGTCAGGCCCGCGGGATTCCTTTCGACCAATAAGAGCAGCTCCTGCCCGGCAACGCTCGTCGACTGGTCAGGCGGATCGTTGCTAGGAAACAAGCTCAAACGTAAACAACCTTATTTGGAAATAGGAGCAACGTTCAAACCAAGCAGATAAAAAAGAACATGATCAGNAAATAAAGACGTTACTGAATCAAATTAACAGCATTATGTTTATTGTCTTTCCACTGCTTCAGCAACTTTCTGCTTTTNGCAGCAAGTCTTTGATACGTACCTGAACCTGGGGATTTCCCGGCGTTTGTGATCTTCAATGATCCTGTTCGCATTCAACTGGAAAGTGCTGGTTGTGACGTAAGATATGTCTTGTGCCTTGACGTTGATCACGGTCTAAGAAAATATTTTGTTGGAATCAGATTATATAATATTAAGTCAAAGGACCTTCGTGAAAAGCGGGTCTGCATTAGGGTTAAAATGTCCGGGTGTATTCCATCATCAAAACACTAATTTCGAAACATCAACTAATTAACGACACAAGAAAGCAGATTTAAACAGGAATGCGAAATCACTAGGGCAACCTATTTTTTGACCTAAAAACTTAAAATTTAGACTTTATAAATGCCAAATTTTGACCTATAAATATTCTGCGTTTGCAACTGCAAAATAATTCAGCCTTAGGTTAACCAGAAGCATATTCATCCACTCTTATGCTTCGAAATTTTTAAATATTTGGTTGTTTAACTCAGGGGATGATATATTGATAAGTACATAAATAATTACGGTAGAGTCAAACCTGAGAACATCATAATGTTGAAATGTTGTATGCATAATGGATTGAGCACCTACCAAATCAAGTATAGTAAGACCACATTTCTTGCCTTACCATGCCTATCCTACATAATATTCAATCGTCCAGTAGTGGGCAAAACAGCATTATTACGCCAGAAGTCGCAACAAACCCACTATTATTACAGAATTGCAAATAAACTTGCAAAAGCACATCAATATCTGTTGTTGTAGTTTCAATAAAGTATCGATGAAGAGAAATAAACTCTGCTGCAAGAAAATTCTGACCTAATGATGAATTTTGACTTTTTTTGACCTAATAACTTGGGATTCCCTCATCGTATGAGCGTGAAATTTGGTTTGTGGACGTTTCATGAACTTTCAGAACGGCAGAAAAATTTTGACTTTGTTGACTTTTGGTTGCCCGAGACATCACATTAGGAAAACATCAAATGAGGCGTTTACCGCATTTAGATCCCACGGTTTTCCTCAACGCGAAGATTTTCAAGAGGTCAACGTTCCTTGTGGACACAATTGAAAAACGCCAAACGGGTCATAAAATATTAAAAACCGCAATCAATGAACGGGTCCTGGTTGAATAAACTATATGGGAATGGTCTGTGTAAGCGTTCCAGTTCAGTGGTTGCAGCCAATCACGGCGCTCCGTTCTGACCTGACTTGCCGTCGATTCAGGTCGAAACAGAGTTTTCCTGAGCAAGGAGACCGGATGCCATTCGTTGTGCTCGCTGCTTTCGGACGGAGCAGCCTTTTCTGTCAAAACCAATACAGTGTAGGTGCTCTCTGACCGCGACGAGTTAATCTGCGTACAACGAACAATATCATCTATTCATGCAGGCCCGCGTAACAATGACCAGTGGCGATTTACAATGAAGCGACTGTACAACGAAGACGAGAACGACATTAGGGTTGCTACTGGCAACGCTTTTGCGGTTTTCATTCCAGATTTGCTGAAGCAAGTCTTTAAATATATAAATGTACTGACTACAGCTGTTAAATTTTGCAGTGAATATAAACACCATAGTGCGGGTAGCAGAGAAGACAGGTTAGTTTTTGGGTTTATTTTGTCGGTCATTTTCCGCCATAGACCGAATTTTCTTTTGAAATGATCGAAAAAAAATTTTCAATTCGGTCATAACATCCGAAAATACAGACTAGTGAACACTGTCACGGCAAGTTTCAATAAAATTATGAGACAAATGACCGAAACGTCCCGGCGAAAAAAGAAACCCCTCGCGTTCGCTTGAAAAGCAAAGCGTTTATTTCACAAACTCTTTTCTTGCATCCATGAAAAACTCTGTCAATCGAAAAAGTCCTTTCTCAGCAAAGAATCAGACACTAAAGAAATTATGAAGTATATATTTCGCCTACGATGTCAGCTCTTACTCAAATAGAATCATTAAAAACTCCCCCCAACCTTCAACGTCACAGCCACGTGTTGCTTGTATTGTTCCATGTCCAGCACCACCACTCGCCCGGGCTGCATCGCGCGCATGGCGGCGTTGCCACGCAACGTTTCCTGTTGGACGTGCGCGCGCAACCTCGGCGAGTTCATGACAGGCGTCGAGGTAACGCTCGTAGTCGGTTCGGTTCAGGAGTTCGGTAACCTCGTACCGTTGGTCGATCTCCTCCTGAAGCACCTTGATCCGGTCCTCCTGCGACTTGGAGTCCTTCCTGGCGTGAAACTCGGAGAAGCTCCTCTTCATCACTTCCTCCACTCGCAGTTGCTCCACGCGGAGGAGGTTTAGTATCATGCCTGGCGGTAGACGCGCTCTTCACTATGACGTGCGACGAACGAACAATCAAACAGGCACTCCGAAATCGCATGCTATCTGCCATTCACTCCCGCACGGGCGATGTTTAGATACTGGTCGACTGACGAAGTTTTAAGTTGATAATCGATACTTCTATCACAGCAACCACCTCTGAGACATGGTGTCTCCCCCAAACTTCAAATAATTACAAGGAGAGTTACTTTTTTCATGGAATACCACAGCAATGACTCCAAAAAAATTATCAGTTTTTTGCATCGTCATAAGATTTTCAACAAATCGTTGGGGGGGTCACAACGAACGTCATAAACCATTGAATTCCCATGACGTCATAAACCATTGAATTCCCATGACGCTCAGAGGAGCAATAAACCCGCTCGTTATGGAAGAAATCGTTTCCATAACAACAGTACTTGGGGTGGGGCTGAAGCAGCAGTTTGTCAGACAAGAGCAGTGACGAAGATTAACAACCGGGTTTCGCTTTTACGCGAGCCTGC
>JGI24158J21664_10009794_pt1 | contig 12792 bp, 13 predicted proteins | sample Ectturendosymbi3_FD_21664 | JGI IMG/M metagenome (IMG submission 21664) | reverse complement strand
TGACGCCGGTCGAAGAAGGTAGTTGGAACGATGACTGGGGTGTTGCGCCTGTTTTATGTTGGAATGGCATGCTCAGTAGTTGACCCACTTGCGCCCGACCGCTGCCCCGTCACCTCGTCGCTCTCCCCCCTATATTTTCATTCCGAGAGCTTCATCCTCTCACACTTGGGCAAATACACACCGCTGCTTCCTGAACGCAACATAATCCGTCCGAACGTGTTTTTACGCGCGTACTTGAGCCGCCTTAGTGTCTTGTTGGGTGAAATTAACCCGGATGTCGTGATTTGCTTCAGTCGCCTTTCGCGCTTATACAAAACTACCGCAGACTTGCTGGAATGCGCCAGCTAGTAGCTTCACATGTATGCGAAAGCGTAGTCCAGGGATCTGTGTTTGTCGGTTAAGCACCAAACACCTTTTAGTCCGATCGCTTTTTTCCCTTGGCAATGTCGTGTAGCTCGGCGGTATCCGTGGAAAGACTAACGCGGCAGTCATAGGAAATGTGCGGCGAACTTTTTGCGGCCCTTGCAGTCGTGCTGGGTGATACCACAGTCGGGAGACCGTTTGGAGCAAGGCGCTCGACCAAAGCTTCACGCTGCTAACGAAACCTAACAAAGTCTGACTCACGTGCTTGCAAAATCGTTTATCTTCATTTCGTCTTTCCGCTTCAACAGCGGTTGAGTTTGCTAAGAGCGTATCGAGTGGAAGTGTTAATCCTAAAACAAGCTCTACTATACGGATGAACACGACCTGCTCTTGCTGGTTCAGACGCACACGCCATCATCAAATGTACGCAATTTAACCGAAAGTTTGGTCTGTCAGTCGCAGCAGCTGTTCTCAGTGGCCGTTCCTCGTGCGCGCACTCTGTGATCATGTTCTAAATCCGCGGATTTTCGACTGCTTAGTCACTTTTGAGGAAAACGACGAGCTGTTCAAAACAATATGCATCTACGAAAACGACTCGTATAGGAATAGATGCTTATCTCGTTTTCTGATCATGTTTTTGAATGGGTGGTCAACTTATCAAGTTCTATTTTTTTATTTTCTCGCTTAAACGATTTTAAACTGGGCGGGTGTTTGAGGTCTGCGGATTGACCAATGTTTGAAAGAGAAGATCGTTGAGGTGTGGTGTTGCTTCAAGATATTTGTTCTTTCTTCCGCCTGCTGTCATAAATACTCAAAGGCTTTAGTTGCTTAAGATTTTTTTTTTTCCAATTAAAGTTGGTTTTCCAGTAAAGATGTTCCTGTTCATATTTTTGCTTCCATCCCAGGCATGGAGGCGACACAGTGAATAATGCACATATGTTTTGCGATTGTTTTTTTTTATCTCTTTTTTGTTTTGTTTTCTACACGGGAGGTTTTCTTTGATAAGCCACACAGTAGTACATTAAACCTTGCTTCAGCATGTTAGCACTTTGCTTTCCGAAAACACCTGCATGTTAATCCTCTGTTTCAAGCCCTTTAGTCATCTAAATAATTGTACAAAGCAGTGGGATCCGCCGGACAGGTGGATTTTTGCGCCACTTCGTCCCGCGTGTTGCATACTATGTTTTTCGTTGGTCTTGTTGTAAACTATAGAGAGAAGGGACGCAACCAGATAAAAAATTAAGAGCAGCTGTAGCGTTGTTTTGCTGTCAGCAATGACATCACTTGTTTTATGGCGTAAAAAAACATTTTTCTTCTGTGCAACAACTTCATCTTTCACGCTTTCTGGGGATGTATAGCGCTTTGTGCTCAACCCCGCCCCCCCGCTGTGCATTTGCCAGTGGGTACAGTCGAAGAAAATCACGTGTGAAGATTGCTGTGAGACGGAGTGGCCAAACAGGTTACTTGCGCTCACAACGGTTCAGTTGCTCTGTCGCACGAGCAGCACAATTCGTTACCGCACAAGGCGTTGAGCTGCTTTAACCGAAGTTTCTCATGTTACTGCCGACTTCGCGTTGTTCAACTCTCTGTCTCCTCTCCACGAATAGTTAATACTCGCTCTTACTGTCACCCGGAAGCGGCTTTACGCCCGCTGCAGTTTCATTTGAGGCTTTGCATCCCAACGCGCAGAAAACCCGGCCGAGTTGGTTAACGGTCACCGCGCGCTTGCGCTCGAGTCCAACGAAGAAGAAGCGCCAGTCGAGTGTAAGCGATGTCGACGCTTGCGACGCAAATCGAACCTGGAAGCATCGATGCAGATAAGCGCCGACGATCCTATGGATGGAAGCGAAAGCGACCTTTCCGATGACTCGCCGAGTAACAGCGAGAGTGGAGCCACCGTTGATTTGGGCAGCGACGACGAGAAGTCCTTTGTTCCTGTCGCGGCTCCCAGAGCGTCCATCAAGCCGACAACCCTTCCGCGGACAAAGCGCCCGTCAGCTTTCAGCGTCCTCCCCAAACCCGGCCAGGTTTTCGACGACACTTTCGAAAGTATCCCGGTGCGCGAGAAGCCGGTTCTCGCCAACGGGAAACAACCCGAAGAGTGCCTTTTCCTGACGATGGCCGAAATGGAAGTCGAGCGGGAGCGCCTGCGCGCGTTACCGCCGAAACCTGCCTCTCGCTGCTCCGTCGTGTACATGCCGAAGCAGGAGCTCGCCAAGCTCGCGGATGACGCTGCCGATCCGGTCGGCAAGCGACACTTGTCTCAGGACATGGTGCAAGAGTGGCTGATGAATTGCGATGAGCGTGAAGCACCAGGCCAGAATGGTGTTGAAACAGTAGGTGAGAAGACGTAAGCGATGTGGTGTCTTGAACCTTTGGGATGCTGGTGGCTGGTGCTTTGCTCATAACACGTTCTGCAGTGCCTTGGTTACTCGTTTTTGTTTTTGTCGGATTGCAATTTTATTGCTTGCAGTTGTTGCTGCTTTGCTGTGTCAAAGATAGTGTTGTGTTTTTTGTTTGTTTTTTAAAATCTTGTTTGTTCGTGTGCCACGCCTTGAACCTCTAAGTTTTTTTCTGTTTGGTTTTGCTTGCCCCAGTTCGTGTCGTGTAATATTTGTTGTTTTTTTTGCAACTGTTTGGACGTCTTTGGCGGTTGTCTGAATCGCGTGCTGGTTTTCGTCTGAGCGGCGTTGGAACTTGCACGATTTGTATCCGCCTGACGCAAGCTCACACGATTGCTGACTGCGTCGTCTTACGTATAGGCATGTCCATGCTTCCTACTTGCCTGGTTTAGTTTTGAGTCGCGTGTCTTGTTGCATGTTTCCAAGTGCCATTCAACGCTTGAGCGGTGCATGACAGCTTCGAACACGACGTCATCCGTTTTGCACGCGCTCCGCCTGTCGTCATGTTTCAAAGTCACGTGACATGCCTTAGCGTTTCAGTGGACTGCAACTTGTTTACTTCTCTCTGTGAAGTCAAGCTGTTGCGTTTGACCTTCCTTTAGCGCTTCCTGTTTTGCCTTTCAGGCTCCTACAGTCTGTCAATGTCATCATTAGAGGGAAGTCTCAGCGAAAAGGTAAGTTTTTGCTCTAAAACTGGCGAATGTGACGCGTTTGTCGCAATCGTCTTTGATGCCATCGAAACGTCCGGAAGTCGGCTTCACTGGAGCGCGCCGCAAGGTACATGTTACCGCGTCTGTCCATTTTTTTCATTCTCTTTTCCGCTTAGGTCAATACCAAGCGTGAACTCTCGTCTTCCTCCTCTGACGTCGACTCACTGACCGACCCAGACCCTGCGTCAAAGTACGGCGATATTCTGGCTGAGACTCAACCATCTCCTGCTGCAGAAACAGTGGGCACTGAATTCCACCGCCCCTCGACAGATAAGGTCCGTGCGACGCTGCTGCACTGACACACTGTTGCGATTTCAGCTGAGGTGCCGCTATTGGATTTTCGCCTCGATGTCCCGCCCTTTACTGTTCGATGAAACCCATTCTAAAGAAAAATTAGAGGCCCGGTCGTACTTGAATGTAGGAGTCTTAATTTCTGTCACTTCGTGCGAGCAACTTAATGCAGCTTTTGTTGATCGACCGAGACGCTGCACAGCGCACGAGCTGTAGGCGGGCGTTGCTTAACACAGAGCAGCGGTCGGCAACTTTTTCGCACTACGGGCCGATTTTACGGACTCCTGGCTTAGCATTTTGTTTTGAGTTGATCGGTAGTTTGTATTTGATGCCACTCATCATGATATCCCGGACACGCGTTAATTCTGTGGTCATACTTGCCCACGTGATACTGATTCGAGACATTTACTTTCTCGTATCTTTTCAGAACTTGACCGATGCGGAAAAAGAACTGGAGGCGGCGGACGAAAACGCGAAAGGTATGCTTTCGTCACAGTACGTCTCTGCGAAGGTGTTTTGTTTTGAAAGCAGCAGTCGCTGTAACGTCACGTGACGTTTCGATTCATCGCCACAAACTGTCCCGCAAAGTTGGCGCCGCAGAAAAGTTTTGCCGCCGCTGTCGTTATTGTTTTGAGTGAGAAAAAAAGAGACAAAAGCAAATAAAGAGAGAATCGTTGTTGCTAACGTCGTGCTTCTGTTCAACGCGCATTCCACAGGCGCGGCGGACGAGATGAGCTCGGTGAGCACCGCGGGCGGGTCGCTGTCGGATCGCGGCGACGATGACGGCGAAGGAACAGCTGCGACCGACAAACAGAAGGTCGAAGAAACCGTCCTGTCGCCGACCGATGCCGCGACTGGACCTAATCTCGAAACGGGCGCAAGTTCCGATGCGTCCGCCGCGCCCCCTGCCAGAAAACCCAGGACCGTTTTTAACCTCCTGAGGAGCCCCGTCGAACACGACGTCCCCGTTTCGGCGCCTGCGTTGGCGCAGTCTGAAGAACTCGTCGCGGACGATCAAAGAGCCGAGCGCGCTCCAACTCCTGCGATGATGCGCGTCGATACGCTTGAACGCGTCGAGCAATACCTCCTGCAAAATCCTGTTGAAACCGAGACCGGTCGCCCTGACGATGATGACGTCGTTTCCACGGCCAGCTCAGCGACGTATGTCATTTCCCTTTCGGGTATAATATCGTGCAAAATCGCGGATGCATCGCTTCGAGTTCCTGCTGCCAATGAATGTACTTTATGGGTTCATTGCGCGAACTGTTATATTAGCTTTTCACTGATCTTTACAAGCTTGGTGCTAGTTTGAAATATTTTCTGCCATTTTGCCAACACTGTTGTCGTCCTTGCACTGCACCTTCCGGNAAATAGCAATCATCCCGCAGTAACTGAAGGCTCTCAACTCATAGTTTCATACCATGCTTAACGTATTGTCTTGCGCTGAAGGTCACTAAAAAACACAAGTCCTTTTTAACCGAAATACGCAGGAAGATCGTTTCATGTACGTGACAGTTCTTCTGATCGGCGCAGCTGGCTGTCTTTTATTTTTGTCGGTTTTTCTTTGGGAAGTCTGTGGTGATCTTAAACTCCCCCTGAACTCCATCGCTCAAATTACCCCTCCCCCACCGACTCCCCCAAGCTAAGCACTTCCTTTCCTCCCAGGAGCACGTCGGAGCTAAACACCGCCAAGTTGGACGTCGAGGATCTTTTGNAGGACAATTCGAACGACAAGGCTTCGCANCCCCCTCCGGCNACTCTGGTCGCGCGTTTGTCGAACAGCGACTTGAACAAACGAGAATTGTCGCTTTCCGACCAGTCGCGCACGCTCGCCCTCCCCGCTTCGACGGAGAGCGTCCTTATTCGCGCTTCATCGAGCGCCGCGAGAAACAACACGAGTGTGTGGACCAGTGTGGGCGGTGAGGAAGTTCGCTCTTTTTTGTAGAATGTTCTCTGGCAACGCGCAATGTGCTCGTCGTCGCAGTTCGAACCGAAACTTACGAGATAACGTTTCGATTTTCCCCCTCCCGTTTCTTTTTGGCCCCCTCGTCAAGTAACTAAGACCTGGCGACCCGCATTTCTGGTCCTGCCTGGTTTAAAAACAATGATATCGGAGATTTGTTTAAAGTTCGCTGGAAAAGTCCGACTGACACATGCACGTGTGTACATGTCAGCTTCGTCTGCTTTTGCTTGACTGCTGCACGAAAACTCTAATAATAAATCTTTCCTACAGGTATCTTTGTCCACTCGCACTGTATACATCAAGCGTACACTGTCACTTTTTTTAAATAATCGCACAAAATTACGCAACACGCACTCTCCGTGCTTGCTTGCTACTCACAAAACGATGGTAACTGTTGTAGTAATCTTTGAAAAAAGATACTGGTTTCTGACAGAGCGCAGGGTTGGTGTCGACGATTTTGTAGAATTATCCTCGTAAATTTGAGGCGTTTACCGCGCAGACGTATCGTCATCTATACCGGCGGATCTCATTGCGGGCGCTGATAACGGAAAATCAAACGCGTCCTTCTCGGATTCATACATTTCCAACTACAGACCCGCGACAGACAGTTTATCCGACGAGCAAGAGAAACGACCCAAACCTCCTGTGGAAAGGGGGTCTTCTTATGACAGGTTGATCTCGAGTTTTGAATGGAGAATATTGGTCAATTTCACTACAACGTGATTGTGGGTAATGGTGACGTAGTGCTTAATTTGGGAAAACTGGCATAAAAAAAAAACTTCAGTGGAAGTCGAGCAGTGACAAGTCTTTTATCGCAGAATATTTCCAAGTAATCTGCATTAAGTTTATCGGTTTCTCTACATGGTTTCAGCAAATCAGCATAATAAATCAGTCACTGCGCTGGTAGCGTCATGATTAAATTTAAAAATCGATTTTGTTTTGAAACCAATTGTGCACAGAAGGAAATTCGTCGGTGATCCAGTGTTACCCATGCCGCCCTGCAAATGTGCAAAGCTCCTTTCTTGTGAGAAGAAATGACGCTGCTTTGTCCGTAAAAAACTTTGTCGCGCTGTTGAAATGCAAGTGCTCTGTCGCGTGCCAGCCTACATGCATGCAGAGAGGGTTCTGTGCTTCTTAGTCTCCAGCTGCGGATGAAGATGAGACTGAAAGCGCGCCACCAGTGGTTCAGACAAGATCCGGACCAACAGGAAGGAATCCGACGGATGAGCTCGTCGGGCGGAACGGACAGCGAGCAGGCGAAAGAAAACCCAACGAAACCGGAGCTCGCCGAGGAGGCGATGCCATCGTCAGCTGACGTCAGCGTGGGAAGGTGAATTCCGCCTGTAACGCGACTTTACATTTTAACCTTTCAAACTTGCGAACGTGCAATTCACTGTGCCAATCATAAAACTTGGATTCACAACAAGTTTTGCACGATTGCTAAATTTTTTAGAATTGCCGAGTCCAAGCCTGAGTTGTCCGATGTACCTTCATCCGGTCGAGCCCCAGCCACGCCCACCGCGCCGTCTTATTCGTCTCTCGATTCGGACAGCGATCAATTTTTCACCCCCACTGCAAAAACTCCGGTTCGGCCGCAACAACGCCGGAACGAGGTGTCGATTCCATTTTCCTTCCAGCCTCCTTCCCAGATGAAAAACACTCCACCGACGAGCAACCTCGGTAGGTGACGTAGCAGTCTTGTGTTATTCACCACCGCTTTGTACTTTGCTGGCTTGCGTTTTATATGATCACTGCAGTTGCCATTGTACGAACATGTTTTTTACAAACTTGCCTCGCCAATCTTTCCTGTGGCATTCTGGTCACGTGCCCGAACCAACTTAGCTGGGATCACTATATTCTGATAGGCGCTCGCAGGGGCGTACCGAGGTTAGATGGCGCCCTGGACAAGAAACAATTTTGGCGCCCCTGTTCTTTTGGGAGTACTGCATTGAAGAACGTACTTGCGACATTGTTGGGACTTTTGAGCGCCCGGGCCACTGTCTTCCCCGTGCCAACTTCGTTACGCCCCTGGACGCTCGACATTCAGGTCTTTACGAATTTCACAGCTGCGCACTTTGTCACTAAGTGTCACACCTTCAGCTCTTAGCAAAAATCCCAACTCTGCCGCTTGCACTTGCGTTAGCACTTTTTCAGTCATTACCAAAAATTCTCGATGCGTTTTTTTCGAATAACGTTTGTTTTCTCGTTTTGAACCAAAATGCTTTTAACCTTGGAATCCTATCGTGGGACAGGCAGACCCGCGTCAAATCGGGTCATTACATGAAACCTACGTAAGCGCGCGTCGCCCCGCTTTCCACGTTTCAGTAGCTTCATTTTTTGTGTGACTAGTTGGTAGGTGCGCCTGCAGTCGTCCACGTTTTTTCGATTTTGCAATGTGGAGTTCAGGTCTGGCAGACCCGACGTTATGGTTAGTGTGAGTGACCGTACGCTGCATTCACCATAAAGGACCAAGTGGCAGCAAATTGCTGAAACTCACTCACCGCATACTTCTACAGTCTTGTTAGTAGTATACAAAGGGAGAAGTTCTTCACGCCCATATTTTTTTTATGAGTGATTCAGTTCAGGCATATATCACACCTTCGCTATATTTGGTCTACTTACTTGAGTAAAGTAACTTTGTTAGTGCTCAAACTGCTCAGTGAGACTTATATTTTCAGTGTAGTTTTTTTGATAAACTGCAGTTGAAGGAAAGCATATTTTTTTTATTTTTGAAAACCGAGTCTGGCACACCCGACGTTAGTATTAACGTGACAAAAATCGAACGATAGTATTTGAGGGTTTTAACAACCATGATACGAGCCAGCCAAGTCGAACGACAGCACTGGCGTGTCTTTTTCACGCGGTTGACTGAATTTTCTGCGTTGGTTTCCACAGATACCACAGGTGACTTCGCATCACCAGAGGGCGTACTCCCGGAAGCGCCGAGACGGTTGCCGACCGCACCAGCTGTCAAACAGAGAAGGTCACTTCCAGCGCTGCCCAAGGTAACTGTATATACCGCCTTGAGAGAGAGTGCGAACAAGAACTACTGGTGTAAAACGGACGACTTTAAGGCAATTATTTGCTGATTTCCCCGAGTTGTTTGGTTCATTTGCTGTTGTGTTCCCCGCATGGTTTTAACCATCCGCGGTGAACTGCAGTGTAGCAAGTGAAAACCGTGATTGTCGATTTTTGGCGTTTCATTTATGATTTACAACTAATGAAACGAAAAGGTTATGATGAAAATAAGTTGTCGAATGATCAAAATTTTTATTAAGCGATGCTAAGGTCTCTTCACTGGTTTGGTATCAATTTTAACTGCATAGTATCGGCAGCTCAACACCCGCGTTTTTACTGCGTAAAAAGTTGCTGGTCAGGGACATAATTACGTGGATAGTACCAACTAGGTTTCGTAAAATGATTATCAACCGAAATGTATCATTTGAGTTAAAAAACGTAAAACCGGATGTTTCATTCACGCATGGCTGGTTGTCCGCAGGTTGCCCACTTGGAGGCGCTCTCGCCTACAGACTCGCTATCTCCACAGACAAAGCCTTCAGTCGATGAAGAACTTCGAATTCGAGAGGTGGGTCGTGTTGAACAAGTGCGAGAACCAGTGTGTAGTTAGCGAGAACTACCCGCGGAGCTTCATAAGCAATAAGGAAAATTGTTTCTTTTCAACTTGTCATGCACACACGGAATTTCGCATTGCAGCCAACAAAGGCAGGAGTGAGTGGTTTCAGAGGCGATATTCCAGCGGCTGTATGAAGTGTTGCTGTTTGTTTTATTTTCACGGCAGCGCTGCTTGTTGAAGCGGCGACACGTCGCTCTCCCGTGCGCTACGACTTCCCCCAAGTTTTTGAACGCGCCAAACTCACGTCGTCGCGCGTCAAGACGTTGTCACGGCAACTCGTCGACGCGCTGCGTTCTTCATTCGCGCTTCGCAGCGCCGGCGCGTTCTGCCCCGCCGGCGACAAATCCGGTTTTCCATTTCCGGTGTTTGCTGAAATAACGTTTGCCGTTGTGTTTTTATGTTCGCCAGATGAGGGTGAAGGAAAGGGTGGCGAGACTAAAGGCGCAGTCGATTAACCGGAGAAGCTCCAAGTCCGGGAAATCGGACTCGAACAGGACGTCGTCGTCTCTCGGTACGTACGTATCGCCCCATTTTTTCACGGCGCGTTTGACGCGAGCGTTGTTCTTGATCCGTATCATTATCTATGTTGCTACCGTCTCGTTCATCGCTATTTCGCTTGTGTCGCGCATGAGCAAACTTTGAAAAACTCGTCATCTTCATAAGAGGACAAAGGTCTGTGCGTTTCATATATTCACGTGTTGAAAAGACTCGTTCGTGGACATGCCTCTACGAGTTTCCGTAAAGGGGTTGTTCGAAAAATACTGCGTAGTTTTGCAACTCGCATGTGAACTTTGCGTTTTTTGTTACCAAAGCGTCGCTAGGGCGAAACCGGACCGGGATCCGTAGTCACTTTTCAATTTCGGCAGTAGCAGGAGCCTGCGTGGTCATTTTTTAAGTAAAAACATNGGTACATTTTGGTTGGATCGATGGTAGCCGGAGTCTGAACAGGAATCGGATTTTCAAANTTGCAAAAATTTCCGGATCTGGGGCCGGCTTCAAAAATTTTGGAACAGGAGCAGAGCCCGAATCTGAAAAAGGGACTCCGGCCACTTCTGCTGTCTGGTCAAGAAGGTAGAATCAAGTTTTCGGGCGTCGCTTTGAATATAAAGTATGGCGTTTCTAGTGCGGCAGTGAATGAATTTTGTGATTGCTCAGACGACGTGGAAATTGACGTCACTAAAAAGTCACAGCCATCAGCGTCCAGTGACGTCAACTCGGCAACTAACTCAGGCAAACAAGGGGAGCCCACATACAGCGGTGTTTCCCCGAAGCCGAAACGCAGGACCTCGTTTCGGCAAAAGTTGAAGAAGATGCACAAAAAGAAAGACGGTAAGTCGCCCGAAGAAGCTCGCCGCAAACGAGCGATGGTGATTGCTGTGTTCGATTGTGAGTCATGAATGATTCCGACACAGACGACAAAGGCAGAAAGGTGAAGCGGACGCTGCCGACGCCGAACGTCTTGTCGAGCGGCAAAAACGACTCCGCCTCCCCCCTTGAGTCCACACCCAACGAACCGGTGATTAAGAAAAAGGTCAAGGGCAAGAAACGTAAGTAAATTTAGAGCTCTTTTACGATTGGCCTCGATCGGCCAGGAACCAGAGTGGCCAACATTACATGTTCAGCTCGCAGATCGTAAAATTTCCGACAATGTGCCAATAAAATAAACCTACACTGAACGGGCAGTGAAAATACTTTATTTTTCTACTGTTTCACAACAGTTTGCAACGGCCCTATACACAAATTTGTCGCAACTCAGATCTTTTCGACTGGATTTCGAGTTACAACAAGAGTTAAGTGTGTAAATCATATACCAAGTGTAAACCCTGAATATTGTTGGACAAATTTGAGGGCTTCCGCACTTCGGTAACAACGGGCAGGCACTGACTTTTCAATTCGGACAAAATCTTGTGAGCTGGAGATGTTCTGGCGCATTGGCCCTGAAACTAACGTTTGTGGTCGTTACCATCATGAACTGTGCTGTGATTCTGTTTCGCTTCTCTGTAGCTCCATATACATGTGTTGTCTTGCGATTTTTTTTTGTTTTTTTTTTAATCGAGCTTTCGATAAATGAGAGTTCTGCTGAGATCTATTTGTTCTGAACGGATAAACTAAACCCTCGCTGCCCCAGTCGCATCAGATTTCTTCATCGCCGCACTTTTCTTCTCTTCGCAGTCAAGGACGTGATCGGGAGCAGCCAGGCCGACTCTAGCGCCGAAAGCGGCGATCGACACAAGTCGTCACCGGGAAAGGTGCGAATCCTGTGAAGCTTAAAGTTGCTGTAGATTTGTGCTTGATCTTGGTCTGCTGGCGTTTGTTCAGTCCAGGGCGACAAACATTTAACGCCACTAACGTCCTACTGCTTCACTGTGGGAGTGGTTAGCGAAGTGCCGACGCTACTTCCGCAATGCAGGTCGTGATCGTTGCTTCCATAGCTGATCATGAGTTTACGGATAGAATTTTTTTTTTTCCCAGGAATATGTGCGCGAATGTTTTAGTCAGAAGGCGAGTAGGTTTGTGGTAGTCAGCTGCCCGGGTAGTGAGTAGATACTCGCCCAGGCTGTTTTTTCACTTGAAGTCTGTCTAAATTGTATAGGTGTTGTTTATTTTAATAAGAAATAATTAAAATTCAATGCACTGGAAAAATTCCTTGTCCTTTTCAATATTCTTGTTCTAATCAACATCGTTGACCGTTCAGTAAATTGATTCTGCGATGACAGACAGGTCAAAATTTTGTTGCTATGATGAATGTAATCACCAAGCAATATTCAAACCAAACATATATCTCATGCACATTGTACTAATCATAACAATGAAGCCATGCTTCCTGGGTTTCGCAACCAACGAAACCAGACCCACACTACCATTCATCTTCGATACACCGGGTGGTTTTTATAGTAGAAGTTTGGAAAATGACTTATTGGTTTTGTTTATGTTCAAAATATACGTATATGATCAAACTTACGGACGCTTGATTGAATATTAAAAAACTTGGTTTTGCTCGCACCACAAACATCTAGTTCCTACTGAAAAGATTTTTGCCTAAATGGCTGTGTGCAACAGATAGGCTATGGCCGCTCTGCACTATCCTTAGTTTAGCATAAGAGATTGATTTTTGGCCATTCAACCCGGGCCCAATAACCAAAAACTCTTCTTTTGATTTACATAAAACCTCCCGAGCTGGGATTTTTAGAAATCCGGGTTTTTAGGCAACCCTGATAGCAGGGTTACTTCTGTACGTCGGTCTTAACTTGCGTTACCGACTATTTCTAGTCGTTCTTTGCCAGCAGCATATTCTATCCTCTCAGGGTTTGGACCATTCTAGTGTTTGACACGTTCGCACCCTTAAGTTTTCCAGGCACAGCTGAGAACGTGCCTTTCAAGGGTTTCAACATGCGCTGTTACTTGAAAAGAAATGGTTTTACTCCCGAT
>JGI24158J21664_10009791_pt1 | contig 12794 bp, 7 predicted proteins | sample Ectturendosymbi3_FD_21664 | JGI IMG/M metagenome (IMG submission 21664) | reverse complement strand
TGACGTCATAAGTGAAGTAGTTTTAGGGTCATTTTGACTCATGTTGCCTGGCCTAGGGCCCAACCGCTAGGCCAAAGTGTTTCGCTGAAGTTTTCATGGAAACTAGGCTTGAGTTCGAGTCTTTTGATACTTTGATCGACTTTTTAGCATTTCTGGTTCAAAAGTTATGATCCAAAATAAACAAATTAATTAATAAGCTAATTAGTCAAATATTTATACTAACTTACATCACAACTTTTGAACCCGAAACCCCAGCAGGTAATGTATCAAAAGACTCAGATTGTAGCCTAGTTTCCAGTAAAAACTTCAGCGGAATACTACCACCTAATGGTTGGCGCCTAGGGCCAGCCAAAGTGGCCTAAAAGTCCTCCACTTATGACGTCACTCACAGACAACCCGCACCCCTCAAGCAAAAAATTTAATTTCGAGTGCAGACTAAAAGACTTGCCGCGTGTTTTGAGACTTTTACCGGGTCTGTAGAGCATACCGGACCAGAGAAATTCCCGCGCAAAGCCATGTGCGTTTAGGCGTTTTTTTTCCGAAAATCCCCTAATCCTAGTGGACGCTAAAGTGTTAAGAAAAAATAAGTCTCTGGAAAAACTGCTGAAGGATAAACGACTCAATATATTTACACAGCTTAGTGAAAAATTCAAATCTACTCTTGTGGACATTTCTGAACCAGTAGTTCAGCATCTTACTCAATTGTTGCATAAGTTTGATTATTACTTTTCCTAAGATCCATGTTGTGGAATTGTGGAAACCTTTGGATTTTGAACCCTTTTGCTGTCAATTTTGTAGCAGAGGAAGTGGCTCTGTCCGAAGAACTTCAGGATAAACTCTTAAAGTTTCTGAAGATAAAAGTCTCAAACTTCGATATCAAGAAGCAGATCCAACTTCATTCTGTATTCATATTATATTGCCGAAAAACTAAAAAAGAGCTGGTCTCATGGAGGACCCCAAATAAAATTTTCAGTAAGATTAGGTTGTGGGCTGAAAAAGGTTGGGAAGCTCTGTGGTAAAATACATCCTTATGTCAGAGACGCAATTAATTGCACTCTAGTACGGTTGATCTGATAAAGTTGCTGACTGCTGTAGACGAAAAGTTAGAGCGATTAAAAGTTCACAATTTTTATCCACGGTTGCTGATATGTGGTGGGTAAAAAAACAAGACAAATGCATGTTACCAAAGGATACAAAAATTAAGGACAGAAATTTCATTGTCCCCTTTTCTTTCATTCACCATGGGGTGAACCAGTTAAGAAACCCTGGGCTACCACAATGTACTGTAGCCTAAATCATGCTAGATGGAAAGAGAATTTAATTAGGTGTTATATCATATTTGTAATTAAACCAACAACAGTTCACTTGTATGATGAACAGGATGGATGTGCAACCAATCCACAATGGTGTGTTTTGATCACCGCATAAAATGTGCTGTCATTCATAGTCACTGCTGATTTTCAACAGGTTTGGTCTAGGTCTACTGCCAGTTAATAGAAGTCCAGAGCCATTGCTAGTTGTACTGCTTTGTCAGGTGACTAGCTGGTCTGGATTTCATTCTAGTTATCTAAAAAATAGCATATATGATGCAAGCACTAAACAGTTTCAGGTATGACGTCCATGATAAAGCTATGACCATGTCATGTGTGACACATCAAGTACAATCACTTTCCATTTCACCATGAAAGAGATGGCACTCTTTATACATTGCTTGCCAACTGCCATCTGTATTATACAAATGAATGTTGCATACATGTTTTGCCTACACACTGCAACTTGCCTAATCTAATATCTTTCTTGTGATTTATTTACACTATTGAATTTATGTTGTTCATATGCTTTTTTTGCATCTGCTGTGTGCTGCTGTGTGTAGAAATTAGATAAGAGAAAAAATTTTCAAACCACAACTGGCCTCAGGAGTTTCAAGCGAAGTGCAATATTTCACAACACTGTGTTTTCATCATGGCCCATGTGGTAGTCAGGTTAGCCAAAAAAAGGGGGAGGAGGGGAAGTGGAACAATATTGCACAGGGGACTTACAGAAAGCACAAAACATGCAGAAGACAATATAAAGCTTACAAAAAATACCAAATATTCAGAAGGCAATAGCTATTCTTGAAGGGGGCAAGTGGTGGGCAGCAACACTGGTTAATTAATGCACTGAGGAAAGAAAAAATGTCATTTGAAATGTCTGACATGCTTGGCAGCTAGTAATGTTGACCTTGTTTTTCTTGGTCATCACTACTACGTCATAGAGAAATGGTGAAATTATTATATTGTCATAGCATCATTACTGGTATCTACCATACTTTCTTGCTTTGTAGGTAAAATTCCAATAAGCATTACAATTTTTTTCAAGGATAAAAACCGCATGGACCTAAAGTTTCCAAAGCATGATGTAAAATATTTCAAAAATGCCTTGTGTATGTTATTGTTGTGCTAGTCCAGAAACTTTATAAATTATTAACAGAAAATTGTATGTGATGTGAGCATTTTTAGGTGTGAAATGTGCGATGCAATATACCATACTTGCACGTTCTCTTGCGTATGACTTGTTTATTGTGCACACCTGAACTCGTGCTCTCTGGCGTAAATGTATAAAAATCTAAGACCTCGTTTATAATGCGCACCGAACTTCGCGTTGGTGTTTTTGGTATACAATTTTGCACGTTATACTCGAATAAATACGGTACTGAATCTTGCAACCACACCTGTCTGTCAAAAATTTTGGCAATGTAGCTTTGGTTGACCAGCAGGGAGTTTTTTATCAGGCATTACTACTTACTGGTATAACTGAACCACTTGGAAATGTCATGTATGTCGTGCAATAAAACAGTCTACCAAAAAATAACCTGTTACATACTTCTTGCAAAGTATAAAATCTTGTGTGTGTGCTTTTCACAGAATCTAGTACATGGCTGCCATAGAATGCTGTCTGGGTGACTAGTCATCCAGACAAGGGCTGAAAACAAGTGTTGAGGTTCTTGATCTACAAACATCTATATATGCCTTAATTAGCGAAACTGATCCATTGCGACCTGTGATGTGACTCAGGTTCATGACTGCTTGAGGAACAAAACAGGCTAAGAAATTTAAAATGTGTTTCTGTAACTTATTCTGTTGATATAGCATTATAAAAATGCATAATTAATGTTATTTGTCAACTTCACGCAGCTGGTGTGGTTTAAATACTGCAAAAATATTGGCATCAGTTATTGGCAATATTTGCCAAATAATCAATAACTGGTCATTGGCAATAACTGATGCCGATATTTTTGCATTATTCAAACCACAGTTGAAAGGCATTCACTGCAATGAAGAACCACGCAACATTGAATTCTACGCAAAACTGGGTCACTAAAACAGCCAACTATCACAGCATGTACCCTGATTTGTTTGCAAGCGGTCATCTGCTTACTATGCAAACCTGCAAGCAAATGTTACATCATAGAGTGGTTGATTAGGACGATTGTGCAGCAGTTTGTATACTACGCATTACTTGATGTAGTCAGAGCCTGCATGCCGTAAGAAACAGGACAGAGATTTTGTGTTAATCAGAGATGAAGTAGCAGGGTTCCCACAGGGTATTGAGAGTATTGAATTCAAAATTGGTTTTCAAAACCTTGAAAATGTGCTGAATTTGACATGAAGTATTGAAAAAGTATGGAAATTCTAAATGGAAAAGAAATCTTAAGTATCTGAGCAGAATTTTACTGATGGCAAAGCAGTTCATTATTTATGCAGTGTTATGCACTGTGTAAAATTGAGTTTAATAATTAAGAATTTCAAAAAATGAAAAAAGTAGTAATGGCATTGAACGTTTTTGATTTTGTATTGAAAAAGTATGGAAAATGCTCTTAAAAATGTGTGGGAACCCTGGTAGCAACATGGGTATACAAACACTCCATGCAAAACAATAGCATAGTGGCTTTGTTAGCAAATAGAATTTTGCTGATATTATACATTGGCAATATTGCTATGTCAGCTGACATATATTGGTGTGCGGATGCATTGGTCCGATATGTTTACATGTCCATAATGTAATAAAACATTTTGTTTGTTTATGAACATGTCAGTAATCAGTATAGTAACGAATGATTAAAATATTTTTTTGATAAAGATGTTTATCTTATGGACAACGAAAAGTTAGTGTGGCTTGATATTGCTTCAGTGGTAATTTTTCATACTTTTAAGTTAAGAGGGGCATACATATTTGCAAAACTTTTTTTATGATTAACTGTTGCTTCATTCAATCTAGGTTACAGTGGTTATTGATTGTGGGTAGTTATTTACAAACAAAATTTCAGGTTTTGCTTTGCTGATTGTTCTTACTTGCTGAGCATCACCTCAAAAGTTCCAGATGTCGCGTTCAAAGCAACAACAAGTTTTAGAAATTGAACCTTTACATGAACTACGTTTTAAAGGTATGTTGCTTATTGCATTATGTTGTTTTCCATGGCAAGGTTGAGATACAATTACAATCCTTCATTTTCATTTTCCTATTTTAAAAAAAGCATAGTCTTCTCTTTGGCCTACTAGTAAATGATTCTCCACATTTCAGTATTGGAGTTCATGTGGAAAATCAGGTCATGTTAAACTGTAGATACAAATGCTGTTAAATAACACCTTGAAGTAATGTGAAATCTTAGAAGAGGTATTTTTATGGAGCTTCAGGATAATGTGAAGTCTAGAAACTACATGCAGTGACAGTTTTTCTTCATGCTCAACAGAGCTTAAGTGGTTAAAGCTAATCTGTGTAGCAAAATCAGCAGTTTGTAGTAATATGCCATCTGCATTCTTTTAAAGTAGCAAAATTTTCCTTGCACCTTCCCATGAAGGTACTTGTTGGAATTAAAGTATTAACTCTTTCATTTTATTGCAGGCATCAGTTTTGATGCGCAAATCTCAATATTGTGCACAGTGAAATAGTTGTGTGATATAGCTTGGTATGTTTGGATGAAATAGTTCGATAATGTATAAGTATTAAATTCAAATTATCAAAATCTTGTGATTTGATTTTGTGATTGAAGTCAAGTTTGTTCAGATCACGGAGGGAATTTTGTTGTAAAATGTAGGGTGGGCAACTTAGTGTGAAACCAATGGAGTAGTTGGGTCGATGCAGAAGTGAAGTTTTATAAATGCAGATTCCCAGTCTTGTTTCTTATAGTTGTTTTGAAAGCATCATTAATCATGTTCTGCTTTATCCTTACAGATGATGTACAAATTGATATACTTAAATTTGTTACTGGACGCGGTACTATAGTCCAGCAACATGTTCATCATTCCAAACTTCGTCAAATGTACAGCGTGATCACATATCATAGCATCTGCCATTACAACCAAAAGTCACAAACTTGGCAAAAGTAATGTCAACATTAAAGATTAGCTGAACTAATAGGCTATTAATTGACAGTTGACACTTCTGTTAATAAAAAAATACCTTGTTCACACATGTATAAAATAATAATTCTGTTAGACTTCATGAACAGCTCAATCTACTGCTACATGCATCATACCACAAGAAACATGCATTTAGAAGCACCCAACTTTTCTTCTGTATTCATGTATGGCTGCAAATTTTTCTGATTGTAATAGTTTTAGACTTTTTCTTTACATGTGGCATACCATCACATGGTTTAGTCTACCTTGCGATATCATTGACCATAAATATGTCTTCAGCCTTTGAAGCCAGGTTTTAAGGTTTGGCTAGGAAAAATGCATTTTTAGAAGGGAAAGATTTTTGTTTTTATTATACTTTCAAAAAATAAATTTTCTTAGGCACAGCACAATTTGGTGAGGCTCAAAAATATTTGGTGGTCACTTTCCGCTCATGCACCCCATGGCTTTGGGCGTGACCCGAAAAGCACTGAATGACCATTCAGCAGTGAATGAGCTGCTTGGTGATACCAGCAATAAACTGAGGAGTTTTTCTGTGTGGGGAAACAACTTTCTCATTCCTTTTTCCATAGACGAATAAATCTTTCTATGCTCATCACTCGTCCCATGGTGATGTACTTCATAGTATGTTCAGTTCTGTTTCCAAGCTAGAAGTAAACTCAGGATATTTCTCAACAATACCTTGAAGAGTGTCATCACCTGGAAGTTTATCATCCAGTAACAAGGCATCTAGCTTGTGGAAGATTGCATGCATGTACATTGAGGCCATAATGTACGAACCTGTGTGAATGTAAGCCACCTGTGACGTCACTGCATCTTTGCACTCTCTTTTACCTTGTTGCAAGCAAGCTATCAACGTGTACATACTGTGTCTGTTAACATCTGTGGTTTAGCAGCTATAGTTCAGTAAAGCTTTAGGAAACTGATAGAACCAACCTGTTTTTTTGTTGCTGGGAGTGAAACATTTCAGTCATTTGTCTAACAGTTGTATCAAAAGTCACCATAACAGTGTTCATTAGCACATATTTTCAGACATTCTGACCGAAATGACAATTTTTTTTCGATCGTTTCATACACATTTCGGTCTACGACCGAAAAAAAATAGGAACCAACCCAACAACAGAAATCAACATAGCTTTCGAATCTTCAAGGTCAGATGAAGCGAAGTAAATTTCGAGACTGTTCACTGCTTCATCGAGTGCTTCAAAATGCTGGGCATAGTGTACAGGTGTAAATCAACTTCAACCGCATTGGATTCACACATAGCTGCACCTGTGTTGTCGTCAGTGAAGTACCTCCTGGGAATTTTTTTTTTGGGCAGTAACACCTTAGCTTCCAGGCTGTTTCAGCCAAAAATCCAGCAATTTGCACATGTCTTTGAACGTGAATATCTATGGCGCCTAAAGCGCTAGAAAGTTGTTCAAACCCTGAAATGACTTGGCAAGTCTTTGAGTCTGCAGTGAAAAAAAAAAAAATATATTTTTTTGGTTTTGGGTTTAGGATTTTTTGTGAGTGACATCATAAGTAGAGTAGTTTTAGGCCTGTTTGGCCCACTTCATCTGGCCATAGGCCCAGACTGCTAGATGGTAGTATTTTGCTAAAGTTTTTATTAGAAACTAGGCTAAAATCCGAGTCTTTTGATACTTTGGATGACTTGCTAGAGTTTTGAGTTCAAAAGTTATGACTTAAAAACAACAAAATTAGTAATTAATCCACTAATCAGATAATTAATTATTTTGTTTATTTTAGGCCATAACTTTTGAACCAGGAATGCTACAAAGTCGATCAAAGGCACAAAAGACTTGGATTCTAGCCTAGTTTCCAATGAAAATTTGAGCGAAATACTTCCGTGATGTGGTTGGGCCCTTGGTCAGGTAACATGAGCCAAAATGGCCAAAAACCTACCTCACTTATGACATCACTCACAAAATACCTAAAACCTATAAACAAAATTGTTTTTTTCATTGCTGACTTGAAGATTTGCCAAGTATTTTAAGGGTTTGAACAGCTCTTTAGCACAATCAGTTAAGGAGCTATGTGGTTGGTAAGACAACCGAACTATTCTTGATTTAGGCTGATTTACAAGCATGATGTGTTCGTACCCTGGCAGTGAACGTGTTATTGTTGCAGATAAATCTAGTGTATCAATTTATTTGTTTGTTTGTGAATTGTACTAAGTCACTTGGCGAAACGAAGATGTTTCAGTTCTGACTTCACCATCTGAACTGACTGCAACATGCTTGATACATTGACATCTGACCCCTGTAAAGCTTTATTTAACCTCTCAAGTGATTTTAACAGTGACAATGCTGAATGAAGTCCGAGCATAGACTGTCCTGACAAAAACGTTGCCAAAATACCATTTGCCTTCAAGGCAAAAAATTTCGAGGACATGCACAGTTGCAACATCCAGTTTTAATACTTTGGTATCCGGCTGCTTTCGGGAATTTTCTAAAAAAAAACGCTTAAACGCACATGGCTTTACGCGGGAATATCTCCGCTCCTGTTCAGGTTACGGACCTGGTCAAAGCGTCAAAACACGTGTCAAGTCTTCTAATCTGCACTCAAAAAAATTTTTTGCTTTGGGGTGCGCGTTTGTTGTGAGTGACGTCATAAGTGGAGGACTTTTTGGCCAACTTTGCCTGGCCCTGGGCGCCAACCATCAAATGGTAGTATTTCGCTCAAGTTTTTGCTGGAAACTAGGCTACAATCCAAGTAAGTCTTTTGATACTTTGGATGACCTGCAGGGGTTTCGGGTTCGTTATGATCTAAGTTAGTAAAAATTTTTGACTAATTAGTTAATAGATAATTAATTATTTTGTTTCTTTAAGATCATAACTTTTGAACCAGAAACGCTTAAGTCGATCAAAGGCTCAAAAGACTCGGACTCGAGCCTAGTTTCCAATAAAAACTTCAGCGAAACACTTTGGCCTAGTGGTCGGGCCCTAGGCCATGCAACATGAGTCAAAATGGCCCAAAAACTACTTCACTTATGGCGTCAGTCACAAAAAATCCGGATCCCCCAACCAAAAAATTTTTTTCGAGTGCAATCTAGAAGACTGTCTGATTCGTTTGAGCCCTTGAACAGCTCTTTAGCGCAATCGGCGGAGGAGCTAGGGCGTTGGTAAGGCAACTGACAACTGCTGGTTTTAGGCCAAAGTAAAAGTGCGAATATATCGTACCCCGGCTCTCAAAGTGTTGAGGTGTTTTAGGGACCTAATTTGGGTCCCTAGAATTGAAAATCAGGTCCCTAGAATCAGAAAATTATCATCGGGTCCGTTGAATCAGAGAAATTAAGTCCCTACAAGTCCATACCGGGTACCTAACATTTTCCTTAGAAAACCCTGTAGTAACGGTAAATTTTTGCTGTTTCTCTCTGTCATGAAACTGTAAAATGGAAAGGCTTTTAAACAATTCAAAATTCCAGTGGTAATTGTTACGTCACAATACTATTTGCCAAGACCAAACACAGTTTGCTGCTTTAAATCAACAGACTAACCTAACAATATTGTAGTGATTATGAAAGCGTGGTATCAAGGCCTGCGCTGATGCTTTTTGCACAGCTTTCACGAGCAAATAATTAATCGGCTGCATTAAGGAACTTGCCGTACTGCGTACAATCTACTTGGTTACTGGACAGCAAGGTACCTGTACCGACAAGATGCTAAAAGGCATGTCTCTATTGATTCTTCTTCGTTAGCACTGTGGATGCATTGTGCTTACCGGTATGACATTATAGGGAAAAACGAAGTCCTGTGTGCCCTTCAACGAACGAGGCGCTGACTCACAATAGGCTAAAAGATTTATTTAATTCATAGCATGACAGTTAATTGAATTACCGCGTAGCGGTACATGTCTGTTGTTTATTTTTGCCAGAAACTATCAAATATCTGCACAGTTCTGAGTGAGCTATTTTCTATCTCTGTAGACCTCGCCTATAAGACGGGCCCCATAACTTGAGCCCGAAATTCCCATCTTACAAGCAAGTAAACACAGTATATCGTCACTGACATCTTTATCTCTCAAAGCAGATTTCAAGAGACCTACAAATCCAACACCAGTTCTGGACATGGATCAAGTACCATCAGATGCAATCCTGCATAAAGTGCATAGGTCCAAAACAAACTTATCAAAAGCATTGAGGACTTCAGAAAAGATATCAGCACCAGTTGTAGTTCATACACTGTAGTGACAGAAGTTCTTTGGTTTCGTTCAACTCCTTGTCCACTCCTTTTATAAATATAGCCAACTGTGCCGTGTCATTATCCATGCTTTCATCGATTGCAAGGCTTCATGATACAAAGTTTTTCACCTTGTCCTTGAGAGTGTCACAAATTTCACCAGCAATTTCATCGATACGTCTTGCTATCGTCCAATGCGACAAATCTATTTTCTCGTACTCCTGTACCATTTTTGGGCATATTTCTTCTGCGACATCAATAAGGCACTGTTTCACAAAATTGCCATCAGAATACAGCTTCATATTTTGAGCTATTCTCTGTGCAATTAAGAAACTACATCAAAATACTTTTTCATTATCAGTACACATTTTTTGAAACATAAAATGTTGACTTTTCAATTGTTCCTTTAATTGCTAGGTCCATCTAGTTTTCCGTAAACACCTTCAGAGTGTTTTGTTTCGCAGTGTCGTTTAACGTAGTACTCTTTAGTAAAATTTGCAGTTTGATTGCAAATCAGACATAAAGGCCTTTTGTCTGCATTTATGATAAAGTATTCAAAAGTCCATTTTTCCTAAAATTTTCACATCTCTTCCTCTACCTTTCTCTTCCTTGTCTCTTTTAAATTTGCTAAACTTGCCATGCAGAGCAATGAGCTAATTCAAACCAACTTTTAAAATTGCTGAACTCTAGGCTAAGTTGTTTAGAATTAAACAAAATCAACAGATACTGAAATCAAAATTCACAAAGTTGAAAAATGTGCGAACTAGAGCTCGAATGACCATTCGTGGCTACTGCAGTCCTTACTAGTTTCGCAAGTAAAAAATCACTGTGAGAAAGAACCGTACAACATCAAATTTTGTGCAAACATGTATCACTAAAACTGTCAATCACCACAGTAAGGACAGCTTTAGAAAAAGCTGTAGCTGAATCACAAGTTTCCTTAGGAATTTCTGTGTACATGTAAAATCTGGGATTAAACTCAAAAGTATCCTAAACTGTCATCTTTGATTTGCTTTTTGCTACAATATTTTTGACACTAGAACAGATCTATGTCATGCTACAAAGATGAAGTCCTGTCTACTGATGTTTCAGATTTTTTTCACATAACCAAATGAAGTTTAATAACAGAATAGTTATATCAGAATGGTGAATAAGGAGCTATTTGCTTCATGACCTTGCCGCTAGGTGTGTTAGGCGCTAGGTTTATTGTGTAATTCAAAGTAATGTTGGTTTGAAAAATATGTATTAGATGAATATAAATTTGATGCAAATGCTTGTGAGTGGCTGTCTGCAGCAGTGTTTAAAGTACTCAAACAAAGGATGATTCTATTTTTGTTCAAGACATAATGTTGGCATCCTAGTGGAGAATGAATGGGTATTGGTCAATTGTCACATAGTATGCTTTCTGATTCTAGGTGTTTTTGTTTTGTTTGCTGTAATGCCCTTTTTGTAGCATACATTTAACATTTTAAGTTCTGATTCATCATCTTCAAAGTCTTCTTTGACTATCAAAGCATCATCAGATTCCAAATTCGCTAACTTTATGAAATTTTTAAGATGCAAAATGTTGTTGATCTGGCTTTTTGTGATTAATATTTGATAAAAAATTGTTCATGATCTCCACTTGCATTATTGGGGATAATGCAGATTTTAGTTCTGCTGCAACTCATATAAAGTTCCTTGTGTTGTGGTTGTACCAAAGAATTTTCAAATTATGACTTCTAGTATTTTAACTACCATGTATTTTGGCTAAAAGTGCCTTGTGAATGTTGTTGCATGTAAGTCTTAGCTTTGCTTTGTTGTAACTAGGGATACATATAATGGAATATCTAATCCTCCAGTATTTGAATCCAAAAATTGAAATTATAAAAAATATTTAGATTCAAAATAAAGTTGGATTAAATAAATGTGAAAAATTGCAAAGTCGCAAAACAAACAGTTTCAGTAAGTTTTGCAGTCACAATAAATTTTGCAGTGGCGCTCTTTGCACTCCTGAGAGTAAGATCAAGAAAGATACACTCATTAAGCTCACAGCATTGCATAGTGACATAACAAGATATTAAGGCCTGCAAAAGCCACGATGTGCCAGGCATGTGTTTGAGCATAACTTGCTCAAGCTAGAGAGCTGTTTAAACCCTCTAAAGATGTGGAAAGTGTTGTAGTTTCAATTTTGAAAAAGTTGGGAAATTTTTGATTTGTGGCTTTTTGTGGGTGACATAATTGGGGTAGTAGAATACCTAGCTGCACCAGCTATGTTAGCGCCCTTAGAACGATGCTTTTCCAGTGCTGACTTGACCACGAGCAAGCTCTGGTCAAGATTGACTAGACAGCACGTATTGTATAAGAACAAAATATATTGCATTGCAATAAGAAGTTGCTGCAGTACAGCGCTCTTTAATCGGTGTGCACGGTGCACCCTAGGGTGCATCAAAATATGTGTGGGGTGCACCACTACGAAAGGGTTCACAAGGGTGCATCACAAACTTGTCACACTAAAATAAACAGATACTTTTAACATAAACTTTCTGTTAGCATAAACGAACCATTAACCAACCAATGACTTTCAGGATTTAACCTAGATTTTGCACATTCTAAAGTGTGGTGCATAAACATCAGACCATATCAAGCTAATTGTTGTAATTAGGTGATTACACAGGTCTACAATTTTAAATGAATTTCATGGGGATTGAGGTTTGAGAGTGTTTTCGGGATAATTGTAGGGTGCTGATTTCAAAACTGTTGTCAGATTCTCTCTATGTGGTCAAGTTTTTGAGTTTATTGATATTTTAAATTTATGCAGTTGTAGCATTTTAAGCATACTGTTGCATAAGAGGGTTGCACATTTCCTGATTTGTTAAACTGGCTAACATGTTATTTAAGCACTATTGACTTCTTGTAATAACTGTGATTTGTAAACTAGCTAATGAAAAGCAATGTGCAGCATAGAAAACGTACAGAGGTTAAACAAACACAACTCAGTTAGTGTATACTGTATACTTGCAGCTGTGACTTACAAGACACAGATGAGAAACTACACAGATATTATGGCCTTCAATGCAAAGACTGTGGTGAAAAAAACAACGTTAAAATGCAAAGAATAGCCCAAACATGATAGCATACTCTTTATTCATGACAGAAAAGATTGCACGGTTGCTAATCCAGAAATTGTCTTTTCTGTGTTTTTCGGGAGTAGTTACTGCCAGCAACCTCTTTCTAA
>JGI24158J21664_10009789_pt1 | contig 12794 bp, 7 predicted proteins | sample Ectturendosymbi3_FD_21664 | JGI IMG/M metagenome (IMG submission 21664) | reverse complement strand
TTTGCTGTCAAATAATGGCGTTAAAGTTTATCAACAAAAACAATGTGATAGTCCACTAAATAACTTACAAATGTAAAGTGATATAAATAATTGAAAGAGGCAGTGTCAACTTAAAAAAGAAGTACAACACTTACTGTACAACGAATAGTTAACTTAAATAGAAAGTGGAAATTCCTCTCCTGAACTCATGAAATTCCTCCCTGGGGAGGAATTCCTCCCCGGTTGGGAACCACTGGCCTAAGCCTAAGCTGATGACGTCAGTAAATTGGTCTGTAACTCTTATGGAGCAATGCTTTGCAACAAAGTGTGCTGGCCTTCAGCTTTCTTAGTGTCGGGACACACACCTTTAAAGGGACGGACTGTTTGACGTGGCGTATAGACAGGCTTCTTAGCTTTCTGGTGCTTTTCAGTCATTTTTGTCTCAAACCACTCACTGCACACTGTAGCCTGCAGTTCGCTATTGCAGTACTTAAAACGCATTCCTTCCATCGCCTTCAACCCACACTAGCCCAAAATTTGCAGTCATTGGCAAGTTATGGCCAGGAAAATACAAACGAATAAGCTAATCCCCTAGGAATTCATTAGGCGATTAATTAATTATCGATTTTTAACCGTACTTTACTAAACACTACCGCTAGAAGGTCAGTCTAGGGCTCCTGAGACGCGGATTTTCGCATAGTTTATTTTGAAATAAAAAACAATTTACCTCTTGTATTTTTTCTCGGGCCCCGATGCCGTTTTCCTAAAACCCTTTGACCCCACCCACTCATGAAATCAACCCAAAAAGTTCAAAGCAGAAAGTTCCCGGATTCTTAAAAATCGAACCTAAGGGGGGTTTATGTGTCTTTAGCGGCTTTAAACAGTTCTCTACTAAATCTATCGATTGGAAAGTTTAACTGGACAAAGTCAAATCACTCGACAGAATAGTTCTGTTGCGCATTTTATCTTTATAATGGAAGTGGTAGTGCAAGAGCTGTTGGAAATTTTCGAGTGTCTTATTCAATAATAACCCTGTTCTTTAAATAAAACTTTTATTCAAATTTGAAGTAAAAGCGTAGATGTAACACGTTCCACGCTTAAATTGACAGCCCTGTTGTCTAGCAACCGGTGTAAACATCAAATGTCGCTGTTGCGTTGTTAGCAGCCAATAGGCTTAGAGTAGCATGTTTTCAGGTTGTCGGTCTCTCTTCCCACACCTACGGCTGTCGGGTTGTGCAAAGGATCTTGGAGCATTGCACTGATGAGCAGACTGCGCCAATTTTGGAAGAATTGCACCAGGTTGGTTTCAGCATCTTTTGTTCGGTTTCAAACGCAGCCTTTTATGTGAGAAGTCCTGTTCTTGATGCGGAGGATGACAATATCTGTTTTCCATCCGTGTGAAAACCTGAACGATTTCGTAGAATGTAAACCAATTTCCTTGCGGCGAACTCCCCTAGAGTTCTGACTATGACCTCACGTGATTGGTATTATCGCTTGGTTAGTATATCTGCTGACTTTACGGATTAGTGCCGGCCGTCATTTTCAAACAGTGTTAAGTAAGCGCAGCAAGCAAAATGATTTGTGGTTGCATGAAAATGAGAAAATATTGCTGGCTGGCTGAAATTGAGTGAAACATCTGTTGCTAAATATCAAGAATTTCTCACGTATGAAAAAGGGCGTTCTGGCGATGTCTTCGGCCATGCTTGCAGTCTGCTGCAAACAACGAAGCCATCGGCAGTTGTTGCGTCTGCTTGATGAAAAGCTCATTGAACTGCGTCCTCGCTCGGTTGTTTCCTCAATCAGCATTCCGTCGACAACAGCGGGAAGCGCGCTTGAAAGTATCGAGCCGGCTCTAGAAAAGTGGATGTCCCATTTCCTATATCGTCTGATTGTAATCTGCCCGTTTGCCTGCGTTCCATGATTGCAAGTCGCGGCCGTTCGCTTAAAGTTAACGCAGGAATGTCAGCAGCGACATGAATTTAACTGTGAGTGCTGCTCGCATGTTACCGTAGTTAACGTTTGCTTTGCTTTTGCGCATAGCACACCGAGATGCTTGTCAAGGACCAGTATGGCAACTACGTCATACAGCACATTCTGGAACACGGCAAGCCTGAAAACAAAAGTCAAATCGTGAACGAACTCCGGGGCAAGATCCTGACGCTCAGTCAGCATAAGTTTGCCAGGTGCGTATGCCAGAGCTGACTTAATCTATCCCGAAGTGGTGCTTTCATCACAGCGCTAGCGCGTTTTTGCGTTTTTTTATGTGAGACTGCGCAATCTTTGCTAATTGGAACTTGAGAGTTTTGGCCGACACATTTACGATAATACTGTTGTTGTTACCAGAAAGCTAGTGTTATTTTTTCGTAGCAATCAACTCGCCCATGCGTAGCGTGGTGCGGCTTAGGCGGTTCGTTGTTTCAGTAGGTTTTTGTGCAGTACGTTAGGCTTCCGATTTAGTGAGCGAAGTTGTAACGGGAGATAGGCAGGCAGGTGATCGTGTAGCAGTCTGTACGTTTCGTAGCGATGGCCTCGCTGTAGATTAGCCATGTACGAAAGGAATTTCCTCTTGTTGATAAAGTTTCATCGGCACTATAGTCATAGAGATGCGAGTGCAGTGCCGAGGCAAAAAAACGTTAAGTTGCTAGGCTGCTTGCTTGTCCTGTCGCATTCTGTCAAAGTGCAACTGTGTAAACTTGTGAGAGCAATGGAGTTTACGAGGCTTGCACTTGTCCAGAGTAGTGACCATTACTTCACAGAACTGCTAGTAGCCTGCACTGGTTTCTTTCGGGTCTTAAAAAAGTTTAATTCACATATAAATAAACTAGTTTCAGATTTGATTATTTTCCTGCGATTTTCGCAACGAATGTCTCACTTCACGTGGATTTCCAGCAGTGTTGGTAATTTGTGGTTCTGGTGGGATAATTTCTGGTAGAAAGCAAAAATGCGTCCTCGTCTTAAACTTTTGCTAATGACTGCAGGTAACAAATACATCGTGTTCTTTTTAGATCCCCAACCTTCCAGTCTTGCAATTTGCTTCAGTATCTCGTTTTTCAAACAGCCTGCGATGCTTGAGACCGTTAGCGCATTGCTGTTGTTACTTAAGCACCCCCCTGCTGCGAAGCGGACAGTTTTTTGCTGTTTTCCGGAAATTTTTTTAGTTACAGCACTGAAGTGCCAGGTTTGTTGAACGGGCAGTTGGTTGTTGGATAGTCAGAAATAATTTTTCGAAGCGTTGCAAACCAATGCTGTGCTTCGGATGAACGCGCTGTTTCTAAACTATGCTTCTGCCGCAAGCTCATGGATCGTCTGTTATTTCCAGCAATGTGATCGAGAAGTGTGTGAGCAATTCTTCGCCCCAAAACCGGGCCTGGTTGATCGATGAGGTTTGCCAAGAGCCAGACGCTTTGTTTATCATGATGAAGGATCAGTTCGCGAATTACGTCGTGCAAAAGATGCTTGATGTGGCTGAACCCACACAGAAGAAAGTTAGTAAGACTGTTGTGCCTTGTTTTTCTCTCGATTGGCCGTTTTCTCAGCACTAAGTATATCATTTATTGCTGGTTCTTGTGCCTGCTATTGAAACTATGTCCACTTAACAACGATAGGTCATTACCTCTGCAAAATGCTTGCGAAGAACGTGTGTTCGAGCAACCCTTTGCAATGTTAGCATATTTTAGGTTGGTTGTGGATGTAGGTAGTCACGCAACTTCTGGTGTCAGCAGTTTTCTGTTGTGAACCTGCACTGGGTGCATATTTGCAATGCTACTGATTAATAAAAAAGAAAAACCAATCGTGGGGACATTATTGCATCCAGTAGTGCGAACAAAGTTATTTTGGGTGAAAATATCTATCATCAAAATATGTCCGAAACAACTCAATCCGGTAAAAACTTAGCCATTTGCTTTGCACCGTGATTGTGAAGTTATACTTTCTGTAGTTATGTCGTCTCAGTCAAGGCTGTAGTACCACGTATTGTTGCTGTATTCTAAGTGATCGGTTCGTTGTGTTCCTTCGGCAGTACCTCTTCACTCCCAACAAACGCAAAAATGAACTTTCCCGACATATGTGCGAAATCAGCTAATGATGCAAACACACCCAATATGTCCGAACGAAAGATAATTACTTCTTTGACGCAGGCCCGTAGCAACGGGGAGGAATTGAGCAATATTTTTTGTTGTGCCCAGAAAAATTTGTCATAAGCATATAATAAAATCAAAAATGTTTACCCCTAAAATGCATTCCCCCCAAACCTTAAAAACCTGGCTACGGGCCTGCTATGGCGTTCCCTGTCTTCAACCGAGAACAGGGTACTACGCCTCTCTTAGTTCCAAATAGTATGTTCTCTTTTTAAAGTGTAAGTAAAAACAGCTTTATGGTACATGCTGTAGTGTTCAACTAAGTTTTTCTAAATTGGGGTCACAACACCGTATGGTATAGCTTCCAGTTGATGCTGAACAAGCACTACACTAGCAAACTTAAATGCTACAGTTCTTTTCTATAGTTGCTTTGTGTGTATTCATTTAGGTAATTTTTCTGAACTGATTTTCTACGTTTGAATTGTCAAAGTGTTAACAAAAGTTGAAATGATATAATTGCAGATTAGCATGTTGTTAGCAGGAAAGAGTCTTGGACCAAAAATTAAGCACGTTTTAAAAAACAAACAAATTTTAGTTTCAAATATAACATAAAAAAACGATGCGTTAAGAAAGCATTATACTAGCAAATTTTTTGGGAAATCCTATGCATGCTATTTTCACACTGTTTTTGTTTGTGTTTAGCCGCCCAGAACATTAATTTATTTTTAAACTTCATCAGATGCTCATTCAGAAGATCCGCCCTCACATGCTCGCCTTGCGCAAGTTCACCTACGGCAAGCACATTTTAACCAAGCTGGAAAAGTTCTTCTTGAAATCTGGCCAGAACCAGGGCGGCGTTGGCCCGGGAACCTCGGCAGCAGACTTGGCCGGCTCCCAGCTCGCACCTGCCAATTGGGTCATTGACAGTGGCGAATAGGCAAAAGTTTGGCATCTCAAACTCGCATAACTTTGCCGGAATCGACATTTTGCTTGTAAATGCTGTGGTTTGAGCACTTTCGTGCGTTACCGTATACGGAAGCTTATTTTATTAGCATTAACCTTTCGTTTCCTTTGTAGTAACAACTGTTTTTATCGATTTTACTTTGCAACGTCGTCACGCATCACCCGTTTTGCCTTCTTTTTATTAATGATCTCCTGCCGGCTTAATCTGAAAAACGCCGGCCTTGCTAAAACCTGGAAATATCTTCTTCCACAGCGGAGGCGAAAATTTTAACAGTGTAGATCTCAAAAACATTTTTCTCACCTGCTCCCGCTGCTGCGAGCGCTTGTAGCCCCCACTGCTCGCTATCCTGCCACAACACCCCGTTTCGTTCACTTGCATTTCTCACCTAGCCATTACCGATCCCTGCCAGGTTGCATGCTTTGATCTCGCCCGTACCCTCCGCTGATCCTGGAAAATACTTCGTGGCGAGAACTCTAACTTTCAGGCATCCTTGATTTTTTAAGAAAGAGATGCGATTGCTGGGGATTTGTTGAGGCAAAGACGGATTTTGGTCAAACGCTTGTGAAGAGAAGTGGAATTTGTTGTGTAGTTTAGTGGAGGCGAACGCAGAATTTGTTTCGCAATGTGCACGCTGAACCCAAACCATCGTATTTCATACGGGCCATTGCCCTGGTCTATCTCAACAACAGCACACGTTTTGTTTTTAATCAGGTTTTATTGCTGTCAAGTTCGCGAACTGCACCTTTCGAGCGTGACGAGGGTGTCTTTCAGAATCGACTGTAATAAGCGCAGGCTGTCTCGGTCGGATTATTAAGGCTTGAAGATTTTTTTAAAGATGAAGCATCAACCTACCTATCAAAGTAATCCCGTTGTCAGCCTGTGCGATTTGTTCCTCTACCAGTTTTAAGTATGTTGGCCTCTGCTTTCAAGCGGAGTATTTTTCTACGTTCATGTAAATACGGTGTATAGACCGAAACGGAGACTGCCAAGCGATGGCGCAAGGTGTAGGTTTGTTGCTGTAAAGGTGCCAAGCTTCCGTGGTACAGGACGTTGATGTAAATGCGTGTGTATACAGTCTGCGTGGCTCCCGGGCTCGCGACTCGTTCGTCGATCTTCAATCAACTTTGATGGCGTTGGTAGATTTCCACTGCGTGCGAAGAAGGACTGTTGTGCATCAAAACCCAACCATTGTCGGGGCTCGGCCAAAATATCACTTTTCCAATATCAATTCTGAACTGAAGTGCTTGTCACGCTGGAGCTTCGAGTGGTTGTACAGTCTTACGTGTACTTTATTTTTCCAGAACGATGTATTAGGCGAAAGTTCATACATGGCGAGTTGTGCATGGCCGCGGCAGCTCGGACGCGAAGGTGGCGTGCATGCGCAGCACGACCCCATTGTCACGTCGGTCGTTCTAACGCGTGGCGAAAGCCTGAAAACATTTTGTGCCTGTTCTTCCCCCAAATCGACTGCCTTCAAGAACGCGCGAGCCAAACTTATCGTGAAGTTTCCCCCGTACGGTGTCAACCCACCTGACGTTTGCGCCGGCATAACCGCTTTGCGCTCTGTACAGAAGAAAGCTTGCAATCCCCCCCCGCAGGTTTCACGGGCGTTTGGTCGTGCATCGGGCACCGCTGTCCTTGTCTTTTCTACTTGTGAATGGAGCGTGCCGCCGTCACTGCCGCGGGAATCATGTTTCGTGCCTTAATCATCCGTTAACAGTCATGGCGGTGTTTTTATATAGAAGATGTCTTGCGTGCGCTAGTTGCATTGGGGTGATTTCGTGATCGGAAGACGCTTCGGCGCCAAGTACGTGCGGCCGAAACGGCGCTGTTGAATCGTGTGGCTCCCTCTCTACGTCTTGAGAAAATAGACAAGCGCCAGGCCGAGGTATTCTAGCGTTAAAGTCACCAACTTCCGACGTCATGCCGTGTCTTTAAATGGTTCCCTTATTTTTTATTTTCTTGTTGAACTTTATCTCTGTACAAAGTGTACAATAAGACAAATGATATTTTTGGTCAAAACCACTTTTCTACGCGTTGCAACGTTACATTCTACCAGCAAATAGTGTACATAGCAGTAGCCGAACGTTTTGCCTGGTCACCGAAGCGTTAGAGGTGAAGTTCATAGCGCCGTGGGTGTAAAGGAAAGTGTGGTGGTTGGAGGATGTAGTTGAATATGAGCAGCGCTGCTTCCACAACGCGCTGAAGGCCATTTTTTGGACCAACTGCGCAAAACAAATAAAATAGTACACGTTTAAATGCTGTCGTGCCACGATAGCTCGTGTCGCTACTGGTTACAGTTTTAGACACGCGTCGCGTGGTGATGACGAACGGCAAGATGTGTGCTCGATTTAAAACGCCGGTTTCGCTCGGTTTGATTGACACAGCACTTCGCGCATTGCACCGCGATAAATGGTTAGCTTAGCTGCTCTTGCTACCGAACCTTCCTGACATTCTCGTCCTGTAAAAACTGTACATTGACTTTGTGCATAACAATTGGACTCTTCTCTCCTCCGCAGTGCCGGCTCTGCGCGCTTTTTTCTCTTTAGCTTTTTCTTCTCCTTTCTCTGTACAGTCTGGTTTGTTAACATTCCCCCCACTTCGTTTGGTCGCCGCCGCTACGTCAGTCATATCTCAATCGTTAAACCTTTCGTTTTCTTTGAAACCGCGTCGCTTTTCGTTGCTTGTTTCGTTTTTGACTCGTTATCATACCGTTTATCCTGCTCGCCTCGTGACAAGTCTGGCGCAGGCGCCTTAAACAACGTCCGTTTGAGTCATCCACCCCATCGCGACCGTGCTCCCTGGCCCTCCCTTTAAACATCCAGCAGTGCATCTCGAGAACGCTCCGTTGGCGAAGGTCAAACGTTTGACGTTGGTGTTTGCGCCAGATTTTCTATCCGTCCTCGCATTAACTGTCTGAAGCGCCTCTGAAAAGCGCTGCATTTATATTTTTTGTTTGTGCTGCCTTGTAAATATTTCGTTATCTGCGTGGAGTACTGGCTTCCTGAGCTTCGATATCCCAAACCTGCGGGCTTCTGACTCGACATAGGCGTGCCTCGTAACTGTTTCCCTGATCTGTTCTCGGAACAGTTAATTCGCAGCTGGCTCAATTTATGATGATGATGATGATGATGATGATGGGTTTCATCACTTAACCTAGCTATCGGCATAATGCGCGTGCTCTGAAAGCCGGGGCATACAGAAATACTGGTTTTGCGATGTATGTTTGGAATACAGACAGCAATTTCACCACCTGGTGATAAATGCTGCCCCCACAAGTTGCGTTGTAAATATGAGAAGCTGATTGTCGCGATTTCGGCAGAAAATGAGCGTCGTTCGAGTAGTTTTTACTGAGAATAAAAACGATCGTCCGATATATACGCTTGTCGTGAGTAAACAGCCGTCCTGTTACTGTACAGTGAAACAAAGATACTAAACAGTTCACCGCTTTCTTCCAAGATGCCGATACTCGATTTCAACTCGGCTCCGACACTCGTATTTGCTGGTGTTTCGATACTGCAGCACTTCGGGCAGATTTTCAAAAACAAATTGGTAAGGTTTTCAATAAAAGTTAATGATCAAACAAATCTGCACATGTGCAGTGCAAAACTGAAATATCAGGTGTACGAACTGGCTGCGTGTACCCAAAAGAAGTCCGTGACATTTTGGAAATACTGAGAAATAGCGTTTTTTGTTAGCGTTGTGGTTGGAAAAAAGGGAACGGCTGTTTTGTTTGCAAACTGTTTTTTCGAGAAAATTTCTAAAATTCTACAAAATCCCATACGTTTGGTGGAGATGCGCTTAGCCCGAATAAAAACTGGTACCAGAAGGGCATCCTTTTACAGCAAATGGGAATCCCATCCCTTGATAATGCTGTACCGTGCGTTAATTTCATGCATTAAGGGAATTTTGATGCACAGCTATAAATAATATAGCTCTTCTTCGGTACACACCGGACAAACTTCTGTGTTAAAGAAGTTTTGCGTATCGCCACAGTATTACTATCAGGGTTGCGGAGTCGGAGGTGGAATATCCGACCTTTCCAAAATTATTAACTTCACCGGACTGAAGTTCGGCTGTTAACAATTTTGTGGCAATTAGCAATCAATGAAAATCGTGGTGCACAGCAAAAAGTCTATTTCAACAAAAGTTTCCGAAGCAATTGTAGCATTTCAAGAGGAATTCCCAACTTAGAAGTGTGATGTAAAAAATCCAATTGGATTTGCGGAGTCGGACAAAAAATCCGACTCCAACCAAAAACCTGCGGCTCTGCAACCCTGGTTACAAGGGTGTTGCAACCTCTCCGGTGGTTTTGCGTTGATTGTGTGATTCACCACGAACGGGATGTGCGCGAAGAACAAAAATATATGTATGTCGCCCGAACAAGCAATAGTAGAGTGATCTCTGTTGCTTGCTGCCGCGGTGCGAAGCTTTGCGCACATGCCGCTCAGGATTTCCGGACACGACAAGGGCAACCAATTTCTGGACCGAAAAACTTAAAATTTTGACCTATACATTTTCTGCGTTTGCAACTGCAAAATAATGCAGCCTTGGGTGTTGAGGTCAACCCAGAAGCATAGTCATGCACTCTATGCTTCAAAATTGAAAAACAATTGTTTGTTAACTTTAGGGATGATATATTGATAAAGAGATCAGTAACTACAGTGGAGTCAAACCTGAGAATATCATGAAGTTAAAACACTATATGCAGAATGGATTGAGCATTTACCAAACCAAGTATTGTTAAGCAAGCCGGTAACCAGCTTGGGACACCAGGTGGGGTGAAGAGTTTTCTAAGAGGGACCCAGAAGTTTTAAACTATGTCTAATAGTTTTGAACTATGTCCAACACATTTTTCTAGGGGGTGCAAAAAAATTTTAGGGCAGACTTCGCCCCGCCCCCCTGATTACGGGCCTGCTGTTAAGAGCACGTTTCTTGCCTTAACACACCTATCCTACATAACATTCAATTGTCAAGTAGTGGGCAAAACAACATTGTTACGTCAGAAATCGCAGCAAATCCATGATTATTACAGAATTGCAACTGATCTTGGAAAAGCGTATCAATATCTGCTGTTGTATTTTCAATAAAATAACGATAAAGAGAAATGTGTTGCAAGAAAAGTTTGACCCAACGATTTGGTTTGTGGACGTTTCATAAGCTTTAGAATAGGCAGAAAATTTTTGACTTCATTGACTTTTCGTTGCCCTACTGATTACTATTATAACAAACAATGGTTTTGTGTCATATCGCGGTACTTGTCTCCATGCAATTTTCTAACTGACCTTTGACGCGTGTTAACGACTGTAGATATAAGGAGTGTTAGTAGGCCTAAATGGTTTCCTCAAGCGGACTGCATTGGGATTTCAGGTGTACATCCACGCCACTGATTTTGATCATTTAAGTTTAAAGCTATCGACGCAGGCAGTTTGTCTAGGCCAGTGATTCTTAATGGGGTCCCCAGCGAAAAATCTGGAGGTCTGCAGTGTTCAAACCCTCAGATACACAAACAACAGCGACCACCACTTTGACTATTGGCATAACCACAGACAGGGGTTCCCGAAGCTTGGAATAGGGGCCCGCGTGGTTGGAAAGGTTAAAACCAGTGGGCGAGGCAGTCCTGAATTTTGACTGGTGGGTGTGGATTTTCAGTAAAAAAGTGTCACGTATGTTCTGTAAGTTGCCTGAGGCCGATCTCGCATGTGAGTGGTATTGAATTCCAGGGAAAAGTGACAAATTTTGGAAAAGCGCTCGAAATTCCAGTTGAGAGCGGATTAACAATAGTAACAATTGCAACACGCAGTGGCGATTCTAAGGGGGCCTGAGTGGGCCATGCTCCCCCCCAGTTTTTTTCGTAATTTCCCGTTCAAGTTCGTTTGGTTGACATGTACAGCAGATAATTTTCGGCCAGCAATATTTTAAACGATAATTTAGTAACCCTCTAGCCCAGTGCTCTTCAACCGGTGTGCATGGTGCACCCTAGGGTACATCATAATATGCATGGGGTGCACCACTACCAAAGGGTTCACAAGGGTGCATCATAAACTTGTCACAGTAAGCAGATTGTGTTTACAAAAACTTTTCAAAATGACCCATTAACCAACCGATGACTCAGGATTTAACCTTGCCATTGCACATTCTAAAGTGTGGTACGTAAGCATCAGACCATGTAAAGCTAATTGTTGTAATTAGTTTATTATTTGTGATTCATAAGCAACAGAGAATGAGCCATAATCAATTGAATTATGTAGCTAAGTTACTGAATTAGGGTACTTGCTTATTTAGACCAGGATACTTACAGACATGGGCGCAGTTAGGTTGGGGACGTGTTAGTAAATAGGGTGCATGGGTTTAAGTAAATACGGTGCATGAGTTCATCAGAACATTTTCAAGGGTGCACCATCACAAAAAAGGTGGAGAGCACTGCTCTAGCCTGCATTCAACATTTTCCAAATGCATGATAAGCTGTGTTGTTGTTTTTGACGGTCGGGAAACTAGAGTTGTTTATGATGACACACCAGTAGTTGCTCCAGATCCAGTGACGTAATTAGAGGTTTGAGCCAGGGGTGGCAAAGATTACCTGAAGGGGGCCAAGTAGTCACCGTAGATGAGCCCATTAGTCAAAACTCAGAAAAAGTTAAGGAATGATAGTGAATCTCTGAATGTCGTGGATGTTCACACTAGATAAACATCGAAGACACCCCGAAAAATGCAAAAAAAACAACAGAATACTAAATATGAAAATATCTACTAAAGGGGACCCAGATTTTCTATTTACCTTGTCAGGGGAGGCTGCTTTCCCCTCTGTCAGTCACGCCACTGCTCAGATCCTGCGAGAAATTTAGTCAGACCGCGGTCGTGGTGTTGAAAAATTCATTTCGAAACTAAGACACAATCGCAGAAATGGGAAGATTGATCTTTAGTGCATTTCAGTGTGAAAGGGAACTGGATTATATTACTTTCGGCAGATTGTTGCTTGTCCCAGTAGCAAAAGTTTTTTCAGTTAATTTATACGAATTTATCCTGGCTGCAGTATTGCGTTCTGCTGCCTTGTGTATATCACTTCGAAACATCTTACGTTAGTGGTGTTAGATTCATAAAGCTATTGTAGTTCGACACTGATGCCATTTTGATTTATTTATTTCGGAAGAGCAATTTTTACCTTTGGGAGTAATATTTGCAGCCGCAGGGTTGCTAGAGACCTTTTGAGAAAAAAACCAAACCGGGCAAAAAATCCAAATTATTAAACAACATGAAATTTAAAATTCTTTATTAATTGTAGGACATTTTAGAAGAATAAAGTTGTAGCACTCTTCACTTTCCACTCGAACCTTTGGCATTATTGGTTGCCAGATATGCGACAACTTTATTCTTCTATGGGCTGCCAGACAACGTTTGAGAAAATACACCATGCACTGTCTAAAAAATCCTGTAATACTGTTGGCAAGAGATTTAAGAAGCGAAGACACCAGTCTGATAGCATGTGCCAACTGCCTCCAAAAAAAACAAATATTGACAAAAAAGCAAACAACTTTTTGACGCCAAGTGTCCCCAAAAAAGTCAAATTTGTGAAATTTGGCGTCAAAAAAGCAAATCTGGCAGCCCTGGGAAACCGAGGCGGCCTGCACTCTCTTTTTCATTTGTTGACCTGTGAGTGACGATAACGATTCTAGCGCTCCTGCAGTAAAAATCCCGCCTTGCCAACACACGTGGTTTTGGATGGCGTGGTCGGTCGAATTTTGCATGCGCTGATAGACTGGGTCCAGAAAAANTCC
>JGI24158J21664_10009788_pt1 | contig 12795 bp, 7 predicted proteins | sample Ectturendosymbi3_FD_21664 | JGI IMG/M metagenome (IMG submission 21664) | reverse complement strand
GGCCAGGCAAAGTGGGCCAAGGTGGCCTAAAAGTCCTCCACTTATGATGTCACTCACAGCCAACCCGCAACCCCCAAGAAAAAAAATTTTTTCGAGTGCAATCTACTAGACTGCCCGCGTGTTTTGACAGTTTCGCCGAGTCGCTAGAGCGAACAAGAGCGGAGATATTCATCTGCAAAGCCATGTGCGTTTAGGTGTTTTTTTTGCCGAAAATCTCCAAAACCAGCCGGATGCCCAAGTGTTAATTCAGATCTTCGCCAATTCCGAATAAATCTGCTCCTTTCACATCTCATAATATCTGGATTTTTTGCAGATACTATGAGATGTGAAAGTAAAGCATAATATCTGGATTTTTGTCCTTTCACCTTGTTGTTTCTTAAAAATACACTGACTGGTCTCTAGGAAAGATTCGGCAGCTTTCAGACGCAACACAAGAGAGCTCACGATCATCAACAAATGTTTATAACTATGGTAACAATGGCTGCAACTGGGGGCAACATTTGACTAATCATAAAGACAATTACATCACACGCGGGCATAACACATGACAACATAAAAGGTATGCCGCTGCACCAAAGTTTCAGTCCATTATTGATCATTGCTGAGTGTGAAATTGTAGAGCATTATCCCTAAGTGGATTTTACTCGGTAAGATGTCTGGAGGACATTACCTTCCAAATAGAATGACTGCTTACGGACCAGTTGCAGAAATCTCTGCATCAGTCCAAAATCCCTGATTCTTTCGCAACCAAATAATCCAAAATTATGAACTTAAGATTGTTCATAACAGCCTGCATATGGTGGTTGCTAATTTGATATACCTTTGTAAATACATCAATAAATTTGTTTTGCTTCTGTGAAAGTCTGCTGTTGGGTTGTAAATGTGTTCATCTCAGTACTTACATGACGTCAGGCTAGAAACAACCATCTTTGGTTAATCAAGATCTTCACTTAAACCAGATAAAATGCTCAGTCAAATCAAATCCGGATTAACCGAGGTTTACTGTATGTCGATTGCAAGTATGAAATGCTGCGTGTTGCAATCAAACAAAATTGAGATGCCAGACCATGATTTCAAGTTTTTTGCCACACTGACTTGTAAAAGCTTGTTTGAAATCGGATTGATCATCGTGTGATTCACTTTAAACTAACATTAGAAGACTTGTTACGAGTTACTTAACACCTTGAGAGCCGGTCTACGAAAAAAAATTTTTGGTTGGGGTTGTGGATTTTCTGTGAGTGATGTCATAAGTAAAGTAGTTTTTGCACCATTTTGGCTCATGTTACCTGGCCTAGGGCCCAACCGCTAGGCCAAAGTATTTCACTGAAGTCTTCATTGGAAACTAGGCTCCAGTCCAAGTCTTTTGAGCCTTTGATCGACTTTCTAGCGTTTCTGGTTCGAAGGTTATGATCTAAAATAAGCAAATTAATTAACTATCTGATTAACTAATTAGTCAATGTTTACTTTAGATCATAACTTTTGAACCCGAAACCCCAGCAGGTTATCCAAAGTATCAAAAGACTCGGATTGTAGCCTAGTTTCCACTAAAAATTTCAGCGAAATACTACCATCTAACAGTTTGGGCCCAGGGCTAGTTAAAGTGGGCCAAGGTGGCCAAAAAGTCTTCCACTTATGACGTCACTTATAAAAAATCTACACCCTCCAACCAAAAAAATTTTTTCGAGTGCAGACTAGAAAACTTGTCTTTTGAGCCTTTGAACAGCTCTCTACTGCTTTCAGCGCCAGAGTCACGCTCACGCAAAGCCATGTGCAATCCAGTTGTTCTGGCACGAAAATCCCTGAAACCAAGCAGACGTGAAAGCATTAATAAAGAATTGTATCTCTGTGTTTATACATTTTCGTGATTTTGCCTTACTTTTTGCCACACTGACATGAAGAAGTTTGTTTGAAACCAGACTAATGATTATTTTATTCACTTCAAAGAAACATTAGAAAATTTACTATGGGCTGAACGTGGAATTTCTTTATCATTACTGTCTTTTTGTTTATTTTGCTATGGGTACCCATTGCATTTTCTGGGAGAGTAATTGTGTTTGAACAATTACACTTTTTCCACATCCAACATGTTAGTTGTTTAGGGTCTGGTGATCGTGAGAATAATTGCTGAATTGTTCAAAAATGTGCCAGTGCTCTATACATTTCAGTAAGCTTCAGCGATGGTGGCAACAATTTGTGTCTACTTTGGGCTAAGGTGTCAATGGTGTTAATATTATTTGGAGACCTGAGCAAGGTTGTATACCAACACAGAAATATATATATATTTTGTGAATGAATAGTTGTGTACTATGAGAAGTAAGTAAACGATCACTCCAAAATTCAGCCCTGGTTTTGCATATCGGCTCAGTTTCCTTTAGTAAATTTAGGTGGCTTTTGTAGTTTACTTGTGTCAAGTAATCTGGTACAGTAGAATTTGTCTAATTCATCATTGTTCAGTTTGTCAATTTGCTCAATTCATTGTAGAATTCCCATCTTTTGTGTACATTTCTGCTCATTTAAATCGTCGTTTTGCTAATTTTGTCACCTCTTTCTATCCCTGAGAAGTGTTTGTTCAGCTAATATGTCATTTGCAGTTTCACTTTTGATGTTTAAGCAGCTAGTTTAACATGTGTGGGAATTCAAACAAATTAAGGATCTTTATCTGAGAATTGTTGCACCCTACAATTTATTCACCAAATTTATGCATGAGATGCAAAGTGGAACCCGATTCCCCACTGAGAGAATGTGGAAAGTCTTTAAAGTTTATTAAAGATTTAAAAAGTGCTAGATTAAATTTAAGAGTCTGGATAAGTGCGACTTGACTCCCCATTGGGAGAACGCAGGAAGTCTTTGAAATTTATTAAAGATTCAAAAGGTGTTAGATTAAATGGACGAGTGTAGAGGGAGGAATTAAAAAATTCTGTGTGAATTGTTGTATTCAACCATAACGTCATAACTTGCATTTTACTGCGAATAAAAGCACTATGTATTTGAGTTACAATGATAAATATGCAAGCTGCTATGACAGAGTTTTCACCTGTTTGCATAATTCATTACTTCACCTAAATCATCACTTTTTTCTAATCCCCTTGAGGTGACGAATTAGGCAAATGATACTGTATTTTTAGTTTTTTGGTAAAGTTATCAATGTTATTGCATTCTTAGTAATGTAAGTCACTGTGTATTTTGCTGGACAAAAAGAACTCAGCAGATAATGTGGAAGCCACAGGTTTGTTGTGAGTGTGAAATCTGGTGGCCACTTAGTCACAAAGACTTTGTGTTGCATTAATTCATCATTAATCTCACTTGACGTTCGCCACTCAATGTCCGAACTCAGTGTGGTGTCCAACGTACTTTCTTCTCTGATAAGTCAGTGCAATGTTAAATTTTTTAACAGTTCAATTCTCACATGCACATTATTCCATGCTATACATTCCACACAGTCATCAAATCCATTTACTTCCGTGCATTGCTTTGCCTTAGCTTTTGATTTGTGCATTACATGACAGCAATAGCAACATTGCAACTCATTTTTGCTGTACGAACTTTAAGCAACCATAGCACAGTGGTTCAAAATGCCTGTGCCACAAGAATTCCACAGATGTGGTGCAACGCGATTGTGTATAGCTTGGATGTGATGTGTTAAACACAGTATTTCTAGATGTCAGTTATCCAAGTGGCGACAATTGCCCAGGTGGCAACTGCCCTGATACCAGCAAATTCCTTTTCTGTTGAAATTATTGCTATTTCTGCAATGAAAAGATAAATTGATTGCACATAAGACAAACTTTAAAGTTGTAGGTAAAGTTGTATCTGTAGGTCAAAAATGCTTAGAAAGCCAAATCAACAAACTTGGAGATAGGGTTATGATTAGAATAGCATCAGACATGAAATGTGTTTTTATTTTGATGAGTCAACTATTGTCCGTACTGCATTTTCTTCATCATGGGTTGACTGGCAAAAGTGATTATTTGCAATGATCAATACCATGTTGCTATAGACACCAAATGCAATGAAGATGGATTCAAGAAGCTTGCCTGCCAGATGCTAGTGTGTAAAGCGGTCCACTAAGGTTGTCATGTTGAAAGTTTCCCTCTATTTGTGAGTTTGACTTGCTTGCTTTCAAATCATGTTGCAAATTGCAGGGCTGCAGAGCCAGGGCGATGGAGCTGGAGCCAGAGCTCAAATTGNAAATCAGGAGCTGGAGCTCTGTTTAAAATTTAAATTTGACCTTTAAACAGTCAATGAANGGATGTAATGATCATGAACGCCTGAACATATAATATTCACTAACTGTTTCTATTTGGATAAAAGTTGATGATGCCTATGCAGTAGGAGGCAAAACATCTACTCCATTGGTATCTTAGTATCGCATTCTGTGAAAAAGATTCTTTTCAATAGACAGTAGTCACAAACTGTGTTTTTGATTTATGATGTACACAAGTACTATGTTTACATGGTATGTTTCAATGTGGCTGTATTGTCGCTTTGCTTTGATTGTGACTTTAAATTTTCTGAGTCATCCTCCACACTGTGGCTTTTAGCAGCCCTCCTTGCGGAGTGGTCCAGAACCCGAAACCCACAATGGATTGTGGTGAATGTACAGATGGTTGCAATGTTGTGCGCAGTGTTGGGCACATTTTTCGGATGCCACCGTTTGAAAGAGCTAGAATTTTTAAGTGCAATGTAAACACAGTGTAGGTATGCATAGCAAATAAAAGTAGCAGATCAATAGCTGTTTGATTTCACCACAAGCAAAGGGGCTGTTAACAGTGGTGGTACACACACTTAGGTTATAAACACCCCTGTAATATACAGGATCATGCTGGTCACATGCCTTCATGACAACAATAAACTTAAAATAATAGATATCTATCACTCAAAAAACAAATGATTTTAGGCATTTATAAAATGGTATCACTACAAATTTTACCTGAAAAAATTTTAAGCTGAAAGAAGAAAGTCCAATCTAACCAAATATAAAAACTGGAAGTGCACACGAAGCAAATTTTTTTTGTTGTTGCAGTATTGTAATATTGAATTACAAAATACTGGGAAATCTCTGTATGTTGAAATCTACTCAATTTATAAATTTGTATCATACTTAGATAAAATTCTAACCTTAATGAATATTTAGAATCTTTCTCTTTAAAAACATTTAAATTGACTAATTGATTGCTCAAATCACACCATGTGAGGAACACACAAGACATACTTATAACCTTTTCAACAATAAGCACCATAACAAAGTACAGAGCAAAATTCTGAAAGCCTGGAAGATTGAAAAGAAATGGAATTATATCTTAGAAATAACAAAGTATCTCATACATGCAAGGAGTAACACTGATTGAAAAGATTATTTAAGGACACACGATATGACACACTACAGAAAGATTTAAGATTATGCTTTTCAGCTTTCTCTTACCTGCTAATGCTGCTTAATTCCAACACAATATTGTGGCTAACATTGGCTGGATCAGTTATAATGCCACTGAAATAGGAGCTGCATGCTGATAGAACCGCTTTGTGAGCTTGCATTTCAATGCCCTTTCAAGCAAAGAACAAAATGTTAAATGTAACAACCTGCTATTGCTCTGGCATTCAGTGCTACAGTAAAGACTGTAAATTCCAAGAGTGTGACTTAGTTCAAAATATGAAACTGATACATTGTTAAGAAGTCTGAGACCTAGAACTTAATGTTGGGGACCCAGAATCAGACCTGAAAAATTTTCAACTTTGCCATCATTAGTTCACTCAAGCTAAGAGTTGTTATAGATTATTATTGTGAACAACATAGCCACAAATATCACAGTATGGTATACAGCTGGAAGAGCCCTTTTCTATTCTTTTCCTCAACTAAGGTGAATACCGTAAGGCACTGGACAGGTTGCTTTTCTGTGAATAACTTTTTTTGTGAGCAGGCTTTTGTTACAAGAAGTCACCTAATATTGCAGGCAGGTAACTGGTAAGGACAGATGTGTTCCATGAAATACTTTTTGTGCTAAGTTATGAAGTTGTGCAAAATGATAAATGATTCCTTCTTTCTTTTGAGGCTGAGCTCGTAGTTTCAAGGGTGCAGGCTAGAAACAGTTTTGTCGGAGCATGTTTTTATGAATGAAGTTTTTTAATTTGTCAAGCAAGGGTAAGGATGGACAAGTTTTAAAACAATTGGTTAGGACAACTAAGTTTTATGAAAAATTGATAGTGTTTCAATTTAATTATTTGATTTTGTTTTATACCAGTCACATTTCCACTCACTTAATGTCTTTTGGATAATTATATCATGGTGGTAAGGTTGCTTGCTGCATTAGTTTATGACCACACTGGTTGTTTATAGAACTTTTGCTTATTCACTTTTTAGGTAATTTTAAGATTCATATCATGAATTGTTTTAAGCACAGTTAGCACTATGTTCAATTATTAATATGGATCTATATAGGTAGATGTTATGGGAAAAAATGTGTTTCCAAGCTGTGATGCACTAAAATCATACTTCCTGATTCACTAGGCTTTAATCAACTAATGCCTGAGTCAGGCTAACAAAAGAAATACNGTGCAAACTCGCTGAAAACAAGCAACCGGTAAGAGGTTGAAATGCGGAATGACATGCATCAAGGCACAACAGTCGTGAACACAACAAGAATGCAAAATAGGTAATTTCAAACGCAGGCATTCAAGAAAAATGGCAGCACCGTTTATAATTACCACACAAGAAACACAAAAAAATATTTTCTGCACTATGTATGCTGCCATTTTATTTTCGATGCCATTACTAGTTTTAAAAATATATGCTGGTGTATGTAAATGTCAGTGCACAGTGTATGTTTACATAAGCACCAAAATGGCCAAAGCAGCCACGAAAACTGGCATAAATTGTTTTGTGAAAATAAAAATTACAATCTTCATTCTACTTTTTGAAAAGTATCAGCAAATATTTTTCATAGGTTGTAGAAAATAGATTTAAACAACCAGTTGATGTATCAAACTCCCAAAATTGCTGGCAAGTAATGTGTTATTAAAACATTCATATAGTTAAATCCTTCATTCCATTTGTTTAACATACATCTTTAGTTAATTTACTTACAAATAGAAAATATTTCAATTTTACTCAAAACTGCTCATCAGCAACGTTACCTTGGAAATGAAACTACACATTAGCACAAGCGCTAATGTAGATTGCCCATGCCAGGTATTGACAAAACAATAGCACTTACGTTTTGTACTATTTTTCATAATGTTACTCTTCTTCCAAAACAGGCAAAAGAAACAGCATGTTTGCACTAACACTTTAGTCAGCCTATATGTCAACACAGCTGCCACTTTAATCCACACAAAGATACTTGCTTGTGAAGTTTATCATGCTCACAATCAATTGAACAGAAACACAAAATAAAATTATTATTGAATAAACATTGACAGATGGAAATGGCGACTGCGCTGTCAGCTTACAATCATGAAAATTCTGTAAATGGACTCACCTGCACAATAACAGTCATGTCACAAAGCAAGCCACATTTTCTTTGGTTGTTTAATGTAGACAGAATGTTTTGTGCATGAACATTGGACTCGTACACATATTGAGGCTGAGTTTCAAGTTGATTGACACCTGAACAACAAAGAAACTGACTATAAGTAAATGTTTGTGCTCTTTCAGGATAGTCCCACAAGTTTTTTTATTTTTTAACTAGTATTTAACTCACTCATCAAACAGAGCTAGACAACTAAAGGTAGGATCCAAATAGGCAATGTTTAAGAGCTATAGTCCTGTGCCAGTTGCATGGGCTGAAGCACAGGCTACTATAGCAACTATGGAACATTGACTGTTTGACGTTAACAAAGCATTGTTTTTTCATTGTATGATTTACGATATTAGCATAGTTTTGTTTTATAACAAGTAACTGAATACAGCATACGTTTGAATTTGGGCCATCAAAAATAAGCATGGGCCATCACAACAAAAGTTTGGCCATCGTTGCACTGAGGAGTCATGAACCATTTGTGGAAGGGTCATGAGTAAATATTTAATTTATGTGTACAGCTGTAATACACTTGCTTTATTCAAGTTTCAGGTGGGGGTCGTCAGATTATAGTTGGTTGCTATAATGGGTCACAGTACAAAAAGGTTGAAAACCACTGATCAATCTAAAGGAGCCATGGCCCGCACGTGGTCTGGTCAAAGGTTTTGTGCAGCCCAATTTCGGTTTTTGCTGTAGTGAAAGTATCCTATATACTGACAACCTGTTCTTATTTTGACAATCTTGAAGTTGACATTTTTGATGCAGGTGGTCTTCAGTGCCACTTCATCATGTCTGTTACTAATTAAGCCTAGCTCACACGGAGTGCGATTTTCAGTCTGCGGCAGCAAATTTTTGACGTCACATCCGCTAATCAAGCGACTGATGCGGCAGAGTAGAAATTGGTTCTACTTAGCCACATCTGCCACTTCATGTTGGTCCTCGGTCGATGTGTTGGCAGTGAGTGCATTATACTGGCAAACCAGATAACTTGAGTTGGTTTTTCAGTTTATTTGTCACCAAATGCTACTAATAACCCTAGTAATCTGTTCTGTGTTGAAAAACAACTAGCCTGCTAGGCCTACTGTAGGTGGTAGGCTGCAGTGTGTTGATCATGAGATGATGCCTTCTGCCTGTTGTGTTTTTCAGCTTATAGCTGTCAGATTTTAATGAGCAACTTCTTAGCCTCGTGCAGCCTTGGCCAGTTATGATTGCAGGCTACCAAATTACAAAAATGACAAAGTGAAAGAGAATGTGTGGAAGGCACTTTACAATGATATGATAGTTGGTGGTGAATGTTATCAGCAGAAAAGCATATGTTAACAAATTGCACATGCCACTAGACTGATCATCACTAGCCTACTTTAGACAAACAGGGTCAGATATGGTATTGTAAAAACATTCAGAGACCAGTACTAGCAAGGCATGATATTTTGTACTCTTCCCTAAAACCTGTAACACATGTTAAATGATGCATCAGAACTTGTAGCTTGGCCTTTTGCTGCACTGCCATGACAAGAATCTTCATTGATATTCATGTACAGTACTTGTGTTTGTGTTATGGGTGTTAATACAGAGCAAATGATGTTTGAACTGTGACCTAAGCAAAAATATGACAGTTTTATGCTTGACAGTAGGCCTAGGTCAGTGGTTCTTAACCTTTTTTACATATCTTACCCTTTTATCAAACAAGATCACCAGATTTACCCCAATACACTCAATGGTGCTCATTTACTGAAAATACTATCATAACAAACTCTTACAGTTTAGAATGATTTATAAAAATGTACATTAGCTGCAATTTATGGTCCAATAAATTTACACCCTTGGAAGATCAAATTTACCCCAGGTTAAGCACCACTGGCCTAGGTAAATACCTTTCTTTGCTGTTTCTACTGTAACATTCATTTTGTCTTCATATTTTTAACAACCACCTAGGTTGATCCATCCATAATCTGACACACTGCCTACCCATTTTCTCAGATTTCAACCAACCTTAAAGTATGTGCTTAATAACTTTTGGAAAGCAGTTCAATTTTAAACTATCATGTCTTGAATGTTTCTAGAGAGAGGCTCACTGTACTTCAAACTTTGTGATCAGCAAGCAATGTTTATGTAACACTTCAATGAGTTTGATCCTCTCACTATGATTCTTTGCATGTGCTTTGCTAAATTTGCTACACATGTACTAGCTTAAGCAGCAGCAGTATTTAATGAAAATCAAACTTGTTTGTGCATTTGAACTGTCTCTACACCTTTGCATTCGCTGCAAACAGCTAAAATGCTGAATTCATTTGTTTGTTACTGCGGTGTAACTGTGTTTGTTATCGTGTTCAACAAAATCTTTAAAAAATTGCAGATGACACATGCAGAAAAAGATAAGATGGAGAAGCCTATTTTGCTGTTAGCGGAGATTTCAAATGAATTGCTGAGCACAGTTTTGTTGTCTTGACCAGTGATTTGTTCCTTTGCAGCCGCCTTATGTGTGAATACTCAAATGGTCAAGATGCAATTGTTGCAAGTGCCACGCCGCTTCTGTCGCATCACATGTGCACCACTACCAGGCTTAATGCTTTCAGTACATAAGCTTAATCTAAATTTAGTTTGCTAAGATCAACGCAAGCAATTCAATGTGTGGCCCTCATTAATATGTCATTCAATGTGCGGCCCTCTGGTTAAGATAGTGACATAAATTTTGGCTCTGAAAACCCTTTGGATTGAAATAGCTGATCTAAAGCAGCACACAGAAAAAATGAGTGTCTTAGGACAAGACATCATTTAAGTAAGTACTCTCCATGATGGGTGCAATGTAAGCAAAGAATCAATCAGCGAATTTTTAATAGCAAGTTGATTTCATGTAAAATTATGCAAAAAAAGGTTGGGAAACCACTGGTTTTAGCTTTAGAGTTTCAGCTTTACAGCATAGGGTTTTAGGTTTAGGTTACGTAGGTTATTCAATATTCTTTCAATGATGAAACTACACTAGTATCACTCTACCACATTTGTTCATATGTTACTGTTAGTTGATTTTGTTGCTACTTGAACAGAATGTTTATATATATTTCAATTAATCATTTTAAGGGGATCATTGTTAAGGACATTCATTTTTTGGATTAACCTACTAATAACTGCATTCGCAGTACACTACAGTACTAATAGGCTGGACTAAATCTAATCAGGACAATTAAAGATTACAAATTTTCACAAAAAATGCTTTCCACTCGCTTAAAAAGCTTTTTTAAATGTTCTTGTGCAAAACATATAATTTATCTGCTTCAAAAAAGTGCAATGAAGATTACAGGTACAAGAAGTAGCCTGTGACTTTAGTTTAGTGTCGGCGAAAAAACTTCCATATATGGGACCAACAGACGGAGTCCTAATAAACGTAAACGTGGTTTTGTTTCTGCCAGGCTACGCAACACACTTACACAGCAGTCACCACAGGTAGAGCAATTTTGCGCAATTCACTGTAAATATCGCAGGAATTAGCATGTACCTGCACATAAGCAGCTATTCTATTCTACTTACCCGACGGTGATGTTTCCGATACAACCACTGTAACCTCTGATGACTCAGCATTCATTGTAACCTACAACACTCAGCGAAAATCGCAACCTACTCCATGAACTTGACTAGCCTAGCCAATGAATTCGTCCTCAGCAAAGTACCTTGTAAATAAACAAACGAAAAAAGTTTTCCATGTAGAAGTTGCCAGTGTTTCCACATGGTCACCTTTCACAGGTTCTTTACCATACAAGACCTCGAACAGATTCGCAACTGTTCTAAGAAACNCATTCCACAGCNAGAGTCGCGCTTTCACGCAGCTGGTTCGATGTTACACTGCATAACGAGGATAGCTGAAGCGTGAAGCATAAGAATGACGTGAGGCCAGTCCGAAATCCGATGAGATCGGGAAAACCTCTGCTATGCGTCACGTGAATTACGAAAAGATTACCTTGCAAAAACAGTGATGCGTAACCAATAGATTTTAACGAAATGGGCAGAGTAGAGATGACACGGGCCGCTAGCAGTCCAGTCTTCGGGCGGTCCGCTAAAGGTTTTGAAAAAGTCCGCTAACAATTTTTTTAGCGGTGACGTCATTCCGGGCCGCTGCGGTCTGCTCGCCAATTAGGCGAAAATTTTTGTTTTTGCAAAGTTTCAAAATCTAACAGGATATGTTTTGCTGCTGTTCTCTCCATTTTACCATTCTGCTAATGTTCTGTTTCACTTGTTTCCACGCAAACCAGTGAACCATGTTATGAATCAATCAAAGCAACAAACACTTTCATTTATAAACTGTCGCTGTCGCCGGGGTTTAGGCAGAACCGTCGACAAAAAGTTTTCAATAGGGAGGCTTTGCGTCTTTGCGGGGGGCTTTGCGTTTGTGCGGAATGGCCTGGCATTCCAAAAATTGGCAAAAACTCCATTGATTTATAGTGTTTCATGTTTCAATTTAGGGGGGGCTTGGAGCTTTGTTTGCGGGACTAAGCCCACCAAAGCTCCCCCGTAGCGACCGGACTGGGTTTAGGACAGGTGTTATCAAACTTTCTCTGGCCATGCACCCCTTCAGCATTTCGATAGATGAGCATGTACCCCTAAAATTTCTTATGACAAAAAAGTTGTGGAAAATAACAAGAATGTATTTACCAATAAGCATATAATGATTTTGAAAATAATATTCACTGATTTATGTATAAATATTTCGAAATGAATAATATGTAAATATATTTTTAATCTTCTATTGCTAACCTCAAATGTACCCCTTCAGATAGGCAAATGCAACCCTACTAGCCTAGGGTACATGTACCCCAGTTTGGGAACCCCTAGTTTAGGATTAGGTGCTAGGTTTAGCTTAGGGTTTAAGGTTTAAGTTCAGTATGTTACAAGCAAGAGTAGTGCAGCCTAGCACACGCTTGTCGTGTGTTAGTGTCACGTTACTGGCGGAAGACGAATAAGTTTTCAAAAGTGCTCTGGCGGACTTATAGCCATTAAGACTACATGGTTTTATTGTCCAAAAGACAATGAACTGAAAACTTAAGTGTTGTTACTTTTCTTTTGAGGTTACGGTATATTACGGGCCACGGGCCGGGTCAGAAAATAAGTTGTGATTTAGCATAGACGGGCCGGGCGGTTTCTTGTTAGCTCCGGGCGGCCTGCAAAAGTGCTGGCCCATGCCATCTTCTAATCCAGGGGTCTCCAAACTTTTTTTGTCTGAGGGCCACATAATCTATTACATAACAGTACGAGGGCCGGACATCTTACGTAATGTGATTGTTTCGCGATA
>JGI24158J21664_10009784_pt1 | contig 12800 bp, 10 predicted proteins | sample Ectturendosymbi3_FD_21664 | JGI IMG/M metagenome (IMG submission 21664) | reverse complement strand
AATTACTGATTTGGAATTTCAACTGAGAAAACTACAAGAGTGAGCAAAAAAGTTTTTTAGTTAAAATAAACATGTTTTGTGCTATGCCTGATAACATTGGAATAAAAAGTATTGCACCCCTTGGAAGCAAAAAGTTTTGACTTATAACTTTCAAAATTCCTCTTCGCATGAAAAAAAACATTGAATGAAATCGAAAATGCTTTTAGTGTTTGACAAAATGTTTGCAATTTGAAAGAGTTTTTGATGGTAGTCAAGTTATGAATATTGCATTTCTGACAGATGATGATAAGCAAAATGCGGAAATTAACTGTCCTTACAAACTGAATAATAAAAAATCTGGCACTTTGGCACATGGGTTTTACCCAGGTAATTCAACATTGTCTGGCGATTTGCATTTTGACAATGAGAGATAGTCAGACCAGAAAACAGTTTCAGGGGATGGAAAGTTCAATTTATTTTCAGTCGCTGTTCACGAAATTGGCCATTGCATCGGACTGTTTCATAATACTGAAGACAAAGACAGCGTTATGCAGACAATTGTTAAATCTGGATTCAGTGTTGAAAACAAGAACACTATACTTTCTGAATCTGACCTAAAAACAGTGAGAGAAATGTATGGCGCAGCAAAACATGTAATTGTTACAGCAATTTTTCACTCTAACAAAGCAAAAGTTACGATCAGAAAAATTGAAAAAGACTCAAAGACAAAATGGGTTAAAATAATTTACACTTTGAAACCAAAGCACTTCAGCGAAGAAAATATTTCTGTAGAATCATTTAAAAATCTCTGAAAAGACTGGCTGACATGAATCATGCTGAATTTGTGGCAGAGAATTTTGGGGTGGGTGATAATGCTTGAAAGCAGATTATGTTTGTAGTCTTTTGGCCATAAACATATTTTGACGAAAGTGCTTTTGTCACAAATGAACATCACACCTTGAATGTTTGTTCGTTTCAAAAACATCCAGGGCGGTGAACTGAACATTATTGGACAAAGCAAGGTCATGCGACTCAATACGGCTGAAACATGCACAGACAGCAATGGAGCGAGCGAAGCAAGAACATCTGAAGCAATTGAGCATTTTTAATTTATTCACAATTTTCACACAAATGCAGCAAATAATATTGAAAATAAACACACAGAACTTCAGTGAACAGAGTTCAGGCGACTTATAAGACTCCACAACTCTGCCCAAGTTGATTTTCAATAACCCATGAACTTTACCCAAGTTGCCAGCACAAGCAAATATCTGTCGACTTTTAAGACTCCTGGACTTTGGCCTGGTTAGCCAGTACATCACGTTTTCAGGCGATAAAAATAACCCCTGGGCTCACCCCTGGTTTCAACACAAGCCAATATCTGGCGACTTTTAAGACTCTTGGACTTTGCCCAAGAGCCAGCACATTCGTTTTCAGGTGACAAAAATAACCTCTGGGGTCACCCCTGGTTTCAACACAATGAAATTCAAGTTGACTTGAAAAGACTCCTGGACTCTGCTATATTTGTTAGCATACTAAGAATGCTCTAAGTTTAATTTACAAACAAATAAATCTCTACACACAAATTAATAAAATTGTGAAATAAACAGCAGATTATTTCCCATTCATTAGTAATTTTTTTCATTCCACAACATATGTTAAATAGTTAAATATTATGGCATCTTTCCAAATTTTCTGAAAAGAGAGACCCAGCTGCTTAACCTTTTTACTACAAAATATTTTATATTGAGGTGAAAACATAATTTTAAACGTTGAAGCAAATTTTCATGAAATAAAAGTAGATCAACTTACAGTTCCTGTTGTTTTTTCAACCATTTTTCTTCACAACACCCAATTGCGGAATCAGTTTGAGTCAACAATATCAACCACTCATCAACAGCTGCTTAATCAACTGAAAAAATTGCAACGAGGCTAACTACCCTTCCAACACTGAATTGCCCCCATCCCAAATTGATTTCAGTGCAAATTTAACATAACCAAATTAGAGAGCTAGTGCTTAGCACAAATACGTCTCAACAGTATCTTAACCATTGTGAACAAGCTTTTTTTACGATTACCAACATAACCCTAACCTAATGAACTTTCATCAGAAGAAACACAGCTTTTTTGATAAATTTTGATCAGTTTGCGGGCTGCCAAGCAGGTGAAGTTTGGAGCACACTGCTTGAGTCAGACCTTCTATCAAAATCCCTCCTTAATTTAATGCGTCTGTAACCCTGTAGTTCTGTCTTCACTGCAGTTGCAAAAAGTGTCTGTAACCCTGTGATCCACCGTCTTCAATGCCTTTACTACGTTCTGTTTTGTCTGTTTTTATCAACCTACGTTCTGCAGAGTGTGTGTGTTCATAAACAAATAAATTAAAAAACTAAATTAAAAGTCTCATTGCCAGAAGCTACCATCTTTTTCAAACACACTCTGTGGCTGGCGTTCAGAACTGCTTGCGTGGCAAAACATTCCTTGCTTTGGAAGTTTCTACCACGTCACAAAGCAGCACAAAAAAATTCTATTCAGGTTCACAAACAAGTGAGTCAAACGTGAAGCAAAGCCAAAGCTGAAACGAGGTGTGCTCTTAAATTATTTCAGGCGCGACCGATGGCGCGTCACGACCACAACTCAAAGCCCAAACATAGGTGTGCGCTACACAAATGCAGTCATACATGACGCGCACCTGCTGTTGAATTCTGAACGCTTGGAGAAGCTCTCTCTGCCAATGACGACAAGAGAATAATTCAACCAGGAGAAATACAAACTCTAGCTTATGGATTTCGAGCATGAGGGGCCTAGGAGGACGGGAATAGGGGCAAACTGGGGACATGAGGGAAACTGGCAAAGGGGCAAAGGGCTTCAGCTGAACGGGCCAAAGGCCTGGAAAAGTGCTTTAGATGTAGGGCATTAATGATACGCTTGACTGATAAAATGGGCATTTTTCCAGCGGTGAATATATTAAACAAACAAAGAAATAGAAAAAGTCCAAGCAGTCCTTGAACCTACAGTTCCTACCTACTCATGGCAAAGGACTACACACTTGTTCGTTATTTATAGACTGCTCGAAAGCATTTGATACTGTCGATCACGAAATATTATTAAATAATGGGAATGAATTTTGGAATTAGAGGTATAGCACTGATGTTAATGAAAAGTTACTTGTCAAATCGTAGACACTTCACGTTTGTGCAAAATACGACATCTAAAATTAATAAAACTACATATGGCGTTCAACAGGGTTCCATTCTTGGCCCATTATTTTTAATTATGTATGTAAATGATCTTCCCAAATGTTTTTCATTCAGTACTAAGCTACATGCTGATCACACACACTTATGTTCAGCACATAGTGATTTAAAACAATTAGAACTTATGGTAAATGAAGCAGATGAATGGATGCGTCTCAATAAATTACCTATGAATCATGCGAAATCCATGTATTTTCTCACAGTAAAATCACTTAATAAAGCTGAAGAAGAAAAAAGGAATTTCAAAATTCATAACAATAACGTTGTGTTACATCGGAAAAAGTCTGTAAAATACTTAGGTGTTTTGTTAGATGAATCTCTTGAATAGGACCTTCCATGTCAAATACTTAAAATCTAAGCTATCGTTTGCTTCAAGTATGATATATAAAATTCGAAACTTTGTACCAAATAATGCTTTAGAAATAATCCATTACCGTATATAGACATCTCCACTCGGGTATCCTATGGGACAGCTTGCGATTCTGTGCTTCAACCTTGTAGTACTATCCATGATAATGTATTTCGCGCTTTCAGATTTAATAATTTTAAATGTCACATAATTCCTTTGTATAAATAACTGCTTTTCTAAAAATATAAAGATATATATCAATTAGAGCGATCTAAATAGAGCGATGCATAAATTTCATAACAATACATTACCACAATCATATTGTAGCTTCTTTCAAAAAATTGCAGAAACTCACTGTCATGTCACTAGATCAGCTGCAAAACAAAATTACTTTGTCCCTAGAGTTGGCTCTTCTTTGGGTAAATGAAATCTAGCATATCAAGGAGCAGTGCCATGGTCCAGCATACCGAAAGTTTTTAACATTTTCTCGTAAGGTGGATTCTCAAAAAGCTATAAGACGTTTCTTATCGCACTCTATACTACGTAACAACAGTGACGGATTTAGGGAGCGGGGGGCACTAGGCCATCTTAGTTTTGGGGGCCCCATGCCCATGTGACCTATTTGGGCGTTTGTCTGAAAAGCGTGAAATATGCCCCTCTTATGTGTAGTGCCCCCTCAAAAATATATCTGTTGTTGTGCCTACTTTGGTTCTACATTTGCCTTCAATGTGCAACAGAAATTATAGCCTTTCCTACATTCTTCGAATGAAGAAATATCATTGCGTTCTTTTCTTGGAAGTTATAGCTCTTTCGTGTGGTTCAGAAGTTCTTTTTCAAGCGTTTTTTGTAGGTTTGGTTTTTGGATGTAGGCCTATACATTTTCATGCGGGACTGTGTTGCTGCACTCGAAAATGTCGCTTAGCTGTCGATCTGATTACCTGTACGTAAACTCCATTTTGATAGTAATAGTAACTACATAATTAATGAAAGAAACAAGCACAATCCATTCAGCGGACACAGAGCTTATTTATGCCGTTTTTTTGCCCAATTAATGAGCTATATTGAAACACGTAGAAAAAACAAACTACAAATACACGCATACGAGCATTTAAATATTAACATGCGTTGACAGGTAGTCGCATTATATTGCATAATTCAAGCTAAGAAGATAGATATTGACCTTTGGGGTGGTTCTTTGGTTGCAAGTAAAAGGACAACATCGGGAAAACATTATTCGTGATGATTCTTGTAACTTTCTACAATTGAGTTTCTGTATTGTTTTTTGAAAGTGATTGTTGGCAATTCGCTTAGAGAGGAATCTATTTGCTGCCAGATTCTTGTGCCTTCGCACCTGATTGATATTTTCCCATACTGAGAGCAGACTGGGTGACAGAAGTATTGGCCAGAGTAGAACTTCTGGTTTGACAAGTGTGCACAGAACTGATAGCAGTAACGAGACGATCAAACGTGCTGGGCATTCTGTTGCTGTGGAAATTATGCATAAGCTTAGCATTTTCTAACTGATGTACAGTCATCCAGTCATCCAGTTATAATAAATTTAATTGTCCGTAAAGGGGTGTTACATGGCATGGTAAGAGCTCCAAGCTGATGGTCTTAATGATTATGTTATGGATAGACTGTTTTTTTTAGTTGTTGAGCCCCAATCACAAATGGCGTACTGTAGGTGGGAGTATAAAAGGCTGAAACAGATCATCTTAAGTGCATTTGTGCTCAAGTAGTCTCGAATTCTATAAAAAATACCTGAATAGCAGGAAAGCTTGTTTTCAAGCTTTGAAATGTGTGTGTATTTTAGATTATAACCTAAGTGCATTCCAAGACATTTTGTTGAGTTGACTCTATTGATTAAATTGCTACCGATTTGTACTCTAAATGGGGAATTCTGCTTCTCGTCTGAGTTAATACCATGTAAACAGTTTTACGATAATTTAGTGATAGCGTATTATAACGCATCCAATTGTGAATTTTATTAATTTCCTGGTCAACCATCTTTTCCAAAATATCAATATTCTTTTTTGCCAATATTAAACATGTATCATCAGCATATAATAGTGTGTTGTGAAGTTTGATGCATTTGGCAAGTCATTAACATAGAGTGAAAAGAACAGGGGAGATAAAATAGACCCTTGTGGCAAGCCACAATTGACCTGCTGGGTTTGGGATCTACAACTATCTACAGTACTGCTTTATATTGTTCTCGCCTATGTAAATAATTTTCAAAAAGTTGTGTGAGAGCCCTCGAATACCATACCAATGTTCCAACTTCTACAGCAGCACAGAATAGTCAAGCTTTTGAAAGATCAAGGAAAATTGCACATGTTGGAATTATCTGATCCAGGCTTTCTGAGATGCACTCAACTATGTCATAAGTTGCAAATGTTGTTGATACTTTAGCTCTTGTTATGGTGTTAGAAGACCATAACATGGATAACGTATTGAGTGATGAAAATACTGACTCTGAAATTACTATGGTGCTGGAGTAATTATTGCATTTATTTTAAAAAATTGGCTTATGTGATGAAAATAACTGATAAGTGTTTTTTTCTGTACAGATATAAGTAATTACTGAATGATGAATAGCGTACTATCTGTGCGACAAGCATATGAACAAGGAAGAGATATTTACGATGACGTAAAGAACTTTCGAAAACAGGATTTTCATTCAGAATCATTTTGTCAAGTGATGCAGTGGTTACGAGAATGTCTAATGATGCATAATTTGGCTAATGGAGTAGAAGTGGAAAGTCAATTTATTTTACAATGTAGAGAACATCAAGTCATATTTGAGTCCTGTGTGAAAAGAGATACTTGTAAAATAACAGCAATACGTTATCAGAATGAACAAAATGAGCGAGAAAATGGGCGTGTTTTGGTAAATCAAAATAACTAAAAGTTCTGTTTTGTTCAATGTATATATTTTTGTGTTTCAGAAATTGCTGTATTAAAATGATGAACCTTGTAGAAACTTTTGAACATGCTAGAAAATGTCGTCAAAATGTTTATCAGATAGTGGTTAAATGCGGAACCATGAAATGGGAAACATTATCAAAGCCCATGGTTTATTTAAGTGAAGAAGAAAATGTAGCTCTATTGTTGAACTGGATAGTTAGAGCAAATCGTTCATGGTTTAATCAATTACCAATAAGAATAAGAAACGAGAAAGATGGACAAATATATGTCATATGGTTTGCAAAAATATCAAGGTGTAATGTACAAGTGATGAAAATAGAGAAAGGTGGTAACCAAGATGTTTTGTATAATTGGCCAGGAGAACTCAAGTATAATAAAATAAAAGCCAAAGATATATTTAATGCAATGTGTAGTATGTGTTGCTTGGATGTTTAAAAAGATGTATTATGATTACAGAATGATGGAGTTTATAATTAAACTAAGACAATTTCAAAGGACAAAAAGAAGTGTCAGGAAAACTTTACTGCAGTATGGAGACAAAAACTTCAGCAACTATAGCAAACCACTTCTGCAGTTATCCGAAGGAGAAATAACTACGCTTATCTTCAATTGGATTCCGAAAGTTCTGCAAAGAAATGAAATTGTACGGGTACGGATGAGAGCTGAACAAGAAGTGTACGAAATAACTTTCAGGGGGTACAAAAGTATTATTCAAGTTAAACAAGTGGTTAAAAGGAGCACGGCTATGGAAGTAATGTACTACTGGAGACCTGGAGAGAACTTTGACTATATCGCGACTCTCTCCGAGTTGTGTCGACGTCGGGACATGGCTGATACGCTTGCTACACTAAAGAAAAGAAAATATTTGTAACATTGTGCGGTGTTTTTGTGTGTGATTATGTTGTATTTGTAAAAATGTGTTCCATAAGTTCATAATGTTATGTAATGGTTTTAATGTGCGATTGTGTTTACGCAATGTGTGAAAGTTAAACATTTAAAATCATGCCATAACTACTAGCNAGCAAAGTAAGACCGGAAGGAATCAAAAGCAAGACCAGACGGGCAAAACTAAAAGCGTGAGCTAGGGGAAAATCACCGATTGGTACATCATTGTAAAGAAGAGGGTTTATGACATTGTAATGCGAAAGTACCAAAGTCTTGTTGTAATACTATTATAAAGAATAGGCATTGGAAATTATTACAAACTGTAATGATTAACAACTTAAGGATGAAAAACAATTGCCTAATCCAAAGTCGCAGCAATGAGAAATACGAATTACGTAAAATTTGACCTGACGCCAGTGGAGAGAAAACTGTTTTTAGTGCAACGGACAAATATGTGCGTTGGTACTGACGCCAATCCTGGGAAACTCAGGATACAGAATAGGACAATAGAAATGGGTAGGAAACCATTGGTTGCAAATAGTAGAATGAATAAAGTCAGAAATTGACGTGTGAGCAACCTGTTGTGATTCCTGAACAAGAGGAGAAACTGTGGGCATTGACGAAAAAGTGATGCAATGTCTGGGGTGAATTGGTGAAATTACAAAAAAGAAACTAAGGTACAATAGGCGTCACGAATTACGCACAGAAGGTTGTGAAGAGGAAAATTGCAAAAAAGACAGGAAACAAAATTTTTTTTNAAAGTGAGGACGGTTGACGGGAGAGCAATCAGTTATCGATGAGTACCAACTGGCTGGTTTAGGAAGGCCTGTATTACAATGCAAGGGTAATGCGCTTGATTACATGNTGCATTATAAGTAATGTTTATAATGATAGGAATTTAAGGTTAGGAAATGGCATAGGTAACTCATGTTTAACTTTCTGTTGACCTGTAATATAACGCTTAAACTGGTAGAGTTATGCGCGTGTTGAATAGTGTAGTTTTATGCCGTTGGTTAATAAGAAATACAATAGCTCTGACTGTAAACCACCACATGACTCCAGGGAGTGCGTTAAAGCAGTCTCTGTTAGTTACTGTGCTAATGTTGATGAAAACCCAGAGGAAAGATCAGAAATATATGGCAACCTGGCTAAGGAGGTGGCCTCAGCTAGGTCTAAAAGGACTCACCACTTGCAGATTAATAGAAACGGAGTAATTAAATAAATTACATCAAAATTAATCTTACGCTTGTGGTCTGGCCAATCCGGGCCTGGCCTTGGACCCAACACTCTGAAACCCTATTGATGTATTGATANCATGCTCTTGCATTCCACATAATGATATAATCTATCATAGAGGAGCTTTTCAAATATCTTGTTTAAGGGTGACAGCACTGATATAGCACCGTAGCTGGTGCACACATTTTCCGGCACACCTTTATGTATAGAAGTAACCTGGGCACACTTAAAGTTCTGTAGGTATATACCTTAATTCATGCAGTTTTTAAAGAGTTTTTCTAAGAATGGAGATGGTAATTCACTACACAACTTTAAGATTTTCATAGGGATGTCATTCTGACGAGTGCCTTTTTTCTCTGAACGTGTGTCTATGATGTACATTATTTCTTCAGCTGATATTTCATGAAAATAAAATGAGGACTGACAGTTCATTTCTGCAATGTGCGTCATTTTACTTTGAGGAGGAATTTTGTTGCTGGCCATGTTTTTTCCAATAGACACAAATAAATCATTTAGGATATTGCAGGGTTTTGCTTGCAAACTCCAGTGATGGAATGGGTTGGATTGGGAGAGGTGGAGGTAACTTTGGTCCTTCCTGGTAATAGGTATTAATGATAGTCAGTTGAAGATGCGAATGTAAGATGATACGATCGCGCACTTGCAGTAGCACGCCGAACTTCGAGAAAGTTGCCTCGCTCGAAAGTATCATATTTTGATGAATGAGCACTGAGCGCTACTTTGACGAAAAACAAAAGTCCGGACTGTCAAGCTTTGATGAATGAACATGATGAGCACAAAATGAGTCACCGCTACGCAGGGCCTAGGAGAGAGCGGGTACAAGAGGTACATTGTACCGGGGCCCGCGGTAGACACTGGGGCCCGGGAGGATGAAAGTGTGCACACTAAGTTTTCCGGTAATCAAGCCCAAAATTGATGGTCATTTTTTCTCCAACTGCAGCGCTTGTAGCTAAAACCAGTGGTCCCTCTAATCTTGAGAAATGCGAATTTTTCCAAATGGTATTCTTAATGAAAATTTGCCCAAACTTTTAGCTGCTTTCAACAAATTTCCTTCTGTTGCCATCTTCTTTCTAGTTGCAGTATTTTGTGAGTAGCCTATCACGTCATACACATCAAGTAACGTTGAAAATACGATACAGCAGAGTTTACAGTATGTATAGCGTATCGTTCGTAGATGCCACGCGTGAAATTGTAGTGAGCCTTTTATAAAACGCGCTCTCGCATTTCACAGAAGCTCAGGTATTTAACCAGAAAAGGGTTGCCAGATACCTGACAGAGAATATGTCAAGTGTTTGTCCAACTTATGGCACATTTTTGACACATAATGTTTGAAAATGGCAATGTTATTGGCAATATTGCTTTTTCGACACTTAATGTTTTTTGCAATTGCATACTCTCAATTTTTCGAAGTTTGACAATTAAACAAAGACCTGTTTTAATAAGAATCAAGATGCCTGGCCAGTTGGCAAAATATATCATCTGTTTAGATCTTAATCCCTGATTCTTGGTAAAGAAATGATTCCTTTTGATTCGTAGTTGAAAGCTGGAAGTAATACTCCAGTTTAATCATTATTTACAGAATCATTGCTTTAAATCAGGCCTGCACAACGCAGAAAACTGGAAGTGCCAAAATGATCAAAATAAATTTGTCGCGGACCGCAGAAGTCTACTCTATTTTATATCCTTGTAGTTTGAAAAAAATTTTGGACCAACAATTAATTATACATCTGAAGAACAGGCTTTTGCAACATTTTCTGCAATCGAGAAAGCTTTCGCGGGCCGCAAAAAAAGCTCCAAGGAGCTGCATGCGACCCGCAGGCCATATGTTGTGCACGTTGCTAAATACACACCAGCCTAAGCACAACAAGATTTGAAACACAGTAACAACAAGCCAATTTTAAAATAAATACACTGTTAAGATCGGTTGTGAATAGGGCCGGCCCTTCCACTAAGCCAACTAGGCTGCCACCTATAGTGCAGACTTCAGGGGGCGCAGAATCGGCTTTTTCTTGGTTTCCATTTGCAGGCATAGTCAAGCCCGTAACTAGTGGGGGAACAGGGAGGCGAAGCACCCCTTAAACATTTTTCTCCCTGGAAAAATGTGTTGGCATGTTTTAAAATTATTGGGCATAGTTAAAAAAAATTTGGCCCCTCTTAGAAAACCCTTTGCCCCGCCTGGTGTTCCAAGCTGGTTACGGGCCTGGTTAAAGTGGTCTTCAGCACTACTTTTACACCGGCACAAAGCAGTAATTGTAGTTGTCTACAAGAAATATTACTACCCCTTCTAGTGCAAGTTTTATTGTGATGTGTAACGGGGGAGTAAATATTGAAGCCTGCCTAGGGCGCAGAACTGTCCAGGGCCGGCCCTGGTTGTGAATGAAATGTAACACTGCAACGATTACAGCAATTCAAATGATATCTGTTGCTATTGTAGAAGATTCACAACGATTAATGTTCAGCTGTATATTTTCTCGAACGTTTCTGTATTTATCTGATAAATAGTCCATAATGGATTGATTTTTCAATACTGACAACTGGTATTTCAAAAAATGAAAAAATTTTGGCGTAAAACAATATTGCCAATAAAAGTTGGCAAATGTTTCGGAAAACAGGGATTTTTGGCAATGTTTGCCAAATTTTCACCATCTGGCAACCGTGAGCAAGGATCAGCGCTGCATTTTACTGCCAGATGATGTATCATGCATATAACCAGTCAAATTCTAGAAAAACGCATCCCCTTGCAAACTGCAATGTTACTTTCCTTAACCTTCTTCGGTTTCGTTCACCCCTGCTATCGATTGCTGCATTCCCATTCACCCCATTGTGAATGCATGGCCAATATAAAAATAATCCTATTCAGTGGTGTAGGAGGCGGGCGTGCACGGGGTGCAAGTGCGCACCCAAAAATTTTGATTTGTTGAAAATCTGAGCAAAATCCTTGATAATCCGGGAAAAATCCCTGAAAATATGCGCAAAATCCCTAAAAATCCTGGAAAAATATGGCGCCCAACGTTGTTCGACTTCAAAAATGGCGTCTAACATTTGCCTAAGACCTTTTCTTGTAGGTCACATTAAAAAAATGTCTTCATGATGTTTGTGGGAGAAAAAAATTTGTAGGCAAAGTCACACAAAAACTTTTCGGGCATGTTTCGGGAAATTCGGGCAAATATCCTTCGTACCCCAAAAAATTTGCCTGCTCCAAGACCTATGATCGTAGTTTATCGTTAGACAACAGGTGTTCTACTTCAGGATGGTCCAACTACAGTGTACTTTTGACCTACGGGCCAAAATGTAGCAATTGTTACAGGCTCCACACTTTTGGGATCCCCACGGTCGGTTGTGCTGAACTTGTTCTTTATTTGATGCATATAATTTTTTCGGTCCAAGAAGTCAATGTTTTGCTAAATTTGCCACAAGCAATTAAGCAAAAGCTTTACACGTAATTTAATGCTTTTACATCAGACCACTGTGAAATGAAAATTAAAGTATTTTACAGTTATGAGCAAAAGTATGAGACCACTCAAGTAAAGAAGCCAAATTGCAGCAATTTCCAGATATTGCTTGATTTCATTGCTATGAATGGCGTTATTTTTCATACCATTATATCACATTGACCTGTTGTATAAGTTGCGTCACCTTTTTAGTACTTTCAGTCTATTCACTATAGCAATTCTGTTGTGTACTAGAAGTCTTTTGCTAATGCAGAAAATGATTCGTATATTTATTTATCTCTAATGGTGAACACCTGCAGTGGAAAATGGTCATATTCTACAATTAAGATAAGAATGAACAAAGGAGTACCATGAGAAAAACAGGCTGAACAGCGTGATTCTAAAGAGTATAGAGCTTGAACTTCTACAGTATGTGAAATAGACACTACCTGTATCACAAACAAATTTTATATGGTAAAATCTAGAAAATGCAATCCTAGGCAGTAGGTTTGCTGCTTTGAAAATCGATTTCGACATTTATAATTCGACTACACTGTCTAGGTTATCTAGCAATGATGAAATTTGTTGATAAGTCTGTAAGCATTAATTACTGTCTCTGTACCGTACTTGTAAGCTGTACAGTAAGGTATTTCTTCTTGGTAAATTTTTAATTTATTTGTTTACGAGCAGACACGAAGTCCATAGTATGAACACACACAC
>JGI24158J21664_10009783_pt1 | contig 12801 bp, 9 predicted proteins | sample Ectturendosymbi3_FD_21664 | JGI IMG/M metagenome (IMG submission 21664) | reverse complement strand
CCACCTAGCTTCATATGATGCCAGGGAATTCATGCCTTGCAGTAGCCTAGCTTTTGTCTGGATTACTGAAACAGAACACCAAGTTTTTCTTCAGACAGGATGCCATGTTTTCCTCCGACACGCTTCAGCGCTTCTTCAGACAGGATACCATGTTTTCCTCCGACACGCTTAAGCACTATATATGCATGCAGATTTAGCTATACATGTGCAGAGATAGCTAAATGCGTGCAGAGATAGCTATCTCTGCGCAGAGATAGCTATCTCTTTTGGGAACCCAAACAAGTTTGGGAACTAAGCGGTTGAAATCTTTCTTTAGGGTTTTGTCCAAATCCAGTCGACTAGGAAAAAATTCAGTGCAGTTTCATTTTGGTCACAGGCGCTTTATCGAGAAAACAGACTGCAAGCTATCTGTAAGTAAATGGCAGTGCCAATGACCTCAACACTTACAAAATATAAAGCATCTTTCTACTTTCATTAGATTTACTGCTGACTCTTCGCGTTGCAGCTGAATGTTGCTTTCAAATTTACTGTAGGATGTGGTGGCAATTAACATCAGGTGAATGTTGAAACACTTCCAGACTAAGTACGGATTCTGATTACTTGAACAAACTTTTTTTTTTGCTTTCCGGCGAGGTAAATGGAGATTTGTGATGAAACCCATAAGGCTCCCTATATTTGTGATTGAACCGTCGCAGTGGGTCTGCATGCCATCACAACTAAATGTCGAGAAGAAATGCTATTGTGGCTAAACAGTGTCTATGGCCTAACTGCGTGATAAAAAAGACTTTGAAACTGAATTGCTTCTTAGCCAAGGCTTGAGCTTCAAGGCATCTATATCGCCGCCATACCCATGCATTTGGTTGCAAAACTGCACAAAAACAAAAATCTACGATATTTATTGAAAAAGCTACGGCTGATGCTGCAGTCAAGGGCGAAATATACAGTATTTGTAGTATGCCAGAGTCATCAGATAGGGTTTTGAAATTAAGTTTCCATTACCATTAATTGGGATACAGCAAGCTGGTGTGCCAGAGACAGCTGGGAAAAGCATTAACTCCTTCTTTTACTTTCGGTTAGTGATTACAAGAGCGTATATACAAGTTTTATTTCACTATCACCAACTTCCACACGGAGCTTAAACCTCAGGTAAAGGTCAGCCATGGCATGAATTCTCTCGCATTTAGACTATACACAATGTTTGATTAATCATGGGCAATTGGTAAAACATTCTGCTTTGATGAGGTTCAACTTAAAAGTTGGAAGTAGAATAGTTTAAGCAGTTTCATTGATTTGCACTGATGCTGTAGCTTCCTGACACTCACATTCAGGCCCACATCAAGAGAACCACAAAATTGGGATAATGCACGTTCCAACTTCACTATCACAAGCCCACAAAACGTGACCCACAAATGGTTGCTCACAAAACGTGATAAAACGAAAATTATGAAGACCAGTCTTATGCTGTGAGGACCTATGTCCTACAGGGTGATTAGCCCTTTATGCTATGGCAGCTTTGTGCTGCAAGAATCAAAGACCTTATGTCTCTCGAAACAGCCTTATGCTGTGGCAGCCTTGTGCTGCAGAAACGTAAGGACCTTTTTTTCTTTTTCTGACGGACCAACCTTCGCAGTCCTTGTAATGCTAAGAATAGAAAGTGACTCGGTATGGGGCGCCGTTTGTAAAAATATTATATCTGACAGATTTAGCACAAAAACTGCTATCTCTGGCAGAGATGTTATCTGTGGCAGAGATAGCTATCTCTGCATGCAGAGATGTTATCTGTGGCAGAGATAGCTATCTCTGCATGCAGAGGTAGCTATCTCTGCCAGAGATAGCAGTTTTTGTGCTAAATCTGTCAGATATAATATTTTTACAAACGGCGCCCCATAACTCGGCTTTTCCTACTACTCAAGAACAACACAACTCCTTGGCCAAAGAATGCGTAGCGAGGCAAAAGGCAGAACGCGGCCCGGCAATTAGTCGAGGCTCGATAACAATCAACGTCGCGTAAGCACAACACGCAAACAAACTTAAGCAGCGATTCGGCGAACGTTACATACCGGCTCCAAAATGATTAAGGCGGAGAAAGCGAAATCATTTCAACACAACTAAATAACGTGAGAACAGAATTCCCTTTAATTTGCACAAAGCACCTCGACCAAATTCACAACTTCACATGCGCACATACTGCGCAAAATACTGGATCTCGTGCAGACCTCATGAAAGGACACAGTACGCTGTATGACGACCGCGACGAAAAACAATTTCGTGCAACGCGAGGTTCAATTAAATCAATCCCCTGAAACATAACCAGCAAATAACGGCTGCATGCACAATAACAACGACTGCTTGTACAAACAGCAGATGCAGAAATTAACTTTGCAGAAATAGTGGATGGATGAACAAGGGGAGGTTCACATCAAGGCGAGGTTCACCTTGAACCTAAATTTCGCAACCTTACATATGCACACACAAGCACTAGCACCACAAGTACAGACCTCATTAAGGAAACGGTACGCTTTATCACGACCGTGATGAAAAACAGTGTGCAACGTTGAAGGCGATTAAATATATCACCTGAAACACATCCAGCAAATCACGGTCGCATGTAGAAACAGTACATGGAGGTATTAACTCTGCAGCCTTATTGGCGTGAAATCAGGTGAGGTGCAACTAGTAACTCACGGCAACAAGTTTACACAGCAAAAACAAAATACATTCTGTGCCGCGTTAAATGATATGCTTCTTCACGCCAATTTCAAGTCACGCCGAACGATGAATGCGCACGTTCTGCAGCGTCAACGAAAGGTAGTAGCTGCAAAAACGTAGCTACGTAACCAATTAAATTAATAGCAACCACCTCGCAGAACTTCCTCTGTAAATTCACAGGCAATCGTTTAAACACGTCCAGCAAAGTTGGTGACGAATTCATTTCATTCAGTTCGGATTCGTAACCCCATTGGACAAGGGTGATGTGGCGCTTAACCATATCGCTTGCTAGCTTGTCCATGCTTTCTTTATCAGCTTTCAGAGGTCCCTTCGCAAAAGAATCGTCGAAAGCAGGTAGTTTCCGCTTCGGTAGGGTAATGCCTTCGCATATCGTAGTACGTAGACCCTTAATCGTTTCAAAAGCTATTGACTTTGTACCATGCTCGTGCCAACGTCACTTGAGTGGCACCGGCCCCACTGGAAGACTTTGCGCACTTACATTTGGAGCTGGGGGAAGGGCAGAGCTTCGTTTTGATTCATAAACACACGTTGCTTCGGGATGGAGTCTCTTGGTCCCATGTTCAAATTCGGTTTCATGTCAACAACATCAACCTTTTAAGTAACTGGTTGCGGATTATTGGTGATAGCTGGTGAACGCGGAAATATATACATAGTAGTCGTCTCGTTAGTGCCAGCAGCGCTGCTTGCGGGCAAAGATAGAAAGTCCTTACTGACGTTGTTACTGCAACAGGGCTCATTGTCACTATTGTTGGCCGCAATTTCACGCCGCTCACGCCGCTGTAAATGTTCCTGACGCTTCGATTTTGTACAAGCCGACGCCGACACAGCCTCTTTCAGCTTCAGCAGCTTCATTTGAGCCACGGTCCGTTCTTGTTCGATTTCGAGCTTTCGTCGTTTCAGCTCCAGACGTATTCCGTTTGTTTCAACTGCAACGCGATCATTTCGTGCTTTCTAGCTGTGGATGATGCCGAAAATCGTTTTAACGTTACGCTATCGCTGGCAAAACTTTCTTCATCCGTTTATTGCTGGACGAATCGTTCATACCTTTGATCACTTATACTTTTCCTACGTAGCAAGTTGGCAAACCTTGCTTCTACTTTTTCTCCTTGGTAATCTTCAGTGCATGGCACCTCGGAACTACATCTTTTACAAAATTCGATAGAATAATGAATGTTCGTTGATTCTTCAACAAACGTCATTTACTTTTGAAATCAAATTTGTTTCATTTTTGTTGTAGCTTCCTGACACTCACATTCAAGCCCACATCAAGAGAATCATAAAATTTGGATAGTGCACGTTCCAACTTTATTATCACAAGCCCACAAAATGTTGCTCATAAAACGTGATAAAACGAAAATTATTAAGACCAGCCTTATGTCCTACATGGTGAATAGCCCTTATGCTATGGCAGCTTTGTGCTGCAAGAATCAAAGACCTTATGTCTCTCGAAACAGCCTTACGCTGTAGCAGCCTTGTGCTGCAGAAACGTCAAGACCTTTTTTCTTTTTCTGACGGACCAACCTTCGCAGTCCTTGTAATGCTAAGAATAGAGAGTGACTCGGCTTTTCCTACTACTCAAGAACAACACAACTCCTTGGCCAAGGAATGCGTAGCGAGGCAAAAGGCAAAACGCGGCCCGGCAATTACTCGAGGCTCGGTAATAATCAATCAAGGGGAACGTCGCTTGAGGACAACACGCAAACTACGCAGCGATTCTGCGAACGTTACAGACGCATTTCTTTGACTTACACATCAAAAGCTTGATTAACCTGAAAATTGTTAGTGTTACTTTCGGAATTGGGGAGGGGGCAATTGTCCCCATTGCCCTCACCCTGGCTACGCACCTAGTTCAGATTGGTTTTAGACCGCACTCAAGTTCTTAATCTCATGCCATACCAGTCCAATATCGTAAATACTCGTATGTGATTGCATCGGATGAGAGTTAAAAGCTCTAGGTTTTCTGTATGCTTTCGAGGAATCAGCCGACTGGGCTCTGCTTTCATCTTTTTGCGATTCAAACTTGCACATATCTGTATTCAAGTAACTTCACGACACAGGTGAAACAAGTAAGGAATATATCGGAAATTTTTAATAGGAAATCTATTTCATGTAACACTACGCATCGTCAGTCCTTACATCTTAATCCATTTGAATAAGATGTAAGGACTGACGATGCGCAGTGTTACGTGAAATCGATTTCCTATTAAAAATTTGCGATATATTCCTTGCTTGTTTCACCTGTGAAGTTACTTGCATCGAATGAGTTTACACCTCGCGTAACCTTTTATGCACTACTACTGCGATAGAGCGGTGTCGGCTGCACGCGAATAGATGAGAAAAGTTCTTCAACCATGAGTTTACCAAATCAGGACAGAACCACTTTAAAAGTAAGAGAAATTTTTGAAAGTGCTGGGTTTACTGAAGTCAACACATTCGCGTCTTTTACAGCAGAACAAGACAAAATCAATACAGTATTGCTCACAAACAGCACATTGCGCATAAACAGAGAAGTCCACGTATTTCTCAGCCTGAAACCTGCACTGTTGGCGCTAAGGCAAAGTGAGAAATAGAAACTATTTAATGTACAGTAGCTGAATCAAAGTTTGCTAGAAAATTATTTGAATCGTACTGTGAAGGTTTCAGGCTAAGAAACACTTGGACTTCATTTGACCGAACTATCCTCTCCAGAAATGAAAAGTGAAAGGATCGTTATAAAGTGGATAAATTGTGTTTATAAAAGTCTGTTTTGAGCATGGATTTTTAATAGTTCAAACTGTACGTCGTGTGAGATGTAGTCTACGTAAAAACGCTAAGCTGAGTAATGATAGGGGCCAACATTGCTATATGACAGGAATGGGCTAGATAGTCTAATTTTTGTGATCCAAGTGCAGCACAACGCGGCATTTATGTGTACGATGCTGCTTGCGAAGTGGGTCAAAGCGTGAGGTTATCCTGGGGCCGGTGCGATGACGAGTGTAGCGGTTTTTAACCAGGGGTTATATTATCCTGTTCAATTTGTCTTGCTCGTATTTGTGCCAAAAAGAAAGCTGTGAAAACCAGCCGTTTCTACAAAATAACCAAAATATGAACTGGTTTTGCAGAAAAGCTTGAGGAAGATAAGATTTACGAGGACGATGGAGAAATCCAGGATGACGGAACTCGTTTTGAATATAAGGATGGCGTTGAAGAAGAAGATCTTGACCTGAAAAGTCACGCCGAAGTGGTTTATGTTGATGAAGAAAAAGAGTCATTTAAATACATGTTGTTTCTAATGTTTGCAATCGCCGTTGTGGGATTTTGCTACTGCGGTGGATTACGCTATGCCACAGGTCTGGTTTACAAATGCATTCTTAGAAACGGTTACAGGCGGGGCTTTGCCAACAGCCGCGACGGATATACTCTTATGTCTCAAAGCAGCAAGCGTGCCTGAAAAATGTGCCTTAATGTGCTGCGGCACCGGTTAGATTGCTTCAAGGCCACGAGATGGCCTTCGTGTCCGATGGAGTAGTGCTCGCTAGTAGTGTACATGAGCCCTGCTGATTATTAATCTTCGTGCTTATCACATGTCATCAGAAAACGTTGGTCATGTATCTCACAGCACCGTCGTGGCTTGAACACTTCTCCACCGCGTTGTTTTCTTGTATGTGTGTCTGGAGGGATTTCGCACTCATGACAGATTTACTTCTTGAAATTACCTCTCAAGGCATTAGAAGTCATGCTTTCTCGCAGTTGGGCGTTAAGTACGGCAACGACGCACAGTGCAGTAAACTGACTGAAGTGTTTTATCACCAGCAGAAAAGTCAAATAGAGCGGTTACTCACGCGTTGTTGATTTTATTGCGAATGCAAAGTTTCCCTTGTTTTTATAGCTTTCCGCTGTTCCTACTCAGTGTAGTAGTACTAGTATTGTATGGAACCCGTAGACATGTACGTTGGTGTCTGTGAATCATTTCCTAAAATCTTCACCAAACTGTCGCATCGTGTGATGGCCACCCCCTGTGTGGGTGAAGGGACAGGTCAGAACAAAGTGGTCAACTGTTTGCTTCGGTGCATCGAAGTACAGGCATCTTTGGTTCTGATTTACTCCCCATCGATAGTGTGTTTGGGAAGTCTTGGTATGCTTTGCTCTTAGACGGCTGGTTGTTACCTATTAGCGCCTAGTGGCAGTGTGCAATCCTGGAAGAAAAACCAACCAACAGGAGACATCGTTGAAGATCCCACGGTACCTTTTCCCCGATTCCACACTGCCTGCTCAAAAGTATTTTAGATCGTGAAGATTTCTTACGTTGTTTTACTGTCTCGACGAGCGTTGAACGCCCCTGTTGTTTTATCTACATCAATTGCTTTCATTCCCTTTCCATTTGTTAGATCCATTTTCAGGTATCATTAGTACGTTTACCGGGTAATTTGATATAGTTGGTGGGCAGCAACGTTTTTGCAGCTCGAGTCAGGATAACATCACCTACTACGGTACTTCGTTTTCCTCGCAAAACCGCTTGCGTTCTACGTTAATCGTTTCTTCGAAACCATCCAAACTTCGCCACCCTGCAACACGAAGCGTCAGTGGTGGTACAATGGCACAAAACTTTGAAAGAAGACATACCTGTTTTGCCTGCAATCTAGATGGAAAGCTTTTTTGAGCATTTTATCAAAAAGGTGACAACATAAGTTAGTATTCGAGTGCAACATCAACGAGGCAGCGTTATTTTGCTCTCGAATGAGTGATGGAGGAGATTCTACCGACTACAATTTTGAACTGTGTTTTGGAATTTAGTTGTTATTATGGGTCACATAAATTGTGGAATATCACCGGCGGGTCACAAAAAACTTCAAATTTTATTTTATGTTGAAAAATACAACTAAGTATTCGTGTTCTTTCTACTCTAATACGCAAATACAACAAAATTTGCGTAACAAAAATTCTGATGCAAGCCGCAAGTTCCACAACGCAGACGTCAAATGTCACTTACTAGCAACTCAAACAGACTTCGATCACTTAATTTTGATGTTCCCGCGCGTGTTTTGAAGTGCGATGCAGTATCCACGTTGATCGCCGACGCAATTAATCTTTCACGCATGGGACATGTTTGCTGTTTACCTCGGAAAAAAATCTTGGATATCACTAGAGTAGCGCGACGCCGGTACTTTGTTGCATTGGATTTTTGAAAGCGTGTTTGTCGTTGTGTTAGAAAGAAGTTGATAGTTGCTGTGAAGCATCTGAAGGTGATTATTACCTCAGGTGCAGTAAGCGTTTTGCGCAAAGTCGGCATAATTATCTCTTCTTTAAAGTTTGTAAAGTATTCAAGTGCTCCTGAATTAAGCGTTTTGTAAATATGAAAAAAATTCTGATTTATTACAGCCGCTGGTCTCACGCAGGGGCGTACCGAGGTTAGATGGCGCCCAGGGCAAGAAACAAGTTTGGCGTCCGCATGTTCGAACCTGAGGTCTTTCGGGAGCAAATGTACTGTATTGAAGAAAGTACTTGCGACATTGTAGGGACTTTTCGGCGCCCAGAGCATTGTGCCCCCTTACCCCCCTCGTTACGCCCCTGCACAGTGTGCTTCTCGGTCGATCTGAGATACACTTTTTCACCACGGTCAAACGCATGGCTTACAAGATTAGTCAACTTTTAACTTTGCAAAGTTTTATTCTGTGAATTAGTAAACGGTTAAAGCCAATTTTTTATGGACTAACAACATACTATACGATTAGTTGTGAGTGAGAATTAAATGAACTTTCGCGTAAGAACGTGTGAGGTCAAACTATTGCAGTCTGAGAATTTGTTTCCCTGCAACGTAACGCAAAATTGCTGGGCTGTTGAGTTTATTTGGCGATGATTGGGAATTTACACCACAAAAAAGAAATCATTGCAAAAACTCCAGGGCACCGAAAAAAACGAAGTTAATCAAGTCGTTGCTCCCTGACTGGTGGATAAGCTCTATCACAAACCAGGTTTAGATCAAAGTGTTGCGTATACGTGGGATCCGCACGGATCTGGGGGCGGCAGAGAAGATATAAACCCTAAAATGAAACTCTATCCGAGTTGCTAGATGAAATAATATTTTCACAGCATGCAAACCAGACAACATATTAAATGTATAAAAAGTGATTTTGTTCGAGTTGAGACATTGTCGACAGAGCTACGGGTAGTTTTAATGCGGACAACAGTGGTAACACGGTGAAACAAAAAAGGTCATCACCAAAAATCGAATAACTTCAAAATTTTATTTACATTGACACAAAGTTTCAGCTACATTTGGTCAAGCCTGTGTAGCAGAGATCTCCAAAGTTTCAAGTCTGTACTACAAAAACTCTTTGTTTCACCGGCGCTCAAAAAATGTGCTCCAAATGAACTCCCCGGCGCTGCAGGCACATTTGGATCCGGCGGGCAAAGTTCTCGATGACCCTCCCGCATTCCTCCCTTGGGATCGCTCTTGTTGCTGCCTTCATGTCAGGGCCTGTCACTGCATAACCGCTTATGCACAGTAATTAGAACCTAAACGTTAAGAAGCCTCCCATGACCTGACTGGGAATTAAACTACAGTAGCCTACCAGTTTTAATGGCACGTGCCCAGCCCACTGTATCATTTAGCCAGTTCTAGAAGATTGCTTTCAGCCAAAATGAACAATTCACTAGTTGTAGCCAAAGATTTAAAAATCAATAACTGAATTTTGCTCAATTTCTTGTCTTTGCAAATCATTGCATGCACATGAAAGCATAAAAATTTTCACTCTCAAAATTCCTAAATCACAAATATAAGAACAGACATGCTTATGAGCCCTTGTCATAGAAAATGTTGATTTTGAAGTGCAAATCCGTAACTACAACGATCATGCCTGCTCATGTTAATGCCTGCACTCTGAAACAAAACAGACATGTAAGTTTATGGTTGCTTTAAGTGTATTGGTACTAGAATAGTGACATTTCACTTTGAAATAACAAAACTAAACAAAACCCTTAACGTAAGCTGTTATCAGGAATTCGCAGTTACAACTTCAAATCAAACGATTTTCGCCTTCTAGTAAAAAAGCCTTCCCGTACACCTACGTCTTTATGCTACTCGTAAAAAAGTAAATGCGTAGCATTTGTAAATATTTTTAGATATTTTTCAGCGAAGCTTGTACGTTTATCATAGAAATTTCTTGAAACATGTGGCTTAAAGCACACTGGTGTGACGAATCAGTCCTTACAACAGTAAAAAGCGAACGACTGCGTACACGTGGCATCAAACCTGTTTTCATCAAAACTTACCCAAGGTTGACCTTTCTAATTACACATATAAAACTAACGAATTAAGATTAAAATTAAACACGCATGCGTCGTTTTCCAAAATAATCGGGGTCGCGGCAAACGCAAGAAATAACCACATGCCGTTCGGAAACCCGGGTTGTCGACGCCCGGCCCGATGTAGACAGCAGGGGCCGCAACCAGCTGCACGATATTTTCGGGGGGCAAAGTGATTGTAACTTGTTCTAGCTATTTTCGGAGGAGTGAAAATGATTGTGACTTGTTGCTCCTAAAACCAAACATGTTTTTAAAAATTTCGGTGAGGATGAAATTTCCTGGATTCCCTCCCTAATTGCGAGCCTGGTAGACAGTGAGTATACCAGCAAAGCCTGTGGTGTGAAAAACAGTTTCTGTACCAGGCGCCTTCAGTCAACGGCGCGCAGCGATGGACATTGACCCTTCACGATCCAACTTAAGGCAGATCGCCAGAAGTTGTCGCGTTTCTGTCAGACACGGGAGGATTCAAAAGACGCACATCGCAGGTAGTATTCCAGATCTAGGCTTTAACTGAAATTCTGACATTGCTCTTGCGCGAAAGTTCACAGCCACCACCTTAGAAGTTTCTTTTGACCTGAGATAAATTATATTGTCTTCCACATGCCGCAAGAACTGAAAAAAACTGGCAGCAAACGTTTTGCTGTTTCATTCGAAGAAATTATTTCGCAGGACACGCAAATAAGGCGTGTATACAACTCCAAATCACGCACTCCCAACAAGTTTATTTCAGCACATAGAAATTTTTCACCATGGAACATTTCCGCGACTGCAAGGAAGAGCAGAAAATGAACTGTCACGCGCAGCAACAACATCTGCATCTGCAAAGTACCGGCAGTAAATCGAAAACCGCTGTTGTTAAAAAATAATAACAGGGCGGCAGAAATTTGCATTTAACTGAACGCGTCACAGCACTGACTCGTTTCGCTGCTGTTAACTTCAGATTCCGACGCGATATTGGTACGGGGAGAAACTTAAGCCTATATTTGAACTTGCACGGTATTCCGTGTTACAAACTTCACTTAACACATCAGCAATACCATTTTCCGTAGTTGCGAAAACCACGTCGTCTCAAAGTACGTTTTCCCGACGCTGAGCGCAACAGTGATATGGTGATGACAACGCTGGCGGCACCAAAACCTGAAGCTCCGCCCCATAATGAGTTTGAAACGCAGCAAACTTCTGCATGTCCCGGATGCATCACCATCCGCAATTCACACGAGTTATCAGAAGCCGCACCCAAGACAACGACAAGCAGACGCCACGATCCGAGCTTGTTCTGCGCGATGCAGAAACCCCGAGCAAATCTGGAGACACCAGGTCGCTTTCGAAGACCAGGAGGTTGGCCGAGCAGCAACGTGTCACGTGTCCACGCTGCGCACGCGCAGCACAACAGGCACAGAAGTGCAGGGTATTTTTCCCAGTTCTGTGACGACCATCGCGATGTAATCGGGGGGTGTGACGTCATACGTCAGATTGAGAACCTGCAACGCAGAAGTTCGGATCCGTTGTTTTGACTGAATAGAAACAGCCGAATACTTGAATCGAAATCAAATTTTCATTGTGTCAATACAGTTGACAATGATTGGTTTTAAAATATAATGGCGCAGTGTTTACTGTCATTTGCACAAATATCAAATGAAAATGCCTCAGAATACTGGAAACCGTTCGGACGACCGCTCCAGGCTTTGAATGGTAAATAGTGCAGAGCGTTTGTGCCTGACAGTTCATTTTCTCTTTTAAGGAGCCCCGCACGAAGTATGGGATTACAGGCGCACGAGACAGGGTTTGCAGCAAGGCATCACAAAAATGGTTTAGTGTGATCTCAAACTAAAACCCTGGGGTCCAGGTTAGAATCGGAGTATGTGTAGATCATGCTTTGCAAAGTGGTAACACTTGTCGCAGCCTGAGTATACGTCGATCCGAAAGTTTAAGCGTAAGCCAGGCCTGCTAGCACCTCTAACTGGAAATCTGTAGTGAACAAGAGTTACTTCTCGCCAATATACGGCTCCTTACTTTTAAGCAGTCAAATTCCTTCCATTCATTTTCTTTCATCAAAGACGGCTTCGAGGTGTAAGAAGAGTTCTGGTTGAGCAAATCGCGTGGGTCTCCTGCAGTCACGCAAGGAACAACACAACAGCGTTTCCGAACGAATAATTTAACGCAGCAAGCTCAAGATCTCCTCTGCGTTACTCTAGACAAGTTTGGACTGGAAATATTTTTTTCTGACGTGACTCGCTTCTCCATAAATTTTGAGGAAATTGCAACACGGAGATTAATTTTCGTTTGCAGCTTAGATTTCCAGAACTCTTGGAGGTTTCCAACAAATTTCATTTAGCGCGAAAAAAGCGCCAGGTTTTAAGCGAACTGTTACTCGCACACGCCAACCAACAAACTGCTACAAAGTGAGATTGGGGGGGGAAGTCACCACCAGTGCATCACAGCCAATTTTAAGAGTAAGTTCACCAGTGTTTAATTTGTCTTACCTATTTCGTTGTTGACGAATGAATCAGTCTGGACTCGCTCGCAGAACTTGTACGCTTCGCAACANACAATCACCGGCACGCCGCGAGCTTTCGCCGTCATGGCAACCATCGAGGTGCCCACGGAGCTCAGCACGTAGCCGTTGGAAAGGAGACCGTGCGCTCCGAGGAGAACCTTTGTCACCTGCAAAGACCAGCTCTGCCCTTGACAAATACAAACCTCCGTGAGCCTTTCAAACAACGGGCACGTTGAAGCGGAAGCCGGACTCAGTGACAAACAACCTTGGAACTCAGACCTGAAGGGACA
>JGI24158J21664_10009782_pt1 | contig 12801 bp, 8 predicted proteins | sample Ectturendosymbi3_FD_21664 | JGI IMG/M metagenome (IMG submission 21664) | reverse complement strand
CCCCCCCAACTATACTGCGAAGTACGCGCATGTTTGTGGAACAAAGATTGCACGGCGCGATTAGTGACGTCACAAGTAGGTAAAAAAATAATAATGCAAGAAAAGTTGCAGAGCATCGCCTGCGTCACGTGGTTAATGACGACATGAAAAAGGATAAGAAGCGGTGCAGCTGCCAGACCCGGGGTTCCAACCTGCGCCGTCAGATCGAGACGCGACAGGACGTGGCAATGGGAGGAGTCAAACATAAATCTGCTTCTGACGTGCATTGCTACGACGTCGATAGAGTGGTTCAGTGTTGGGAATCTGTTGGGGAAGTTGCCGAGGCCCAGGCTTGGCCTCCAATACTGGCACCGGATGTCTGGCCTTGACTGGCCCTTTGCCCCGTTCGAATGCAGATGGATGAGCTGACTGCAGCTTCTTCAACAAATCTTTTTTCCTTTTGGGAGCGACGTTTGGGTCTGACTCGATAAAGTTTCCCAACTCGGACAGCTGTTTGCGAGTGAACTCGACTCGCTGTTGGTTGTACTCGCTACTTGAGATCCTTGTGCAAAACGTCGAGTCTGTGGAAGAGGCAGGAATGCATGGCTCAACGCAATGTGTTCAGTTTAACTCCACAATGGACACAGAACTCAACACAGCCGCAGAACCTCAGGTAACTTGTTAAAATCGTGTGGAATGGAATGTCGGGATCCCACAAACCGAACATATTATTTCGCATCAACTTTTTACGCAGTGCATTAACATGAAGCATTTTATGATTGGTTGAATTCCCGACCCGTTCATTGCCACCATGCGGATGTTGTTGCTTGTAGACATGTGAAGGATTTGATTGAAATGAGATCGAGGTCTTTCAAGAACAGGTCGGGAACGGACAGCAGGACATTCGTTCTGCGACGGTCCAGTTTTGTAACAAAATGTTCGTTGCCATGCCAACGCGAAAATGCTCAGCTATAAAAACGGAGGCACAGAAGAACAGCTTCTGCCATTTTGAGCTCGTTCGACAAACACAAAGAAAAAGCTCACCTTGGCAAACTGAGGGGCTCTCGATTTCACCGATCTCCATTAGGTGTCGCTTGCGGTTAAACGTGGCGATGACGTCATCAGGAAGAGTAAAAACACTTTCACGGTGTTCGATGAGGAAGTGCAGGAGTGTGGAGGGTGTGGGTTCGGCTCCCTGCAGCACCCGTTGACCGACTTCTTTCGTTGCAAGGCAGAAGATGATTTGTGGGAAGGAGCTGAGCACGATGTTCCTGTTGGAGCGCTGCACGAGAAGATCACTGTTGCAGATGTTGCGTCATTGATCACGTCATAAGTATGTTACGCAGATCCGTCGCCGGAAAGTCTTCAGTATGGGGCTTGAACGCAAAAACTCTATTTATTTATTTATAGTGTTTCATGTTTCAATTTGGGGGGCTTGGAGCTTTGTTTGGGGGGGCTAAGCCCACCAAAGCCACCCCCCGTGGTGACGGGACTGATGTTACGCAAGGACCGATGACACAAAACTTGTAACATTTTAGATTTTCATTCCATTCCGGATTGAAACCCAATTTAAAGAAACATTGTCGTTTGAAGTAAAGACGTTACGATGCAGTGTTCATAATCAATACTTGATTAAAACCTGACCCAATCTTGACATCGCTTCATGCGGCGATGAATGTGACAGAACAAGCATTGAGGTTATAAACGTCACAGTTGCTTCAATCCACTGCTCATTATGACGATGTTGCGACTGATGCTCGGCTGAACACGATCCGATGTCGACGCTCACCACTAACACTGGAGCGTGTGTGCGAATGGGTGTGAAAATAAACTTCCCGGTCACGAATAAAACCTTTGTCCGACGTTTAAGCCGCATCGGTTGAGTGGTTTCGGTCAAGCACTCACACGCACTGAGACCAGACGATTGTGACTTCATAATAGAACGCGGTAATCGAATGGCACGTTCTTTAAAAAACGCCACATGTGAGTGAACTTCAAAGCACTTCCTTCATCGGCACAACTGCTCTGATCCGTGAGAGTTTAAAGCGACAACTGCGTCATTACTCACCCCAGGCACCACGACGACGTCATCGCTTGTGACGACACAATGCAGGAAGTCGATCAGCTGGCGCAGCTCGGCGAGTGTCGGGTCGGGAAGGAGGTGAAGGAAGAGCTGACAAGCTTCGAGCGATTCCTGCGAAGGCCTCGTCGCTGCGATCAACACACAGTTAGTTGGGGGGTGAAGGTCAAAGTTCAGGTGGAACGTTCCACAATGAACAAATATTTTTTGTTTGTTTTTAAACCCTGTCAAAGCATTGCGAGCTTGTTTATCAGCAACACGAACTGGTTTCACACAAAACAATAAAAATGAAATTGGTTAAAAACACGTCATCACAAATTCGTTTTTCAAACCCTCCCCAGAATGTTTGTACGCCGCAGTCCACGATGTATTCAAATTCCGTGTAATTTGGAAAATGTTAGAAAGGTGTTCTTTTATATCATTTTCTTAAATTTCCGGAACACACCGGAAGGTTTGTGCTTTTTTTCAAAAATGTTTCTGTAAACCCATAAATGAAACATTTGGGCCTCTTAAAGTCCGATGTGACCTCAAGCCCACTCCCCAGGGGCCATATCAACAGTTCGGAAACGCATGTAACTTTCTTTTACGGTCAAATAAAATCATCCCCCCAAAAGTTGTCAAACAATCGCAACAAGTCCACAAACAATCAAGATAAAGCTTGATACACATTTGAAAACTATTATTTATTGCTACAGTTAAGTTTAAACGTTTAACTAAACTCAATTAGATTATCCGAAAACACAATGACTATGACGGCGCATTGTAAATATCAACGCCTGACACGCCAACAAACATACTCAGAGTTTCGATTATTGCGTCACAAATCTCTTGCAAGGTTTCATCGACGAGCGGTGACGTCAGACTGGCGTAGTGTTCGGAAATAGCGGAGAACAGCTGGAATTAACAAATGCTGAGTTGAAAACACATTCCAGAGCACGTGGATTATTATATAACATAGATTAAGAATGGCTGACGTGGCATCCATCNTAGTAAGAAATGCTGCAGCGCNACCGAGAAATGCTTTGAGCACGCAACGCAGAAGCGTGGCAAGATAAAGATGGCCCCTCCCCCAGGTTGCCATGGCAACCAGCAATCAAGTCAAAACATTTTCTGACCTTCAGTTTTTTGACGTCGGTCGGATCTCGTGCGTGACGTTGCAGGATGACGTATGCATTCGTAACGTTGCGTAGGACGGCCAGAGCCAATCGGATCCAAGAGTCAGTGCTGTCAACGCATGGGTGAGCTTAAGCGAGTGACGTCAGCGAAGAGCAATGTCACAATGACCACTCGACAAACATTCCAGACCGACACTTGGCGTGCTGACGTCATACCATCCAAACTTGCCCCAGTTGATTAAAAATGCGACGATGGACGTTTATTTGAAGAGTTCAAGGATGACTCAAGGACAAAGTCATCTCCGGTCTCTTGCTATCCTACACGTTTTAAACACTTGCATGCTGCCCCCCCCCACCGTGGGAATTCATGACGCAACAACACAAATGCGTACAAAACCATTCACATTCCAATCAAAAGCTTGCTGAACCAACTTTCTGGGTTGTTTTCCCGAATTTAAGCCCAAGTGTTCGACGGAGTTCTCGAAAATACAAATAATCTGATCTCATCGATTGTTATTATAATTCAAACATGTTTGTTCAAGACATTCTCCTTTGACTGGGATTCGAACCCACAACCTATAGCTCGGCCATTCACACACAGCAACACACAAACCTGTAGTAAGCAGATGCGACTTCACTGAAATGCACGTCATTGCATGGCACCTCCAACGAACCCTCACCAGCTACATCTGTTGTCAAACAAAAAATATCAGTTCCACAAAGTACTTTTTGATGTTAAGCTCTGCCACAAAGTGTGTGCTGCAGAATATTGTCCAGAAAATCTTTATGTCAGTACCTGTTGCGAGTTCCAATCATGATTACATTGTTGGCATTAAACTTTTATAAGCTCCTGATTTGATATCAACAATGGTTAGAAAAATTTCTAAAAGATGTTTTATGTTGAAAATAAGACGTTTACATAGATTCAGACAAAATGCGCGATCTACTCCTTTTTGCTTAAAATTTTGGATTAGGTTTTGAGATCCGGCGCAAACATTCGACAGTCATCGCGTTGCCCCCCACCATGATTGCAGGCCGTCCTCCTCTCCGTCGGTGACGAAATGACGTTGTCGACGAATGGGAGGTCGAGGATTTGCAGCAATCGGACTCTGACGCACTCCCTCCGCAGATGAAGTAACTCTGGTGAAGCAGTTGCATGTTCAGAACCAGTAATATTCGACGGTTCAAGTTGATATTTGCTGATGGCAGCGGTAAAATGCGATAACTGTGTTTGAACCAAACGCCTGACCACAATAAACTTACACATATTATTTGATCCAGTTACGTGTTCTGCTATCCACTTTGAGAACCATTCTTCCTAAGCGCAAGACATTTACATAGGTCTTTTAAAAATTATTGTACGCCTGAGGGTTGCTGCCCGAGGTAGGAAATGTCATTGTGGACGTCTGCGAATGGCTGAGTACCCGGGAAAATTCAATCCATAAAGTACTTTTTCCAAAGTTGCAGTGTTTAGACCAGGAGTTCCCAACCTGTTGTATACGTACCACGAGTGGTACGCGAAGGTTTTCCATTTTTTCACAAAAACCTGGATTCACAGTTTTTTAGTTTACGTATTGGGCTTTGTTTCTTAATAAATAAATTTTCCTGCTATTCCTATTGTATCGCAACATTATGACTTGCGATGCGCTGGTAGCAAATTTATGCCACGCATCGATCGATTGGTGGAAGGTGAACAAAATCTCATTAATTTAGTTGTGGTCGTTCATTGCTATTTTAATGTATATTATTCCTCTGAATAAATTACGATTCGATCAAATTAGTTGTTCTGGAAGAAGTGGTACGCGTTGGCAATACGGGGTGTCCGAGTTGTACGAGATCCTGAAAATGTTGGGAATCCGTGGTTTAGGCATTTAACCCAAAACTATCACAAGATGCTGAAAACCCAAACTGATCCAAGGCTTACGATGACACAATCCCAACCATCAAACATATATGAGTCACAAAGTTCTGATGCAGGAAGCGCCACTGCTTAGTGGTGCGCTGGTGCGAATCATCAGTGCGGCGCGAACAACATCTTGTGTCAGTCGAGCGTTTCAAACACTTCCGGTACGCAACAACATTAACTGAGTAGCAGGTGAGCGACAACAATTGACACGCGCTCGTTGCGCGTGTGACCCATGCACGCGCGACATTTCATTTCCACAAACCGGATCTGATTTGTGCCAAATCCTAAGATAAGAGCGGTTGAAACAAAACACCAGAGCGCGGTGCAGCCGGATGTTGTGCAGCCACCTGATCACACAAGACCGTGGGTACAGGTCCTGCTCATACAACGAGAGGCACTGTTGCACAGAACATTCCCTCACTGGTCTGTACGGTTTTACCTTCAAACGAAACAACAGTAAATCCAACAGCGTCGTCATGCAACGCATCGCCAATCGCTGACGAGGCAGAAACTTCATTTTCACGCGTTGCTCGTTATAATCAAGGCACAAACATGTTTTGCCCCCCAACCAACAACCTCCATGTTACGCTTTTATTCGATTCAACCAAACACCACCTGCAACACCGATGCGCTGCGCACCGCGGGAGTGTTTTGTGACCTCACAATTGAAAAGTCGCTGAAAAGCAACAGATTCCAGTCTCATCATGAAGAACAACGCATGCGTTTCAATTACCTCTGTCGGACAATGGCTTCTTTGTTTCGTCACAAACCGGTTTAACGGAAACGTTTGACGCAACAGCAACGTTCTTTATGACGCATGAAGTGGATCCCGATTCAGAAGCTTTCCTCCTGCCAAGAAAACAATCAAACCACATGTTGAACGACTCATCACCAACACGCACGTCACAATGAAACGCGGTCGCGCGGCGCGTGAATATTTTCGCGGGCGACGCGTCTTCTCCTGAACAGACACCACGCGCTATGTTGACTTTGGCCGCAAAATATCAACACAAAATGTCTCAGACGTTTCTGGCCGACGTTAATCGTCAGTCAGTCGTCATCACTGACGCATTAATCGCGTGAATCGTCTGAGTTCGATCTCTAGGTTCATAGACTTGAAAAGCGATTTTCTTGATCATTGTCATTATGTTCTGAAAGGGGTCAAGTGTAAAAACGTTTAAAAATTGTGAGTTAGCTCATGGGGATCCGGGAGGATTGTTTGACCAAATTCGTTCACCGGCAATATCATCATGGCAAGTTCAGTCACGTGCTGAACAAAACCAGGGATTTCGCGAAGAGGCCATGACCTCGTTTCCTGAGGTCATGACCCCGTTCTTTGTCCCATGCTGCGGAGTGGNATCTTAAGCAGGTGGTGGAGTGAAAATGTGTAGTGGTTGAAGCAAACAACGCAAAACATGCGNAAGAAACGTGTTAGAGCCATTCAACGAGCAACGTATCAACATGCGAGAGAAGTCAACAGCAAGCAAAGAAGTGAAGAGCTCTGTAACTACCTCAACGACCTTCTGATCTGAGACATGCCGCTGCTGAGNAATGCGACTGGACCCGAACTTGCGCGTTTGTTTGAGGGGCCGAAACGGGAAGGGGTGTCTTTTATCTCATCCGACCCCTCNCTTGGTTGCTTAGCTGGNCTCCCGAGGCACTCCCCTTCAGGTTCGGTTGGGGGACCCCTGGGNCGGGTCCGGGTTCTTAGATGGAAGTCAACGTCTTCGTCGGACGCAGGTTCGAATCCAACGAGAGGAGGAGGGGGAAGACCGCCGCGTTCCAGGACAGGGTGATCAGAAACAATGTATTCCCTCGTGCGGAGTCTGGCGATGATGGAGGCTGCGCTGGTGACGCGCGACAGGATGGTCGGTTTGCTTGATTCGCAACTGGCCGCGATGCTACGTCGTCGGGTGTCCGGTGCCGGGGACCCCATGTGGGTCCGACGGTGAATAGGAGGCTTTCCGTGCACGGCGGTGCTGGTCTTCGGGTTGCGCGAATGCTGCGGGGAGTGTTCCTGTGTTTGCTTCTTCAGTGCCGGGCTGCGTGACATGTTAGTGGCGGTTGAAATGCAAGAGAACTCATGCGTGCACTCGTGCAGAGTGCGCGTGCAAAGTACGCGTGCCAAGCAAATGCGACAGAAACAAAAGCGAAGTCTCGGGTGAGAATGGAAAGCAACGTGAAATGAAAATAACGGCCCGAGCGAAGCCTGTGCGCTTACCTCGACGACCTTCTTCTGAATGACAACCGTCCGCTCAGCCGAAGCTTTCCTCCTCTCGCCACGTCCTCATCTTTTTTAGATCTTCCCTCCGAGTGGTCGCTGTCATACGACTGCGAGGTAAGACGTCGAGCAAGGGTTAGGAACGTAGATTAAAAAACAGACAATTCATGACAATCAAATATTTTTTGTTTTGGGAGTAAGGGCTTTGTGAAAAACCTCAGTGATGACTATAAAATATATCGACAGGGAATCATTAAAGGAGTTACTTGAATTCTGAACTTGGTGATTTGCACATTTTCTGTCAAGCACGCCGTGGCCTAGTTTTGTACCTGTCCACGAACACTGCGTCGCAACAGTAGGAAGAGCGGAAAAATATTTAAATTCACCTCTTGTTTCGCAAATATTCTTCAATGAAAACAAAGATAACACTTCTTATGAGCAAAAGCAACTACTGTCTCTTGATGAAGACTGTGCCCTTCTTTCTAGCAAACCTTAGCTTCAAACAGGTGATGGCTAAAATATAGAAGGAAACAGTTTTNTTATATGAGTTTGTGACAAAAACAGCCAACGCACTTTTAAATTATCTATCTTTTTAATGCACTNAACTTTTTGACAAACGCGAAAATCAGTTGAATCCATCAATCAACATTTATGAATACCATGAGACTTCGGAACTGCTCGGCTTAGACTTCGGAACTGCTCGGCAAAACTGGGAGTTTAATTCAAAACTAGCGCACAGCACAGTTGACTTACCGAAGATGGAGATGTCCGTGAAAGGTTCCGGTCAGATGAGCAGCGTTTCAAGGTCGAACTGTCGAAGCTTGACGAGCGCTTCAGACCTCGGGAGCGTCTCTTGCTCTTCCCAACTCGGTCAGTTTGCCCGTTGCTTGAGATTGAACTGACAACTGAGTCTTTGAAAGCTTTTGCAGATATTCCCGATATTGATGGGAACCTGGCTCTGGTGCATGAACGACGGTGAGGTACGGGAGAAAATCTTGGGTAACTTTTAAGTCCTTCCTGAGAAGATCCACTTCCAGATATGGTTATATGGTCCATGCTGTTTCTAATGTCACCGTCTATTTCCTTGAGAACTTCTCTTTCGCTCATCTTCATGTCATTTTCACTAGCGCAATTTCTTCCCACGAAGTTGTAGAATGAAGATGTAGAATCTTCAAACTTTATATGCTTGTCGGGCACAGTTGAAAGGAGAACAGGTTTGAGGACTCCGCAGTCAACAAATGCTTGACACAGACGAACAATGTTGCCCCGCGACACTGACCCCGTGCTATCAAACATACCTGGGTTCTGCTTGACGAACTGAAGAAGCACATCAACTGCATTCGCACCTAAAATGCAATAAAACTTTTTAATTTATGCAACCAGAATTTATCATGTACCCGACCCGATGGGAATAGAAAAACAGCATTTCAATGAGCGAAGTGTATTAAACTAAGACAACGATCAAAGGCTATGTTAATCAACCACCGTCAACATTCACCAACGAAAAACAAGGTCAACTTTATTCACCACAAAACAGCAAGACCACCAACAGTAAATAGAATTTACAGAGTAAGGACATAACAATGGTAAAACAGTCAATAGAAAGCAAGGTAAAGGTATTATCAAAAGTTTAACACATTAGAAGCACATGGATCTTAAACCGAAAAGTGCTAAATTTCCATATTGCAACGGGAAAATATAGGGCTACAAATGGAAAGTAGCCCACAGTCTAGTGTTTCACAACTTCCACATATAAGCTACTTGCTTTCAATAGAAATCAAAAATATCTAATTTAAGGATGAAAAATTCAATGTTATTAAAAACTCCATACCAGTGAAACACTCGTCACTTAATTTCAATCTGTTTCTCCGACGTTTCATGTTGACATTGTCTTTCAAGTGTTGTATCAAACAATTCCATTTTCTGGTTGCCTTGAACTGACGACTCCCTGCAGCATTTATGCGTTATTAAATATTTTGAAGGAGGACTATGTATTTTCTTGCAGCATATACAGGAATAAATGCCAAAAGTCAGATGACTAACCATAAATGAATATCTTGCGGTGGTATGTATATCTAGCTGATGGAAAAAAATTTTGAAGTATATATGCACAAGCAAAAATCACAATAAACTTTTCAACTATGCAATTCATTATTGGAATTAGCAGTCTAGTTCCATGCTTCATTATTGTATGAAAAATGAGGCATACAAATTTTCCTATCAACAACACAAAGAACCTCTATTAGCTACATTAAAGCAGCAGTGGTAATTACAAGATTTATGAAGACAAACTATCCACTGATTAAACCACATATTTATAATTATAGCTTGTCAAAAGTTAAGCTAATGATCATCTTGTAATGGCACTCGTGGAAATCAGAAGAGGGGTCAAGAGAGCCAAGGCTCCCTGGATTTTGAAATTGGTATTTTTTAGTAACTTTCTAAAAAATGTTTTTCTCTTGGTTTTGAGTTGGTAAAATGAAATTTCACAACTGTTGGTCCCCCTGGAAAAAATCCTTTCGATGTCTATGATGGTACCACTACCATCATTGTTTCAGCAATATGTGGCACAAGTGATATAAGAAAAAAAAGCATCTGTTTGTGAGTCATTAATGAATTAGGTTTGCTTTTGTCATACAAATATTAAATTACCACATAATTTCTCAAAGTTCTGTTGAAACATTTATGGGAAATAATCGTTTTAGTGAGATAGAACCTTGAAGAACAAGCTTGCTAGATGCAGCAAAATTACAAGATGACATACATGGTTGTACAATTTTGGGAAAAATTGGTTTTAAGTAGAGTAGTGCTGAGATTTGTTGGGAACTGGTTACTAAGTACAACAGAACAGCAACTCTCAAAGATAGTACATTGATTCAGATGTTTTGTCCCTTAAATTGAACATAATATCTGCAACGACAGAGGGATTTCAGTTGAATCTTCATGAATAATGCAATGAACCGAATACCCCAAAACAAGTTAAAAGTATGTCAAATTTTTNTTAAATCAGTCTGGTAAAACACTGCAAAAATGAATATTGTCATGAAAAATGCATTTCCTAATTTTATGTCAAATTCAATATACTGATTAACAAATGGAAAATAGTTGCAAGAAGAACATAACAATTTTTATGAAGTTTACATAAGATAAAAGGATTTGAAGTTAAAAATGAAGTTTAGCCTGACAATTCACAAAATTAACATTAAATCCTGCTTTATGGAAAGCAATCTTACTGTTTCAATTTTCTTTTATATGAATATAGGTCGACTGTTGCTTAAAACAAACCTGAAGCAGGTTGAAGTGTGCACTACACCTACATAGAAATAACATTGTTTTTTGCAATATCAATTCTGCACATAGACAAACAGTATTTGGCCAAAACAACTGATGTCACAAGTTGGTAATTCTGAGCACTTTCTTGCATTAAATTCATTTATTAAATAATGACTTTCAACATGAAATTTCCTGCACTTTTTTAACATTTGTATTTCTCATATGAAGGCAGTAAAGTTGACAAAATCCAACGAGTTTTGACTCAAATACTCTTGTAAATCCTAGTATGAAACCCAGCTATATTCAAAGACATCTTTTTTGTCCTATACGCAGTATATGCAGTCATGTCAAGCATAAAACACTATAAATTAATCAACACTTTATTATGATGACATGTGATATGAACAGTCATATTTATCAGCATTAATCCATTACATAATACATATACTGTAGTTTTGTTGGTCAAAAATGTTTACAGCAATATGACATCATAAAAATTTCATTAAAATTTGTTCTTTTACATTGCATGCTTTAATTGAATGCTCGTTGGCCAAATGTGGCATATAACATTTTATACCATATTGCCTACAAGAGCTTAAAAAGTGCATAGGATTAATGCAGACATTTTATACCACTGTAAAGGTGATAAAACCATTTTTATTGGTTGGGTACATCTTATGCAGAACTGTGTACATCCACTTGCTTTTGTAAAATGCTACATCTGTTGATCATATTCTCAGCAACTCACAATTGTTGATTGCACTGCAATTTATATTATCTACATATTTGTACTGTCAGTGTCTTAACAGTTGCAAATAGCCATTTGAGGCATTATGTTATTATAGTTCTTTTCTACTTGAAAAAGTATTTGACACTGGGTTCTTTTTTGCTAAGACATTTCGTGTCATTTATCCCACAATAGCAGTAAAACTCACTGTAACAGTTTTAACTAGTCTATATTTTCAAACAATGTGACCAAACTGACTTATATTTTTGTCATTAAAAAAATTTATCTGTGACCAAACAAAACTGGTTTGACACCCCTGATCTACACTGTCCAATTGCTATTAGATCCAATTTGAAAAACGCTCATAAGAAAAATTGAAGGAAAGTAAATGTTGCCAATTTTATTTCTAAAATGAAACTATCCATTAAAACCTACGCTTAGTAAGAGTTAGTTGAATGCAAGACTTAAAAGTTATATTGTAACACTAAGCAATCTATAAAACTCAACTTCAAAAGGTTAGAATAATATTTACAAGGGATCACATACCAAAGGAAAAATGCTATTAAGTGCCAAGCATGAAACAGAAAATAAAATCTCACTGCCAGTGAGCTGTTTAATTAGATTAATGAGAAAGGACAATAAACTACTGACATAGATCAGTTTCATTTATACTTAGTTTCTGTACTCATTTCAGAGTGTCCAAAGTGTTCTGCAGTGCCCATTTATGTTTTCTTGTGCTGTGGGCCACACGCCTGATTCCACAGTGAATGCTGCATCGGTGGCGAGTCAATGGCAGCACCGCACGTGAACTATTCCTTTGCACCGACCCACAAACATCGTCACGAGGCTGGGAAGACCACATTTAGCATTTTTGAAGTCTTTGGTACAACCTCATCAGGAATTGAACCCAGCCTACAAGCTTTGGTGGCACATGCTTAACCATTTAACCAACTATATATATTATCTAGCGCAGGGGTGGGCGGTGGGCAATTATTTTGCTCAAGGGCCGCTTTTGGAAGGCCGTGTTTAACGGAGGGTCACACCTTCTAGTGGAAATAGAAGCAAGTGTCTGACATGTTAGCCTCAGCACTAAACTGGAGGAAATTTCAGATTTTAAGATTCCTTTCTGACTGCTGTCACGGGCTACTGAAAGCACTGTCTGTGGCAGGCCACGGGTCGCTAATTGCTCACCCCTGATCTAGCTGGTTCTACTTTATTGATAAATACATTGGTGAGTAACTAGGCAAATAATTATATAAACATCAATGCAACAGAATTAGCAATGCTGTAACATAAGGTTAAAAGGTAGAAATAATGAGGACAGACAATTCCTATTCTTTCAAGTCACTTAATCACAGCATGCCTGTGGTTCTTGCACAGTATAAACCAGTGATTCTTAAACTTTTTTGAGCGCGACCCAAATCTGAGTTTCATGATCATCTCACGACCCAAACCTCAAACATAAAAAAATGTATTTTTTATGTTAGCACTCTGCTAGTA
>JGI24158J21664_10009780_pt1 | contig 12802 bp, 9 predicted proteins | sample Ectturendosymbi3_FD_21664 | JGI IMG/M metagenome (IMG submission 21664) | reverse complement strand
TTCTATATTATGAGCGATCACTGCGAAATATTGTGGGTAATAAGACATAATCGCTGCCTTGATTTGGGTAACGGCTCGAACAAGTTTGGGAACCACTGTAGGAGGACATTATTAAAAGTGTATATAAACATTACACTGTAGCTGACATGAAGGTTACAGAGCTGACATCAAGGATATTGCACGGCAAGTGCTCACCAACACAGTTTGTGACAAACTTCTCAATGTGAAAGTCACTCGGTGAAAGGACGCACAAGCAGTCGCTGCCTCCCTTTGTGACTTTCCACTGACTTGAAGAAGAAATACGCAAATTCAGATGTATTGACCATGAAAATGATTTGAATTATACAATAATTGTACTTTTTCAACATGAAAGGACAACTGATTGTTCAATTTGTTATTTTGGATCCCTAATTTGGTTTGCACATTTCATTATTATGGTGGGAGGCACTCCCTCCCTTGCCTCCCCAGACAGCACGTCACTGATTTTTAATTATTCAGAATTTTTAGCAGCTTGCGCTTACCCTGAAAAAAGAGATTGTCCTGAAATTTTTGACTGTATTGAAATATTTTTTATCTTTAGGATTTTTGAGCAACTTGTGCTTGCCCTGAAAAACAGTGCCTGAATTCAGTGTATTTAATATATTTTTTTTTTCATTCAGAATTTTGAACAACATGCGCTTGCCCTGAAAAACAGAGTTTGCTCTGAAATTTTTTACTCTATTGAATATACTTCTTATAATCAGGATTTTTGAGCAACCTGCGCTTGCCCTGAAAAACAGAGTGTGCCCTGAATTCACTGTATTGAATACATACTTTTTATCATTCAGAATTTTGAACAATTTACGCTTGCCCTGAAAAACAGTTTGCCCGGAAATTTTTCACTGTATTGAAATATGTTTTTCTTCCAGAATTTTGAGCAAGCTGCGCTTGCCCTGAAAACAGAGTTTGCCCAGAAATTTATCACTGGATTGAAATATTTTTTAGCAAGTTGTGCTTGCCCTGAAAACAGAGTTTACCCTGAATTTTTCAAGCCGGAGGGGTGGCAGCCCCCCATGCCTCGTACGCCACTGATTGTTTCGTCATAACTGTTTAACAATGGCTCATAACTATTGGGTCTATACTGATAAAAATAGTGGATTCAAGGCTAGAAAATAGCAGTGAAACCTTTTCTTGTCATAAACAATGGAATTATACAAATTTACTAGTGCACAATCATGAAAGATGGTTGAGTTAAGCAAGATTTTTGCAGAGATTTTGGTCCTTTGGGAAGGAAATTGTTTTTTCACAGGAATTCAATAAAATGTGAAGGAAAGCTAAGGTATTTTCAGCTTTTTTAGGAAATGATAAAGGAAGGGAAACTGTTGGATTTTTGGCTGACGTAGTGCAACACCTCAACGACTTGAATATAAAACTGCAAGGAGGAAAACGTACTACTCTTGATTTGATCACTACTATGCGCCCTTTTCAGAAAACGTTTAATATGTTCAAGCATGTCTTTCAGAACAAACTTAGTTATTTTCCGAGTCATTTTGGGGAAAGTAAAAGCAAGAAGATTCCAGATATATTCAACTTATTGAAAAGTTGATTATCAACACTGCCGAACTTTGGCGACTTTACTTTTCGAAGACAGTTGCTACTGTTTCCTCAAAACCCTCTTTAGAGACAGACATTACAGAATTCTCAACTGAACCGAAAGACACATGCACATGTGTGCACCAGGGATGTAGTGGAAATTTTATAAGTTCCAGAGCTCTGCTGGGCATTTTCGCTTATATTTGTAGGCAACAATTCATCATTAACTGATGAAGGTGGTGGAGTAAAGCTCCGGCAACTTGACACCATTGGTGTGGAGGCAGCAAAAATTCAACTGGAAGTAGCTGAATTCCAGTAGAATTTAGCAGTGAAACAAATGCTTTTTTATTCTGAAAACTTCTTGGTAAAAGAAGGTATCTCCAGTTTTTTCCACTCCTCACAAACTTTTACTGGAAACTCTCATTGTGTCTGGGTCTACCTGCTGCTACTAGAGAGGCGAATTGTTCCCTCCTGGAAGGTGAATGTAAAACTCGGGCCCCCACTTATACTTTGGTTTTAATATTCGTTTGGTTTTCAGTAGTTTTTTTGGGCTTTTTGGTGATTTTGTGTTTTAGTATAGCCATCCACATCTGGATTCACCATCATTTCTCAAGTTTTTTCTGAGTGTTGGCTAGTGACCCCCCACAGTGGCAAATCAACCCCTTTCAGCTACGTTTTCACTCTTGGCTTAAACCTCTAGTTACGCCACTGACTGCTGACAGTCCGCACTTTCAAAACAGAACTTCATAAAGAACAAGTTGTATGACAAATAAACCTTTACAATTGCTTCTACTCGCTATCACTACCTTTGAACAAAATTAAGCAACTGTCAAAAAGCAGAAGATACAATTATTCCCACCAGCAAAACAATAAATAATGTTGACAACTCATGTTAATATTTATATCCATTTACCGGATTTATATATATTTGCAATTGTATTATATCATAATGTTATATTTTTGTTAGAATAATCCAAAACATGTCACATTTGCATGCTTTTATGGGAGCAACTGGACCTTGAAAAATTTTGATGTTGATAAATGGACCTTTTCTTAAATAATTGAGTAGCCCTGCTCTAGAGGATTAATTACTTTGTGCTTTTTGGCCATTACTTGCCAACCACTAATGCTAGAAGGGCAATCAAGGGCTCTAAAGATGTGGATTTTCACCTATTTAAAAAAAAATTGCCGATGTATTTTTTGCTTAGGTCCTGGTGACATAATTATAAAATCGCTTGACCCCTATCTGCTCATGACCTTATCCCAGAAAAAGTTCAAACATAAAAATGCCTGCATTTTTTTAATAAACCTAAGAGACTTTCTGCTTTTTCAAAGGGTTTGAACAGCTGTCTAGCTCCATCAGCTGGTGAGTTATGACTGGAGAAATCTGAGCTGATATATTGGCTTCTGTGGTTCTTTGGGGTTTTAAACCAAAAACATAGTATTACTAAATGTATAAAAGGAAGTCATTTGTTTTCTTTATGTTTGAAATGTGATTTTTATGTCAGTATGAGCCCGATAAGCACAAGTGTAGGTGAAGTTGTTAAATACAGATGAATATAACCTCATGTTAAGAATTGAAAGGCAGGAGTAGTTGTGTTGAAACACTATTTCATTGTTAAACCAATGCTATTATAGATGCTGTCTACAGTGATTCATACACAACTTCATCTTCCACAAGTTCCACTTCAACATCTCTGCTGGAGAGAATACCATATTTTGTTTTATATAAGGTATCATTATGTATATTTCCCAAGATTGTGGTAGTTCAGCTTGCATTTGTGAAAAGTTTTAGCAGACTATTTTCTAAACCTAGTTTTTAACAGTACGTACCTTGTTTATGCTTCAAATCTACTTGTCTGGTCTGATCATTTTAGAATAACCTCAATGTCATCTCAAAAATATGCAGATTAATTTTAAACACCTTAGTAATCCTGTTTATGTATTTTTGTGTGTAAGCATGTTTGTTGTATTTTTCATTAACACTTTTTATACTAGCCTATGACTCTATGTATCTTTCGGTATTTGGCATTATGGGACAGATATCAGGCCATGTACAAATACGGATCTGGCATCTATTGGATGCCAGCTGTAATCTTTTTCTCTTGAGATTGCATGTCATTTATGTATGAAAACTAAAGAGAAATAGTGGATTCAGCAATTGAAACCTTGTTTGGGCTCCAATTATGAGGTGTTTTATGTAACTGGAATAAACATCGTAAACTCTCAAAAACTGCCAACTATCCAGTATGGTTTTGGTGGGGGAAAACACTAAATGTGTTATGTTGAATATTAAATTAGTTTGAGCAGTCAGTCAATTAAAAATTGATTTGTGGTAGTAACAGCGCTAGCTGAGAACTTGACCCATATAGTCTTTCACCAACCCTTTGTGATAATACTATCACGAATTCGCTAAGCCTGGAGTTTCTGATGTTTTATATTTTTATCAACATGAAATTAATTTCTGTTCGTTGATGTTGCTGCTTTTCCTTTGCTGCATTTGTGTTACTTTGTGATTTAAGTCACAAAAATGCATGAATAAATCATTACCGGTCATGCAGTGTTAAAAACTCTGCATAAGAGCTTGCCACCAACTAAGCTCCCAAATATTTTTCAACCATGCTGAAGTTAGAGCAGTTCTAATGTTTTGATAACCAGACTCTGCAGCAGTGCCATATCCATCCAAGCTAAGACAAACGGGAGTACAATGTTTCGTAGGGAGAATCAAATCCTACGTAAGCAATAAAAAGTACAGTTTTCATGTAACTGAAGGACTAATTAAACAAAACATTTTGATGCTATGTCCACCCTTATTCTCATAGATGTGTTTTTGCTGTACAGTTTGTTAGTGAATAATTGTGTTGAGTTAATATCTCATGCATGATGCACCACAAACAGGAAGTTCACCAAGAATAACACCTATATGTATGTGTCATGAACAAGCAGTAATAAAGTGGTTTTGTTGAATGATCTCTGTTGTTGCTTGCTGCCACAATGTGAAGCTTTCTTTGCTTGCTGCCAAGACCCTCCAATCACAACAGTTTGATGCTTTTGATCACTACTCACATTGCTTTCTATCGAGCAGGCTTGCATTACATTGCATGAATAAAGCTGAACTGCGGCAGAACTCTGACTTACTTTTCACGATATTTCAGCGATTGCAAGATCAAAGGGATGAATCAAAGGAGCTGTTAGAAGGTCAAATTGAAGAAAAACAACAAGAAATTGAAGAACTGAAATCTGATGTGCTTCAGAAAGACTTCAAAATAAAGGAGCTGTCAGAACAAGCAAAGGGTTTTGAAATAGAAGTTTCTTATTTAGAAAAACAACTTGATTCAAAAGAAGACCACATTAACATGTATGTAAATATGGTTGATATGCAAGCATTAATGCATGTTTTTGACTGCTGTTTATCATTTAACATCAAAGGTAGTTTTATAATGTGACCAGGAACCTATGTGCTATGGTGTGGTTAGGAAAACAACTGCAAGTAAAACCTGTGCTTGCTTACAACAATGTTTTAAATCAACTCATGTTTCTGAAAAATGTAACACCTTTAAATTTCTTACATTCATGAATTTTATGCTACTAGGTTGATATGTTTTTTTGGTCTGGTTGTCATTTTGATTGTTCATGTGTGGAACATACTTTGAATCGAATTTCTGATGTAGTTTGGATGGATATTGGATATTCAATAGTATTTTACTCACCATGTGAATAAAAATTGCTAACTTATAGATTATTTTTAAGTAGTTATTAGTATGTACAGTATTACGATTGTGGCTTCTTTCCATTTTTTTCATATTGTGTTGCTGCATACAAGTGTAACCTAGGGTTCCAATTTCACTCAAAGTAATTTCAGATGTGATTTTCCATTTTTGCTATACTCATGTGAAGTAATTCTAACTCTATGTGCTAGAACAGTACGTGGGCAAATAGTGGCATGCAGGCCCTATGTGGCCTGCCACAGCATTTTCTGTGTCCCGCAGAAGCATTCAGGAAATCTAATCTGAAGTTCCCCAGCTTATCGCAGCAAACGTTAGCACTTTGGCTAATTTGAACAGTGACTTGCTACTATTGCCACTGGAAGGTATGGCCCTCCGCTAAACACTGCTTTCTCAAAGTGGCCCCCGAGCCATATTAATTGCCCACCCCTGTGCTAGAACTTTCTGTAGTGACTATTTTTCAAGATTTATTACAAATGTCTGGCATTGCTACATGGTTTAAATTGCAGATTTGCTGTTCCAGTCAAATACAAAACTTACCTCCCTTTTTGTCCCTCCCATGGCACTGGCTCTGTCCTTATGGTTATTAGGTTGTTGATTGCCCAGTTATTCAGGACTTTGCAAACAGTCATATTCTATGTGGGTGCAAAATCAACAAACTCAAGTGCACCAAGACAGGAAGATGTTGTTTTGGATTCATGACTTTTATAAATATTTTTTTGAACAAAAGAGAAAATCAATTGGAACAAATACATTGCTCACCACAAAGTTGGCATGAAGACCTGAAGACTACCCATGAATATTTGAAGTATGTCAAACAAATTAAAATAACCTACATGCTTTTTTTAGATTGGATGTAGGATACATGAGAATTATATATTGAACATAGTTGAAACATAATCTGTTTAAAATATGTTCCTCAGCACCAAATTTTCATATACGTGGCATTTATTTGCACACTTTTCCAAACCTTCCAATCTGGGGTATCAGCTAGATAACCGAAGGATTTATTTGGTCTCCCAACTGAAAGCTTGGAAATAAGTCCAGCTGTCTACAGAGAAAATTTCTTGTATTGTTTGAAACCCAACTATTTTGCAGTAAACGATAACAATACCAAGATAGCATGAGATTGAAAAGTCTAAATTTGCCTAGTCCACATATTTTAGGGTAATGCCATTGTTAAATGCAGTCCTTTCAAATATAGATAAAAGACTCCAGGTTGATTTTACTTCAATATTGAAATCATTCTTAGTGTTTCAGCATGCTCAAATAATTCAGTAACTTTTTCCTTGATGTTGGAAATGTTGTCAAAGAATTCTTTTCTGTTGAAAAATCTGTCAGCGCAAAATTAAGAAATTTGTATTGTTGAATAGTTTTGTTGCAAATAAATATATAATAACCATAGGCGTACAAGTTGGGGGGGTGGCTGCCCCCCCGGGTTTGAAAAATTTAGGGATAAACTCTGTTTTCAGGGCAAGCGCTGGTTGCTCAAAAATCCTGGATGATAAAAAAATTTTTCAATGCAGTGAAAAATTCCAGGGCAACTCTGTTTTTCAGGGCAAGAGTTAGTTGCTCAAAAATCCTGAATGATAAAAAATACATATTCAATACAGTGAAAAATTCCAGGGCAACTCTGTTTTTTCAGGGCAAGCGCAAGTTTCTCAAAAATCCTGAGTGATAAAAATTACATATTCAGAACAGTGAATTCAGGGCACCCTCTGTTTTTCAGGGCAAGCACAAGTTCCTCAAAAGTCCTGAATGTAAAAAGTATATCCAATACAGTGAAAAATTCCAGGGCAACTCTGTTTTTCAGGGCAAGCGCAAGTTGCTCAAAAATGCTGATTGATACAATTTATTTCAATACAGTGAAACTTCCAGGGCAACTTTGTTTTTCAGGGCAAGCGCAAGTTGCTCAAAAATCCTGAATAATAAAAAATACATATTCAGTACTGTGAATTCAGGACACCCTCTGTTTTTCAGGGCAAGCGCAAGTTGCTCAAAACTCCTGAATGTAAAAAATATATTCAATACAGTGAAAAATTTCTGGGCAACTCTGTTTTTCAGGGCAAGCGAGAGGTGCAACAGCCCCGTCAAGCCTCTGTATTACTAGTGAGTATGCGGCTTTTCGGTTTGAGCCGTTTCGGTCACGGGACTTTTTGGTCTTTTTGTTCCGATCTCGAGACATTTGAGTCAGGCTATGTAATCTTGCAGAAATCTTATATGTTAAACGTACTTAAATCAATGAAAGGTTTTATTTAAAAGAGCTGCAAATATGATCCAAGATCCAATAGTTAATCATCATGAACATATGATTTTCGTTATCATCAGCAAGCAAATTAAATCATTATCAACATTTTCAATTAAATACAAACGCTTCAAACTCATAGTTACAATTCAGATTTAATTGCAATCATGACTCCTCAAAATCGAGTTGGTAGAACACCAGCCTGTCTATATAATCATGTAAATGAACAAATGTAATCATTTGTTTGTTACTGAAATTATTACACACTAACAATAAACATTTTATTACAAATCTCTCTCAGCTCGAGAGAGTTGTGGTTGAGGCTTCTCTGACACTATCGTTCCTTTAACAATACTAATATGTTAGTAGTAGCAAGTTGGAGACTATGGTCCACTGTTTCGTCTGCCATTCAATTTGTTNTGAGATTTGTCTTGCTTCATGGTAGAAAATGTACTCTTACACATGTATAATATTGTGTTTCCAAACATCATGAGCATTTTTANTGTGAAAGCTTTCAGTTTAGGTAATCTACCTTTGCTGACTAATTTCTAGAAGCTCTCTACTCTCTAGCCTAATGCCATTGATATTGTACATTATTATGAGCAGGTGTTATGCTTGTTCTAATTAAAATTGCCTTCTGTAACATATACATAAAAATCAATCCTGAGAAAGCGTGCAGGCCTAAAAATTGTAGTTGGATCATGCTGGCCTAGGAGATAGTGTGCATGCCACAGATGCTGATAGGCTAGGTTCAAATCCCTGTTGGGCCATACCAAAGACTTGAAAAGCAGTATTTACAGCCTGTCCAGCCACATGCTTGGTAATGAATAGGTGCAAGGGAGCTGCCACCAGTGCAGCATTCACTGTGAAAGTAGCTGCATGGCCCACTGAGATGAAAGTGGGCCCGATGCTGTAGTGCATAAAAATTAAAATGTGCCAAATTAAAACCTAGAGAACTTGCAGCACCCTCCTCAAAGCCTAGGCACCCAATTAGTGAGGTCATCACCAATTGCAGAAGCAACTGAGAATTGATGCATCCAAAGGCCAAGACTTTACAATGGTGTGTAATGCCAAGTCACATGCTCTGCAAGTAACAGATTGTTTTTTAATAAGTAATGGAGTAATTAATCTCTTTATGGTGTTCAAGCACTTGATTACTTCTTGAAAGCTGTGCATGTACTGCTTGAGCAGTACTTATGAGTTTTTTCCGCTGAGCTTCTCTTCCCTAAAATAGTAAGTATGTAATATAGACACAGTGTTGTGTCTAATTGCTGCTCACCAATTGGCTACAGAGTATATAGGGAAGCTGTAAAGTAGGTGACACCTATACTTTACATCAACCAGCCAGAAACATATCGTTACTATAAAATTAAGCGTGGAATGTGCTACACTACTTTAGCTCCAGTACAGCATATGTTCCATAAAATTAGAAATATGTATACTTATGCTAGTTTTCAAGTATGCTATCTTCTGCTCCTACAATGTCGATCATGCTTTGAGTGTACCAAGGTTATCAGGTTCTGTACTTGATGTTCACTATTTCATTAACAAGCAAATCTGTTTTGTCTTTAACAGATTAATGAAGCAAATTACTGAAGAAAAAGTGAAAAGTGAAGACATTGTTTTAACGTATGAAACAATCGTGCAATCAGAAAAGCTTAAATCTGGTGACTTACAAGCAGAAACAGATTACCTGAAAAGATACAAAGTTGCATATGACACTTTAAAAGACACATTTGATCTTCCACCTGATAAAAGACCCAGGAGAGGTTTTCGAAGGCCGATTGTATCTACAAAAAAGGTAAAATTTGATATTATGCAGGTTAAGCATAACGTCAAGCAGTAAATGTGCTGTTTTCTATACCAAGGAACTCAATGTTTGTATATTCATTATTTTTTACACCCATGTTTGTTCATGGGGGAATGATGGGTGCTGCAGCCGTAAGAGGACTCGAAATACCTCGCGGTTTTCAGCAACGTCTGATAGTGCTGTTGGCTCCACACCGACACGGGACCAAGCCAAGTTGGAGATGATGTAATCATGCGTCCTGGTCTAGGCTCATGTAGATTTGTTTAAATACTGTCATATCTGTAATCCCTTCGTGGTTATATTTGAATTGCTGATAAGCTACGTCGTAAATCAACGTCCTTCACTTCAGACACAACTTTTATCCAACATTGAAGCCGCATCGAAACTGGAACAGCAAATTCTTGAAGTCCAGACAAAAAGCTTGGAAGAGTATGACCAGTATTTAGAGGAGGTGAAAACACAGCTTTCTCAAAAGCGCTTTGCTGAAAATGAACATGATTCTGAGTTTTTCAATGAAGAACTCCAGTTAGAAAACCTTAGTGATGAGGTAAGGTGCTAACACTTGGCAGTTTATGGTTATTTTCGTTTGAAGAAGAACGAATATCATTTCTGTTTGACACCTAACCATGACTGCAAAGATGGTCTTGTAGCTGATAATCGCGCGTCACAGTTAGCATTTTGTTATATTATGATAGTCAATTAAAATACCAATGAAAATGTTTTGTATGTGAGTTTGTAGAACTTATAGGAATGCTCTTGCAAGTTTGCAGCCAAGGTTTTCCTTCAAATATTGCTGCACCAAGCACCCCCCAGACCCCCACTTGGGATCATCAATGACAGAGAGCAGAGCCCTATGTTTCACAAGCATAACATTTCGCTGAAAGTTTGTGAAATGCTGAAAAAACTCTCGAAAAGTTTTTAAATTTTCGGTAATTTTTAAGGATTGGCCGATTGGGTAAGTACATTCCTAAATATTCATGACGATTTTTCATTTTTAGTTTTTCCAACAATTTTCCGGAAAACCAAGGCCTCATGATTTTGGCGCCCCCCATCACGTCGGAGTAGTCATGTTTCATGCACTTGCTATCAATTTATTTTAGGCCATCAAGAATGAGCTAAATCTCCGTCATTCGGAAAACACTGCAATATTTTTCCAAATTTTTCAAAGGGTGTTCTGCGTTTTTCAAGGTCAGTGATGTCATTTGACAAGTGTCTCTTTTCATTGACAGATGTCATCAAAATTGAAAAACTTTCAGCAGCTTATCTCATCTGCTGTTGTGGAATTAGAACTGGTGAGGCAACATCGTGACACATTGCAAAGCCAACTGACCCAAATGGAACAAGCAGAAAATCTTGCTGCCGGCGACGCTGGAAGCAATGCTGGGACTTTGCCCCCTTCTTCAATGGCTGGAGGACCTGGAAGTAGTCGCATGATGACACACGATGAAACTGGGAAGAAAACAAGCACTGGTGAATGTAATACTCTGCTAAAACGTTTCTGCAAACTGATGCCTCGAGTGCCGATGTCTTTCTGGACACTAAAAAGATTGTGGCACAACGCGTGGTGCTGCTTGTTTTAGCAGTTGTTTTTCTACAATTCCTGCCTTTTCGGGAAAATGGTTTTCTGTTTCGGTAAATGTTTACAGAAAAGCGATTTTCGTTGTGAGCATCGCAGACGGCATCTTGTTGTTAATAAAATGTTTCAAATGGCGTCTGTACCACATCCATAAAGAATTAGTGATTTTTCTTTGAGACAGTAAGCAAAGACCACATGACTATGTAACAAATTGCCTTTCTTTGCATCTTGCTTGCACCGCCCACAGATTAGCGGAACTATTTTTTATTGCATGACAATTGCTGTTGAAGAAATCCGCATGATTGCTGACGTGTTACCATTGCAAGTAGGACCGCTCTGCGACTAGCTGACAATCACTCGTCATGCTGCATGACAAAACGTTTTGGCGGCGATAGCTCGTGGTAGCGTGTCCGTCTATCAATTGAGCGATTGGGTTTTCAATCCACGGCCACTGAGTGATTCGTCGCAGCGTTCTTAGGGCAAGAGCGTTAATCTCAGCCACTCCGGCAAGAAGCAGCATCTATGCTCAGGGCTCCCGCCAATCACTGCCACCCAAATTCCTCATGTCCTATGTTCTCACAAACAATTTAGCACATGTATTCAGAAATAATGTTCTGACTATTCCTTACTCCTTGCTTGTGAATGTGAACGTATGCACTTTTGTTGCAATCTACCGGCATTTTCACCTCTATCCACATTGTGCTGTCGTGGCGGGGACTGTTGTTACTAACGCTAAAAACTAGTGTTTTAGCGAAGGGTGTACAAGCAAAGTTCTTATTGCTGCACCTGGAAAGCCTGATACTGAGTTTCACCACAGGCCTCCTAAACAAGCAGGGTGGCCTTGGTTCAACGAGGTGAGAGCCTGTTCCTCAGCCAAGCTTTGGTCTAACATGCTGAAAATGCTAGGCCACTTGGTTGGGCGACGATACCAGCGGCTGTACAAATGACTGATCACTCAACTGGTAACATGTGGGGTGATTCTCTAAACGCAACAGCAACCGCAAATCCCTGACACTGCTTCGGATTCCCCGACCTTTGCGCGCCAGCATAGCACTCAAGAAAGATTGTAAAAAGCTGTATCGCTAGCTCTTGAAATACCTTGTACCGCTAAATGCAGAGTAATGAGAAACCGCTGCCTGCAGTTGTTCAAAGCCGTACTGATTGCAGTGGAAAAGGTTGAATAGATTTGTGGTATGAAAAATAGGCTTTGATTTTTGAGTAAATACATGTTTGTGCTTTACAGTTCACGCTTGGGGTGCACCAGAAGTATTTCGTCCCCCAGACGTAGTTTTTCCTTGCTGTGTCACTCAATGGTCAATCCTAGCTTTTCATGTACAGACTGCAGTGACATCTAATGCTTTATTAATTTGCTGTTGTGTGTGATTCAGTGCCAGTAATCCAGCGTAGCTTAAAACAACTTACGGCGAAAGTGAGGGTAGTGTCGATTTATAATGCTGCTTGGGACTTAATTTTCCTGTGTAGTTCACTCGAATGGAGCACGAAAAATTGTAGTTGTTTTCTGTCGTAAAACATTTGGCAAATTTTGAATTCAAAGCTGTCAAAGCTTTGGCATTTTTCTGAACTCAGCACCCGATCGAAAATATTACGGCAACGTATCCATGTGATCACTAGCGTACGGAGGGGGGGCACTGTGCCATGGCCTCCCCTCAGACCCTAAAAATAAAAAAATGTATATACAGTATTCGGCAGTGGCGTAACTAAGGGGGGCAAGAGCCTCAGTTTAAAATAAACTGACTTTGTTTTCTGGTCACTGATATACGCACTACGCAAATTTTTTTTATGACTACTGTACGTTTCCTCTGCTTGATTTTCATTTTACGATTTCATTCTTTCACTGACAAAATTGCTTCACA
>JGI24158J21664_10009779_pt1 | contig 12803 bp, 8 predicted proteins | sample Ectturendosymbi3_FD_21664 | JGI IMG/M metagenome (IMG submission 21664) | reverse complement strand
TACGAAAGCTCTTCGACGAAGGCAGATGAAGTACTTCAAAGAAGTTACGTACCCAGCTTCTGACCATCAGGGGCCTCGAGTCTCTCAAGTCCTTGACGGTGCGAAAAATGTCCAGTTTTTCTTCTGCCTTGAACCGATCTATGAGGTTCGACAGGGCACAGTAGACTCCGGAACGACCAGCACCATCGCTGAAGAAGTGCAGAATGAATTGATTAAAAAAATATATGCGCTGCGCTTAATATTTTTAGAGGTACAGACTGAGCAAAACAATTCGTAATATTACTTCTCGTCTTTGCTGCATTCTTTTTAAGTCTGCTGTTACCGTATTAAAGATTGATGAACTGAAGTAAAGGTAAATGATCCCCACAGTAGGGTCACCGCTCTTGCAAAAAGTGGTAGCGGTTCTCCTTTGGGGTGAAGAGGCTTAAGTGGTCACAAATTTTATGCCACCTTTCTGTGGCCGGCACAACGTCGTTGAACAGTTTTGGCTGCTGAACAAGAAATAAGAACGAGATTTGCCCATGATCAAGGAAACGACTTGCGGATAATGCTTTAAATGTTCCGGCAGCTTTACGTTGTGTTGTTACTGAACTTTTTCTGATGACGACTTCCCTTCAATTCCCAGTATTTATTTGCATGTTCTTCCACTTATTAACTTGCTTATTGAATGGTAGTAAGCGGAAAAAGAAAGACTTGAAAAAGTAGAGAGAATCCTTATGCAAGCTAATGGTGAAAAACACAAACAATGAGAGCAATAAATCTCTTTCTAAATGCTAAAAGCGTGGAAGGTTGTAAAGGAATGCTGAGGAAACAACAGCACGAAGTATTTCTCGACGACGCGACCAACAACCGTGAAATTTCAAAACAATCATCTTCAAACGTTTGAGTGGCTGAATTTACCAATTGCTGTGAATGAATGACTTGGTACCAATTATTGGGACCCTTTTGTACCCCCAAATTCAAGGGACCAACGTCTCTGGTATTTGCCTGAAGTCAAGACACGGAGTCTGACCATCGACCGATTCGCAAAGAGTCAGAAGATTTTCTGAGAAAACTCTACGAAGCAAGACTGACTCAGATACTTGGTTAAAGAACGGAAGGAGAAGACCGTACGACTATGGAAATATTCACCAAGTGGATTTTTCCACCGAATAAAAAACGTTTGACCCTCAAATACGGAACTAATAAAAAAACTGAGTACTGGGACTTTCTTGAAAACCAACATTGGAAACATTGTTGTTTAGTTTATTCGTGTTATGGCGTGTGGACAGAAACTGATATGGCAAGTGTGGTGTTTATGTTTACTTTGAGCTTGATGTTTATGTTTACTTTGAGCTCCAGGTCTTAGCAGCAACTTTAGTGGTAGTTTATGTGATAAAAGTTGTTTGTGGATCTAGACCGCATTGGACTCAAAAAATTGGGAGCTTGTTGGATTAGTCTAGGAGTAGGACGGCCCTGATTTTTTGGACTGGATTGGAGCCGCACACCTCTGCCATCAGGGCCGGCGCCCTGATATGATCACCAAGTTCTACCTTTCCACATCAAACTCGTCTTATATATTACTGACTTCTCGTTTTCCACAGGCAATCTACGTTCATTACTGAAAATAGTAGAAAGCGAATCATGCGACCGAAGTGTTTGTCCAAATGAAACCAATCGTACTGAAACTGAAAAAGAAAGTTTTACAACGATGCCATTTGACTTTTAAAATAACTGCAGTCTGCGAACAGTAGCACTAAATTTTTGCAGAACTTTTTCTTTCCATTCTCAGCTCAGCTTTTTAGTTAAATCTCGTTCAAAAGCTAGTTGAACAAGCTGAGCTTTACGTGAATGGACCATCGCCAGCCTGATCTCTCTGAAAATGTTTTTAAGGGCTGAGAACGAGTTTTCACACATAGCAGTTGAGGCTCCCAGTGTCACAGAAAGCTTGAGGGCATTCAGTACAGAGGGCATAGCCTTAAGGATGCCGTGATGTTCTGATATGAGTCTTGATGCGGTCATCTTGTCATTGCCACCTGTGACAGTTGCAAAGTGCTGCTTTGCTACGCTGCATTCGGTGTCCACAATCGTAGAGTTTGTCAAATCTAGCAAAGGTTGAATCGCTTTTGCGTCTGAGAACGTGTCGGTTTTTGGATCCAGAGTGACAAGTGCCCTTGCTAGCTTGGGGTTGTGCTCGTTGAAGCGAGCACTCATTTCGCGCAAAATGTGATCCAATACGCAGTAATATAATCTTCGTAATTCGACGTTATTCATTGCGTTGACTCCAGTCGTCTCATAAACAATGCAGCCAGTCAGCCGTGTACTCGCAAATCGCTGTCGTTTTGCTGGAACATCAGGTGTATCTGGCACAGTACTCAACAGGTCAGAGCGGTCTTCAATGCATTGAACCGCTGACAATACCAACTGCATTCCTGTTGAAAAGTCCGTGCCTCCGCCTGCAGAATTTTGTTGGGTGGGTCGAGCAAATTTAGCACCTGGAGAACGCAGCACGTCACGTCAGTATTGCTATATGGTTAACCGTTCACATCAGATAAACCCGATGTGGAATGCATTTACTTATGTAGCTATCGTACTAGTCTATCATTACATCCAAGACATCGCTGCTGTAGAGATCTCGCAAACGAACTTTGGACTTGGGCAATAAATTCGTATCTTCAAAAGCGACCTTTGTACCCGTCGCTGACCTAGACTCTAACATCACCCGACACACTCTTTCCAGTCTGATAAGAAACTATGAAAACATTTGTCGGCGCTCCCGCAAAAAGTTACCCGTAATTTGCTGTGCGTCGCGCTCTTTGTTATCCCCCGCATAGTAACTTGTTTTGCGTTGCTCTCCTTAATCCTTTCCTTATTATCACCGACCGCCGACTTCAATTTCCAGTATTTGCAGAGTGCCACTTTTCTTGTTCTCACCGTTGCGAATGTTAACAACCAGAACTAACAGCATCTCAATCTCTTCGTAAACTCGCACTTATGATATTTCGAGTATGCGTACGGCCACACATTTACCGCATTTCTCGACGCCATTTGCGTCTCCAACGAACGCCGACGTGCTGCCGGATTTTCTGAACATCATTACCGACGATATGCGTTAAGAATACTGCCCAAAACTTACGAGTGTCCGGTTCGTATTCTGATAATAAATCAGAGATCCTATTATTTAACATTTTGTCGCTAACTATCTGGCCATCAGCTAACTCTTATACCAAACCACTATCTGCAGTCATGCCAAGCATTATTATTCTGTTTTTGTGCACGCCATACTAGACGTTGCGTCGGTTGCGATCAACCGGCCAGAGTAACAGGGGTGAAGTCTTATTTAACATGATAAGATATTTGTTTCGGGATAAGAAATGTTTGGAAGATTTAACTGTAAACCCATATCTCGCTACTACACCGATGCGTAAACACAACAATAGATATAAACCACAGTAGGCTAAATAAGCTCAACGTCGTTTTCGTTTGGCAACACAGACAACGATTTAGTCAAAGGGCGAGCGTCAACAAACTGTTTCTTTAAGCACTCACCTTGTAAACAAGTTTTGCAATGAATAAGAAACTTTGCTCTGAAATTTCCCGTAATAATCCAGTCGCCTGCATACGTATTTCTGCGCCATTGGATCTTGTGCTACTAATTTGATTGAGAAGTGCCAATATGTCTTGAAAGGAATTAAGCACTGTGCTGGTTGTTGCCAAGTGCACTGTTCATCGCTGGTCAAGCAGCCTCTTTAATTTTTCACCGTTGTACTGTGACGCAATTGTAGGTTTGCGAAAAAAATTGTACAAACCATTACAGACCTCAAAAAAATCTTGAACAGCTTGCTCCTCAGACAGAGCGTGGACAACTACAAGGTGCAATTGGTGGTTCAGATAATGCACATATGGTATTTCCCTGCCTTCCCTCTCCTGTAGCAGTCGTTGAACTTCTCCATGTTTGTTGGACATCACTGCCGCTCCATCATAAACCTGACTTAAAATACTGGACGTAGCCAGTCCAGCAGCGTCAAGCTCGGAGCAAATAAGCTCGGTGAGCGCTTGGGCATCACACGAACTGCTGGTTGCTAAGGCGAGTAGTCGCTCCGTCACCACCTTCGTATCTTCATTAAAAAAGCGAAGAACTGAGGAAATGTTCTCCACACCGGTAGGATCTCGTCAACTTTTAAGGTAAACCACGAATCTCCTGCCTCTTGCACAATCGCTTCTTTGACAATACTGCTCATCACGTCAATAAGCTCATTTGGATTTCATGGCTTGTATACGTAGCATTTCTTAAAATCGCTTTGCCTATTTCTGTCAACCGAGGGCCTTTTCGATGAAAAATTTTATCAGCGACAGAAAAAGCCCGCTTCCCTCATCCTCCATGCTAGAAAATGCCTCAACTGTCCCTCGAAACGCCAACTGGTGAGTGGCTAGAAATAACATCGATAAGGGATGAAATATAGCACTTGTTCCTTTCTATTGCATTTGAATTGAGTAATGTGGAAATTTCCTTTCTGTTTGTTGACCGATTTTCTTTTTCTTTCCACATGACACAACACGCCAAATGATCTTTCGAATCAGCATGCCTGGGGAAGCCTTTTTTCGCTGCTGTTGCGTGTTTCCAGTCACGATACCCTTTTAGCGTAAAGGCTTGGTCCCCTGGGATTGGAACAAGCATCGACTACTGAACTTGCGGCAAGGGTAGCAAAATGCCGCATCAACTTTCACCGAATACTCCAACCAGTCCCACTTTTTATACCAAGCAGAAAGAAAATATCTATTTGTTTTTCCAAACAAAGTAGTGGGATATTTATGAAGCCTAACCTGTTTGGGTCGATCTTCGCCAAGATCGTCTGGAGCAACAACTGTCTCAATGTTGTCGACTCGGTCGAGAACAGAAGTCTTTTGCAATTGCAATTCATCTCGACTGGATGACATTGCCTGCGCATCTGACCTAACCGTGTGCTGGATCCACTTTCTCATATCCATCGCAATCTCGAAACTAATTGGCTCGCTGTGAGCAGTGCACAAGCAATACTAGGCCGCCAAGAAACTTCGCGAAGTGAACTTCTACAACCACTGACCTAACGCACAACTTATTCTAAAGTTTTTGTGACGTCATAGTTTTACTTTTTTCGTGCCGCTTTGCTTGCTGAACTTGCAGCGCTTCATTCTTGCGTACCAGATCATTTCGAGGTGAGCTCGACATGAAGTCCTATTTGAGGCGGTGATCAGTGTCTAGAGAGGACAACTTCTGAGAAGTGAGAGGACATATTCTGAGAAGTGAGGGGAACTGCCCCTTGGTGCCCCCCTGTAGCGCCAACCCTGTGAGAATTAACAAGGGAACTGCAACTGCAAGGACGGTTGAAGAAGTGTGTGGGATACAATTTGTGAAAGTTTTTTACACACGTCTGTTGAGAAGCAAACTTCTAGAGAGTTGTTCCTTTCCACGCTATCAAATGCACACTGTTTCCTCTCTCGCTCGTGTTCGTTCTGAAACTCGCCGTCGCCGGGATTTTTCGCAAGAACGGTCGATTAAAATTTAAAAGTTTAAAATCAGGTGCGTTGCTTTCTCAGGGTCCTCAACACTGTTTTTCGATGATTCTCATCCGAGCTTATACCCTGTGTTTTTACTCACACCAGTGGAAATTTTCATCGACACCCGTCCGCACCGTGTTTGCCACTAACACCACGGAATTTTATCATCCGCACAGGACCGTACGGTCGGACATGGTGAAACGCTCTGATTTAGGCTATTGAAATTGAAATCACCAGAAATCCACCTCTAGTGGTTGCATTATATAATGCATATTTTCTTGTGGGGAAGCGTTCAGAAGCGAGGAGGCACAACTCGAGAAGTGAGGGGGCACTGCCCCCTGGAGTCCCCCCGTACCGCCGGCCCTGTCTGCCATATTGCATCATCTTTCGACGCCTCGTATAAGGATGATTGATATCGAAATTTGAAGTTGAGTGATAGTAATCCATGTATTACAAGCCACTTCTTACGGCTAATTCTTTCTGTCGCACATTGATTAAAACTGCAAAAGTGCTGTTAACTTTGAGGTAAGTATTATCCCGATGTTTTGCAAACTGTAAGAAATGTTTTGTGAACTGTGAATATTAACAGTCAAAGATGACGCCGTAAGCACAAATGAGATTTGAAAGTATTATTTGCGTATTAACTTCGACGGCATCTGGAATTGTGCTCTAAATACGACATGATGTTCAAATCATTTAGGTGCAGTTGATGTCTCGATTCGTACTGCATGATTGAAGATCGAGGAATGGACTAAGAGAGCATTGCAGATGTAGTTGGCATTTCTGTTCGATTAGTTGAAGCCCAACCTATCTCTGACTTGTTTTCCAAAGTCTAGCAGATGCAGTTGGCATCTCGTCTTGACTAGTTACAATAAATCAGTACTTCCTTTAGCCTCAGGCAGCTTTCGTGATATCTCGCCCCGGAAATTTCTGCCTGCGTAAGTTCTGTCTGACCCTATTCTGGCTAAGGTGGTCCTGTCTGCGTCAAGTATATTCATCTGAGCTACTGGATGTGAATATTTTTTCTGTCTGCCCACATACTTTTTACCTTTCAAATTTTCTCAGTTAAAACACACATCTACAACAAAACTAGTATATATTTCGTTTTCTGCCTGGTTATTTTGTGTGAAACATCGTTGTAAGTTGAAAATACTTTTAATAAACAGCTTGATTTCAATCCCATCTCTTGATATCAAAACATGAGTAAAGCGGTAGGGTTAATAGCAATTCTGACTTTCTGTCTAACCACAGTGCGTTTTTTAGGAAGTGGCTATGCTCTATTACAAGTTGGGAGCTTGGGGTACCATGAAGGTTTTCAGGCACGGCCTTAAACAAAAGCAAGCTCATGCGCTATTGTTAAACATGGAATTTTTATCCAACCGTAAGAATACGCCTATCTGAAACACAAATGGTCCAGAAACATAAAAGCTCCCAGTGGTCTCCGAGCGTAGCTGCAACACACATCAAAAGCAGCCGCAACACCGAACACTGCAGTCAGTGAACTGGCTTTGACGCACGGCAAGGCAATCAGTGCTGATGTCCTATGAAAGGGTTGGTTAAACATTTTTATTCTTGTCCCACAATGAATTTTGAAATTTGACAGTGGCCGGATCGGGAGCAAATGGATGAACTCTTTTTGAAAAACGTGGCCATTGCAAGCATTAATAAAATTAACTTGGCTTTATTAATATAATTGCATAAGTTCAGTGAGAAAGAGTAAAAATCGTGATGTTTCGCATTTGGCCTGCTGATTGTATTTTGGCTGCCCATGCTCTTCTAAACCAAAGGCATCTTGCAGCGTTTATTATGAAGAGATCTAACTATACAGCATGTCAGTTGCTTGCGAACATCGAAATAAACGGTTATACAAATGGATAAGGTCATGTGTAGCAGTCCACTTTCCAATGTGTCCTGATGTCACGTTTTCTATTATTTAACCGGAATGCTACAAAACTAGAAATACAACTCACCAGCAGTGAATGACAGTGGCTCTTTTCTCCTGACGTATTTGATGAATGTCTTTGACGAGATCGAGCAATCCTCGGACAGCTTCTATGTCGGTTGAAGTTGGCCAAGCATGGTATTGAAAGTGGGTCAGTTCAATCTGAAAAAACATAAACAGCAAAAAATAATTTGTTTGATTTTTCTCAGGTTGCGGCAGAAAAATTGAAAATACAATTTTGTATACAACGATCAAGCAACTATCTCCACATGTGAGATAAGTGAGGAACCTTCCGGTAAATTTTTAATAGGACATCGATTTCACGTAACACTACGCATCGTCAGTCTTTAAATCTGCAAGCAATGCTATAACAGGTGAAACGTTGAAAGGCTGAAGCAAGAGCAGACAAAGAAAACAACCTTAAGTGAATAAATCGCAACGCAAGCTGCGACAAGACAGTAGTTTTTAACCGGTGGGCCATGACGCTTTTTCCAGGGGCCACAGAGTAAATCCGAATGAAAACATTATAAGACTTGCATGATGATGTCATTATGATAAAATGAGATAGACAAATGGCAAAAAAATTCGACCTGAGTGTTACGTTTGTGGCATAATTCCGATTTAGCGATGCTAGCTGAAGCTGTATAATATAAAGGATGGGTTTACCTCATTCAGTGATTGAAGAGAGGAAAAGGGTCAGTGCGTCATTTGCTAACGTGTTCTGAGCCAGTGGCGGACCAGACCAGGTGTTTGTGGGGACATTCGAAAAGCGGGGGGCTGGATAGGTTTTCACTAGTTTAAAGACCCCAGGTTCTCTGTAGCAATCGTTGGGTATCACACTAAAGTGGTTACCTTTTGACTTATGCAGATCAAGAAAGTGAATATTTTTGTTGGTCGAACTATGCGATTTTTCTTGGAATCACTACAGTTTAATAGCGCCTTATATCATTATTTCACAAAAAATGTTTGAAAAAGATGGGTTCAAAAAGATGGCCATCGTATTTCACAAGCTACACATAACAGTGAACGCTGTTGGCATCTCAAACGATCTTTTGTATCTGCAAAAAGTATTTAAAAGATATACCTTACAAAGAATTTTGTGCGCTAGTGTTTGACACTGTTTTGGCTACCCATAGATCAGAAAAAAACAATGTCTGAAACGTATACCCGATCTGGTTAGAAATACAGTAGAATGGTTCTTGTTACACTCGGAAGTGACAACTCAAGTCCCAAGATAGGAGTCTAATACACAGCTAATCAACGATTACCCAAAATACATTTAACGCCACTAAGAAAGGTAGAATTTCGATCGTCTTTAATACCGTTTCACATATTTGGACATGCTGCTGATGTGAAAAAAAAACATCAATCCCACTGGTCCAGTTTCCTGTTAGTTCCGACAGGAAGCTCATCCACTTACATTTATGTTGCAAAACTACTACGCAGACATTCTGCGGACTCACGGACTGCTCTGGCAACAGATCTGAAACTGTTTTTTTTTGCGTTGGAGGCTTCTAAAATATTGCGTCAGTTACTAGTTTTCCACACTGCATTCCTATTTTCACTACTGCCTTTTCTTTCAAGGCTGCCATCAGACATTAAAAGATAAACTTGTAACAATAACAGACCAATTTTGTACACCCCAGCGGCAAATCCAGAACTGCGTTAGCGAAAGCGATCGCGTTAGTGTCTGTAATAATCTAATCTGAGTAAGGCTGGGGGGGCTCATGTGGACAACCTCCTAATGGTGAGCCCTGGTAACTGGCACAGTTGTAGCCAGGCGAATGTCAACAACCTGAGAGACGACTCGTATAAAGACCCACAAGAAAACAATCCTTCAGTAAGGCTGGGCAGTTTTCAAAGGGGAAAGAAATAGGGGAACAGTAGTATCATTACCAAAGAATAGCATTGTTGAAACTAATCGACAACAGAGACTGGGTAAAAGTCCGACATGTAAATGCTGAAGTTCAACGAAATGTAAAGCACTTACTCAGCTGGCAAATATTTCTTGTGGGGTGCCACAAAGGTCAGTTCTAGGGTCACTCTTGTTTACACTGCATGTGAGTGATCTTCCAAATTGCTCTGCTTTCAAAACTATACTTTATGCAGATGATACTTATCTTAGTTTGTCTCATAAAATTTACATATCCTGCAAGACTTGGTAAACTCAGAACTTGTTATATGTAGATGAGTAAATGAGGCTAGATAAATCATCGATTAATTATTCAAAGTCAGTGTACATGTTGACAACGTCTATGAAATACTTATGCAGTCGAAAAACTGACCTCTTTCGATGTTTACATTAATAATGCATCATTGCAGGGAACGATATGTTTGAAGTATTTGGGTGTGTTTATTATCATCGGATTGGACTGGTCATCACATGTTCAATTAATTAAAAGAAAACTTCTCTATGCCTTTAACAATGTTTAAAATTAGTAACTTTGTTCCCATTAACATTTTGAGATTATTATTTTTTAGTTTCGTTTATTGTCACTTAAATATTGCGTTATTTCATGGAGTACAGCCAATTACTCTGTTGTACAACCATTTTCAGTATAACAAAACAATATATTACGGATAACGACTTTTAGCAAATATACAGTAGATATCACATAACTCCTTTGTACAAGAACTTAAAAATATTGAAACTCAATGATATTTATCAATTCGAATAATTATCACAATTTATGCACAAATTTCACCATGGAAAATTACCGAAAATATACCAAGAATTTTTTCAAGAGACTTCTTCTGTCCATTTTTATCAAACCAGGTTTGCTAATATCAAAAATTACTTTATTCAATAAGTTTCAAGCAGTGCAGGAAAAAAATCAATTTTGTACAGAGGTTTTCTGTGGAATAAGGTGGAACAAAATGTCTTTGAAAACAATTACAAGAGTTCGTATTCTCTCAGCATTAAGTAAGCAAAACAAATTTCATGTTTATTGGCTCCTATTAAATTACATTAAGTATTACTTTCATATTTTTGTATTTTCTTTCTTCGTAAACTTTTTCTGTTTTGGAACCTGTGAGTTCTTGTTATATTACTATTTCGATATTGGTCTTATAAGACACATTTAACAGGACATCTTGACCAGATCAACCTAGGCATTGTTGATGTCCCAGCTTCGGAAAAAAATAAAATGACCCACTATACACAGCAAAGACTGTGTTTTTTGTGTTTTGCTATCCAATGTAGCTCTTGCTAAGTATTATGTTCTATTTTACTCGTCTTTCTGCGAATACGTGTACTTGACTCACCGTCGCTAAAGACATCCCTTTCTCTCAACACTGTTTAGTTTCGAGTATTTTAAATTTCTGTTTCTACTTCAACAGGCACGCATTTATATCAAAAGGGCTGCACAGACGTTTGTGGGGCGCAGTTGCCTTAAAATATATTTCTTGGTAAATGGGCCATGAGCACAAAAAAGTTGAAAACTCCTGCACTAAAAGGAAGGTATGAAAAAACTCACCACGCTCCACTAGAGTCCTGCGCAGGTTAAAATTTTTGTCCGCTCCAGCACCGCAGGAATTTGAGAAATCTTGCCCACTCCCACCCCGCACCCGCAGACTGCCAACCCGCTCTCTCTCCGCACCCGCAGTCATCCAACCCGCGCCTGTCCTACCGCGCACTGTTTTCGTCCCAAACCCGCACCTTTCACTGTGTGTCTGAAAACCACTAACATCTCATGCAATGTGTTTCATCGCTAGTGGCAATTTATTCAGTGGTTTATTTTAAAGCCATGCAGATGCTCTTAAAAACACTGTAAAGTAAAAAAACGTGAAATCATTTAGTTAAGCTTAGGCGCTTCGTTCTCAGAGCACTGTTTGAAAAAGAGTATGTCATTCACTGACGATCTCTTTAAATTTTCTCTTCTGCTATTCACGACATGATCATCCATACTAAACACTCGGTCAGCAGCAGCGCTAATTGCCATCACGCCGATCCCTTGCGAGATCAGGGAGATCTGGAAACACCAATCTCTGGTTTCGCCACCACTGGAGAATGTCGCTACACCCTTGTACCACAAGCTCTCTGTAGCGTTGGCTTTCTTGCTCATGTCACTTTCACATGCGTTGAGGCAACATTCAGTTACCCGCACAAAGATTTCCTATACCGTTCCTGACCCGACTCGCACCACGTTCAACTCGTGTCCGCCCCGCAAATACAGGTACCCGATGACGCAACGGCAAATTAACGTGAGTTCTCGGTGCCAGTATGAACCGGTTCTTCTAACAAATCTATGCACAGCACTGTGGTTCTGCACGTTGTTGCACTCACTCACCGGTTCTCGTCCAGTGATCTCGACTGCAAACTGCCTGCTCGTGACGTCAGGTCGCTGCCGCTTCTTTCCGATCATTGTCACTTTCACGTTCCCGACCGTGAAAGGAGTTTTCACTGAGTCGTTCCAGTATGAAACACAATCCTCCTGCTGAAAAAGTTGTGATTCAATCTTCCCTGCCGATGAATCATATCTCATAAATATACAAAAGCCTCTTAGCAGAAAGAAGACTAAGCAATGAACATCACCGATGATTCATAAGATCCAATTTTTCCTTTCTCGCACGGCACACACCCGTTTGATCAACATGTTCAAAGTTTGCATTCATTAAATATCACGCTAGTATAGGCAAATTTTTACCGTGTAAGTTATTCATTCTATGCAAACTGCATTTTATACCTTTTTCAAATAAAATGCGCATCGGAAAGATATGATGAGTGAGACACAACGTTTAAATTTTTCATGTTATTCAAAACAAAGCAGTGAATACTATAAACCTGTGTTTGGATATTTTGCTGGTGCTTACGCACTGTAGTCGCTAAACAGCTTATCATTCAGAAACAAACTAGTATATATGCACACAAATTCACACTGGTTTTTGTGCGCAGGATGTAAAACCAACAGATTCATGTCGAAGTGAAAAGGACATGGCACGGTGGTGCAAAACTGAGTGATAGAGCAGAGATAGTCTAATTACGATGCAAGAAATCCTGTTGTGAACTGTATCATTTGTGATGCTCGTAAGTTGATGACAGAACCAAAACGCTTATAAAAGCATGTTTGCACCTCAGTGACATGTCTGGCGCACGAAAAAACGGAAGAACCGACATGAGTACAAGTAACTGATCGCCCGAATATACATTACTCGACATCAACGCAACGATGGAATAGCTTTCAAAATCTGTTGTTACTTACGTTTAACTACAATCACAAACAACGGGTTTAAACTAGGGTAGTGGAAGTAGTTTTGTTGAGTCGATAATTCTTTTGTGAGGCGTTTCACAAAACAAATGGCAAAAGAAATCTTAAAAAACTCTACCCACACCACACCTTGGACA
>JGI24158J21664_10009777_pt1 | contig 12805 bp, 10 predicted proteins | sample Ectturendosymbi3_FD_21664 | JGI IMG/M metagenome (IMG submission 21664) | reverse complement strand
TCGCGTCTTTCACGTCCTTGGTAAACACAATGAGCCATTCGAAGATGGCGATATTTTGAAGGAAGCCTTTCTCGAAGCAGAAAATAGCATTTTTGAAAACTTCATCAATAAACACAGATCGTGATAGCCATAAAGAAGTGCAACTCTTCCGCAGTGATTCTACAAAGCAATGTGAGGAAATCGCTATGTATGTGGAGGAGCAACTGAGGAAGGATATTGACACGTGTGAGTGTTTTCTCCTCCAATTTGAAAAGATGACTGATGTGGCGGACGTGCAATAATTGTGCGTTTTGATCAGGATGGGTTTCAAAAGACATGAGCGAAAACGAAGAGCTACTCACCATTTGCCATAAAAAGGACACACCGAATGTGAGATTGAGGATTGTTAATGCTTTTGTTGTGGGACTTGTTAACGAGACAAAACTGCCGCTTTTCAGTTGGTGACACTGCCACCAAAGTTAAGTCCCTTTTCGACTTAGAGAACGACATTCTGACATTTGCAAAATGACATTGACATTCTGACATTACAAAATGACATTGAGATTCTGACATTTGCAAAATGACATTGAGATCGAAGCCAGATAAATATTCGCACATACTAGAGAGCATCCAGTGCTCTGGAAACTACTGGTGGCGGAGAAGTATCCCAACTTCAGAAGATGTGCAACTTATTTGTGCGAGTCTGCTTTGTCGTACATGAAAATCATGAAGTCCAAGTACAGATCAACGATGACTGATAACCACCTTGTAGCTTGTCTACGCCTTGCAACCAGCTGCTACACTTCCGACTACGAGAAGCTAGAGTCCTTCGCCCAGTGCCATGTTCTCCCACTATAGTTCGAGGCCATCCCAATTTTTCAAAATCAGAGATTCACCTTTTTTGTATCTGGCTTATTTTCTGTTTGATTCAAACAGAATTACGCGTGCATGTATGTGTTTAAGAAAGGAAAGGTTTGTGATGTGACATGTGTGGTCTGGGTGGTTTTGCGACAGCAAGAAAGTGTTGTGAAGTTAGCTACTGCAGGCTGGAAACGATGTGAATGAGTATGCGATGTTGACACTAGGCTGGTAGATCTCGGGAGAGTGGCTTCTTGAAAAGTAAACCTGAGGACAAAAAAGGTTGGGCACCATTGCTAGCTCAGCTCCATAACGTAATCACGATGATAATTACAAGCAACAATCGTGACCCACTCGCGCTCTGCACAGGCAAGAAATCTATTCGCCTCAATGTTTTTTTATATGTGATGATGCATGTCATGTATAATATTGCGTTTACAGCAACAGACGTGGCTTATAAAATCTGGAATTTTCTAAAAGCAAATTACTTGAAATGGCAAGTAAAGGAAAAATTTCTTAATCAAGTTATAAGTAACTAGTCGAGTAAATCAAGTAGCAATCAAGTATAATTACTTACGTGAATCCAGACCTACTTCGAATTTTTATACATAAAGGCAGCAGAACAGTAGTGTGTTCTGCTGTAGTGTGCACACTACTGTAGTGTACAGTAGTCAGGATAAATTCGGTTAAATTAGCTGACACCAATTCTTGCTTCTACAAACATTTTGCTACTGGCAGAAGCAACAATCTGCTGACTGTAATGTAATAAAGATCTGCCTCATACTGAAATTCACTGTAGATCAATCGTCCCATTTCTACGACTGTTTCTTAGCTTCGAACTGAAACTTTTACCACCACGACCGCGATCTAACTAAATTTCACACAGGATCCGAGCAATCACTGGTATGTATCGTCATCAACAACTTCCATTACCCGGCCGTCAAGAACAAAAAAACTAGCTTATCCTGCATTTGGGAAATACTGACTGTGGGCTAGAGGGTTTCGGAATTATCGTTTAAAATATGGCTGGATGAAAGTTATCTGCTTTTAAATCAAACGAACTCGAAAGTGAAGTTAAGCACACAACTGTGGGGGTGTCAAAGTGGGGTCAGGCAAAAATCTGCGGGGGGGCATGGCCCAGCCCCCCCTTTGAATCGCCGCTGAGTAGAATTCAATTTTTATGACCCTGTTTATGACTCAGAAATGCAAAATGTATGAACAAAAAGTGTTTGAGAAGAATAATTTGCTTAAGCGCTGGCTAAAAATACCTCTAGACTTAAAACGTTTATCAATTTTGCGTACTTTCCAAGTTTTTCTGTGCTGTAAGGCATACCTCCCGAAGATTCGAGTTAAACCTAACTCTGGTGGAAATGCAGCTTTAACTGGTTGTCTTTTGCAACTATAGTACAAGGCATTAAATGTAGCAGTTTAGGGATTATTATTTTGTTTGGAAAACGTTAAGTACATAAAAAGTAATACTTATGAAGGAACACGAGCATACCTCGTGTGCATATAACATAACACAAACATAGCATAAGTTTTTGGTATTATATTAAATAAGCTTGTTGTTTGTTGCTGACTTGCTGAAAGTAATCGCAGGGTATTTGTTAAAACTTATATGAAGCATGATGCTTATTTGAACATCAGATTGTATGGATTTGGATTCAGAATGTTTGTTCGAGTATTTTGAAATGGATTCAGAATGTTTTTTCAAGTGTGTTTATATTATAACAATTCACTTCTAGATTCATTTCTGAGAAGTACCCAAACAGTTGATTGTGTTGTCACAATTAGTAGGGAAGTTGCCAAAAGTGGTGGATTTTATTAGGATTAATTGACGAGTAACAAAGAGTTGTATCAGCAGAAAACAACATTATTACGAAAGGATGTCAACACATAAGTTTTTGCATGGATTACGGATAAAAGTGGAGAGAGCGGATCTGTGGCGTATCCCGGAAAGCAAACATTCTGGTTTATCAAAATCAATAACATCCTCAAAATCATGTTTGATGACTTTTACCTCGACGTCTGCACATTTCCATGCTCATTAAATCTCTTAATGGATTGTTTTGGGGCGAAACGGTCTATAGCAATGGTGATCAAGCTTTGAGTTATTGCCTGGGGCATTGTGTTTATATTTTATACATTACAACCGCCAGTGAGATCAATATATTTTTATTTTTACATCGCTTCTGTTCTGCTTCCACACACAGAACCTAGCCTGCTTCCACACGTCTCTTTGGCTGTCTTTCTACTAAGTATAGGCATTCTATTGCATGTGCACGGCCGCATAAACTTTTATCGAAGGCCGCATGAGGTCGTACGGCTGGAAGTTGTGCCCCCTTGCCTAGTTTCCAGTCAAGTGCAGAAACATGTCCATTTTAATCCGTGTAAAAAACATTGTGGCTATTCCAGTTGAAAGTGTGATTAACTTAACAGTTTATACGGCATAAAACAGCCAAAGCAACCGAATATTGAAAAACTGTTTCGATAAATGAAATTCCTGTCGATGGCAAGAAAACACAAAATTTACTTGTCTTTTTTGAGAAAAATATTTAACGAATGCTCTCATGTTCTCCCAAGAAAACTATCGGACACAATAGCTTCTGAAATTCTGCAACTCACACATATTCGACAGACAAAATTTTGGTAAATCTCTTTGTGATCGAAGTTCCACGCCAAATCAAACAGATACAAGTAAATGTCAATTGTCATTTAGTGAAGAGATTGGAGTTGGAATGAAGAACATTAACACTGATGATCCTACACGGTTGAAATTGGTGATTCTGTGTTTTTTCGAAGAGATCACACAATTGCAAGAAAAACAAAATGTTGACGCAACAGTTTACACTTACACATTATTATATTAGTCTTTTCCTTGAACAAAAGCAAACACAACATTGCTTCATACACACAACATCGAACAAATCTACTGCTTTCAAAATTGATCAAAAGATCAACTCGAGGGTTTAACGGACATAAAGGACAAACTTCGCAGATTACATTGCCTTAAAACCAAAGACCAATCTTAGTAACGACGCACATTGTGACATTGCAACATGGTGACTTAATGCATCATTCCCCTCGAAACGTTGTTGTGTCCTTGCCTACGGAACAAATCGGAGCCGAGTTGATCATCGCTATATCTGACCCCACGTGAACTTCTGTCGTCATCACGATGACGATCTTCGTATTTGAAGCGACGCTTCTCGCACATGTACTGGTCAGAACTCCCGGCGTAATCCCGTGACCATTCACCCTTGCATTCCTTGGTGTAGCGATCCTCGCATCGGTGCATGAAAGACTCCTTTTCCGTGCGGTAACTGTCGTCATGGTGATGTCCACTTCTGACACAGGATTCATTGTGGCGTTCGACATATTCATTGTGACGTGTCCCTGTTCTGTTCTCGGAGGTGAAGCCCTTCTTGTAGTAGTTTGGCTCAATGCAAGAGTGGTTTGCGTCACAGCCATAACCATCATACCGGAAGTCGTCAGTTGACATCACAATGGCGCATCGCGAGGGCAGGGAAACCTTTACAAACAGTTTGCAGAGATCACTGAACACGTTCAATTCGAACAGTTGATTTTATTTTTTCAATGCAAAGTGTGTCAAACTTAGTTTTACATTACATCATTTGCTTTTGGCATAAAACGTTCACATGCAGCAATTGGTAGATTTGGACAAACCATGTGACTTTGCGGTCGTTTACTTTGAAAGCATTTTGCAAATTTTGCTTCAATCGATAAAAACAAGCCATGGCCATATGACTGTTTTAATCAGTTCATGAGCATGTAATTGATGTATATTTCAACGCTAAGTGTTGCAGGGTCATCACGAAAACTGAAAACATGAATTAATTGATTTGTGGCATTTTTGCCACTATTTGGCGTTATTTTGTTTTCTTGTAGTGTCACGCGCACGAGTGCATTTTTGATGCGCGCCGGTAACTGTTTGGCTTGCGTTGATTGTTTGCGACGTGGCGTTGGTTCTTTCCGCCTCCTGCTTTGTTCAGAAGTCGCTGTTCGGTTGACAACGCTCAGGTTGTTTCATTCACTGTATGTCGTTTGATCGTTCGCTGCGGACTCGACGAATAAGTTTAATAAAGCCTTCATTAGATCACATCATCTATTATTATCGAAATATTCCGATTGAAATACTTGCAATTGAAATTCAGGTCAACTGTTTGAGAAGAACTTTCCAATCCAAATATTTAACTATCATGTGCTGCTCACCACTATTGACGTAGCTCTGTCGGCACAGTTATGCATTTGTGAAAAGAACTCCAAGGATGACTGGTTTCTGCCACGGCCTCCAAAAAATTTGTCATCGGTGTCGAGAACAATTTTATATCTGCAAAGAAAATGTTTTATCAGGTTCCTTGCAACAAAACAAATATGTTTCTTACAGAGTTATACATCAAATCACGAAAGAACAGTGGTTTTTCTGTGTTTGCTTTATATTCCTTAACATTATCTGGATTTTTTCCTTACTTTCCAGAATTGTCAATTCCAAATCTGTAATTGAAGTAGCTTGTGATTGGATGGAAATTGAAAACAAACAGGAGTCCCGACCTCTCAAAGATCACCACCTTGTGTTCATTGTGCACACGTATGAGTCGAGCCTGTTTGACGAAACGAAACAATAACACGATAGTTTGGTTTCGTGACCTTGTAGCAGAACAACGGTTTGCCTAAACGGCAATTCACCCATACAACAATTCGGCTGCAAACCTTTACGGACGTATATCGCTTTACTAAAAGACCCTCATAAACATGTTTTTGGTGGATTGCCATAAATTGCTTTGAAGGAGTGAGCTCCGCTGTGTGGAAGCATATTGTGTTCTGAAGAATATTCATAGCGACCTTGACCGTCACCAGTGGGGAGGCAGGTGATGTTTTGTTGCATGAAAACGAGATTTGTAGTGTTTTTTGGAAATGTGATAGTGAAGCGTTAATAAAACTACTGCTCTTTCCTTGTTTAGTCGTCGATATTAGCGATGACCTCTTTTTAGGTAGTTCGATGCAAAATTGGAAATCGCAAGGTCAAACAACGCAGAAATTTCCTTTTTATCTTTACTTCAGTGACACCTTCTGCTGCAAAACTGCAGTCCGTGTTTCGCACCCTTCTACTGGCTTGTCGGACTCATCGAAATCAAAGACCAATCGGTTCACTTGAAACTACGACCTTTGTTGTGAAAGTAGCTGCCAATCAGGAATGAGTGCAGGAAAGAGCAACTTGATTGAAACTTCCAACTTGCCTGAGGGAATTTGTCAATGAGTTCAGTATAATCAAATGAAGAAAGTGTGGCATGTGTACATAGTGCATGAAATATTCCCAACCCCTTTCAAATTAAAAATGTTTGGCTTTACCTAAAATAAGAGAAAACGTTTATGGAACGTTTGCCTTTTTAGAAGCATCCGTTTCAACTTTACTTACTGGTCTTGCGTTCAACCAACCAAATTTTCGCTCGAGTTGATTCAAAGCAGTTTCGAATCTATTCAAGTATTTGAATCTCATTCCACCGGTGCCTCCAAGTTCGTGGCGTCTTCGTCTGCACTCATAATCCGGAGTGTCATTCATGAGAGACATTTCACCCAACGCAGGTAAGTCATACTTGTTGCCTAGAAGTCAAAGTTGCTGTCAATTTTTCGATTTTGTTTCGGAAATACAGTTCTCAAAGAAATTTAACAAATGCAATTTGCATATACTCTAAATACACAAAATGGAGTGAAACATACGGTTTTTCCGGTCAGAAGGCATGGAATTACCTGAACAAAAATACTCCAAGTATTCTGAAAATTATTCGCTGAAATCGGATAAGAAGCAAAGTTTTACCCATGAAAGTGAGACATCCACCGTTTCCAGCAAATGCATTTGTGAAGAGCTTGATCATTTTGTGCAAACTTATTCCTCTGTCCAACCTCGGGGTCATGGGAACCTCTTCCGACATCGGTTCTCCTCCCATCAAGAAGTGAGCCACGGCCATTTTCCTGGACTTGTTCTAAATACAATGAAAAGAAATTGTGATCCTGCCTGTAAGTGAGATGCGATGGAAGGAATTTTGTAATGTTGATGTCCTATCTGATCAAGGCGCACTGGTCTGAGTATGGATTGGTTGATAGTGTGATGCCATCAGTTTTATCATTTAATCGTGGAATATATGTTCTGTATAATTTTTGCAAAGATTGAAATACGAACATCCACTTATACTCGTTGTGCTTTTATAAATATGATTAGTCCAGCACAAAATATTTCTAGTGATAAATAAACGAAAAATGATTCCAAAATATTTCTTGTCATATCTCTTCGCTATTCTTTGAAATCTTGGCATCGACCGCTTGTGCAATTATATTGTATTTGGTTTTATCAACAAGGTCAGGGTGTCAATAAGAGTTTGAAGATGATGTACTGCAATTTGTAACGAAAACTAAAACTGCAGTAAACTAGCGGTGCGATCTTGCATCCAGGATGTTTGGAAATGTAGTGGGATGACCGACCCTTCTACTCCTTTGATTAGACGTTCTTCCTACGAATACGATGTTCCATGTCTCAGTTATGTTTTAGATTTCAACTAGTCTATGAGGAAAGTATAAAAATACAAGTTGATGAAGAGAGCTTTATTGCACATATGTACTGACAGGCAATTGCTGAAGAATAATGGTAAGTTTGAAAAATTTTTTTCAACATTCTTGTGCCGGCGCTGCACGGAAAGCACAAATCCTGATTAAAGAAAATAGAAAACATAAATTTGTCGTCTGATTGCTAGCATGAATAGCCTCACTGCTAAAACTGAAAACAACCAGACATATTGCTGTTGAAACTACCTTTGCAAATTCAAAATACAAGAAATGTACATAACGTGACCCTGATGTAGTTTCATAAAAATACATTATTGCCTTTGATTGCAAATTGACTGTAATTTACTGAAATCAGTATCGGGAATTGTGTTTCCTTGAAAAAATGTGCAATAAATGTTTGAGTTACTTTCACACTGCAAAATCAGATTTACATTATCGAAGTAATCTGGAAGAACGATACATTTTTCTCCAGGACGTCTTTGGGAAAGTGCATCACAAATAACATCCAGTTTCCATTCCTCATCACTGTTGTGCTCCGTCAAAAACTGAAATCGAAAATTGTGTAAGAAATGTAAACGTACCACAACAACATCTTTTTCAAACACCGGAATTTATTTTGGAAAAAACGGTTGCATTAATTTGAACAATTATTGTAGCTCACAAAAATGTACACCTGTCGCCACATGCCTAACATGAAAATGAATATCACATGTGAGATGCGAAAAATATCGTTTTAACTCAACAAACACAAATTTTTTAAAGTTAAAATTTCTGTGAACCGTCTCACATACTTTGATCCATTGACGAGGAACATCTATGTTGAGCCTGTAATCAAAACCTAGACCACCTTCTTGAACGGGTCGACAAATGCTTGGAAAACCGGAATGTTCCTTTGCAAAACAAATTTTCGCAATGTTATTTTGATAAAGTCACTACAAACTGATGTTTTGTGGAAATTGTCAACTGGTTTTAGCATCACACAGCTTCTGCGCTGAGCTACACGCCACATTGCTCAACAAACAGTCGGTTTTGTGCAACGTAATAATTTTGCAAACATTGTCCAACCTCCGCAATTGTAATAACGTGAGGATAAAACTGATGCAACATTTGGTTGGCCAGCATTAGGTATGACAGCGATTCCAAGTCTGCGCTCGTTCCAAAATACTCTCGATAGTCATTGCTGAACTTCCAGTCTAGTAAAGTGGTAAGTCATCGTTACACGTTCCTTGCATATAGCTTTATGAAAATGACAATAGTTGCATTGTGTCCAATCTTCCAGTCTTGATGAAAATGTGACGATTGAAATCAAAACGAAAAGCAAAACCCTTTGTTTCCAGATTTCTAATTTTCAGACTACATTTCTTTTGCACTATGATGAAGACATAGCTTCAGAATCAAAGCGGTTAGAACACGGAGCTACATCGTTCCCCAGTAGGTGTGGGTGACCCATTCAAGCAAAGTTTATTACGACCGAGCAAAAAATTACGGGCAAGAAAACGAAGTAATTCAAATCTTATCTTTCGAAAAGATAACATTTTTTCCAGACGTTTTGGATTGTCTAGATGTGATCGCGTCTGATTTGTTCTTACTAAACAATCATAGTTGCAAGGAGGTTTTAGAGATGTTTAATTTTGTCAAATAATTATCTTTCAAGATTACAAAGATCTGGTTGAACAATCGTCTTTACTAGCAGACCATTTTTATAATGTTCCTGTTGAATTCAAACAAATGCTTCCAGGCATCATATCAACCCAGTTTTTATCTTAAATGCATGTTTCACATTGTCAATTCTAAATCAAGGAAACATTCAGTACAAGCGAAAACATGACAAATCGATCAAATTCAGAAGAAAAAGATTGTTGTTCACACAGAATCAAGAGTCATGTATACCTCTTGATCTCAGATCAATGTTTCCGTTATTGTTGAAGATCATGGAAGTTATTCCTCTAAATTTAAACCCGTCAAAGGAAAACTCATCCAGGTAGTAGCGCAAGTTGGACAGAAGGAAACGTAGAACTTCACGTCTGCTACACAAAAGAAAATTATGTGACTTTCATATCTATACAGATCAAATTGCTTCATGTGTACAGAATAACTTGCTAGCGACAACAATGAGTGTCCAACAAGAACATATTTTGAAAGAAAACCATATTGCCTGTGATTTGCATTTTAATGTTCACAAAAGGTGTATTGGAATACTTTTGTAAAATTATGCTGATCCATTCTATTGCAACTCGAAAAATGTCCACTGCAGTATATTGCAAATATTCTGACAATGTACTCAGAACTTACTTTGTGAAGTCGAATCGCCATATACCACTTTCATCTGAACATTTTCTCCTTCCTGGACGAAAATAGCACTCATCGGTCCAGCCAAACAAACCCAGGTCATGTAGAGCGTTTACTGAAGCAAGACCATGCATCACGTCCATCAGAACATAGATTCCCATTTCGTGAGCAACATTGATGAGTTCTCTTAACTCATCAGGCGTTCCGAGACGACTGCATGTGTAAAATGTAAGATAAAACAAAAATTGTTATATTGAATTGAAGAGGTATAAAACCATGCACTCCCAACATTTTTGACGGTTGTTGAGAAAATATTTTGATAATTCCACAAATACAGTGACCATGTCGATACAACTGACCTCCGACACAGAGGCTAAAGAATTGTTGAATCTTTCAGATGGAGACTAGACTTGGTCAGAAATGTTCAGTCGAAGGCGATAGAGAGGCTTGAACTTTCGGAGCCGAGATTCGAGATATGAAAATTTGTCGTTCCGAAAATTTTTTTGTGAATTTTTTTGAGAAACGTTCCCAATTCTTCCAAACAGTAATTTTGTTGAATTGTTTGCATTTTTGGCGTTTTTTGGTTTTTCTTTTTTCGAAGATACGACAGACAAGTTCAATCATAGAAACATTACCAAATAATATAAAGAGAGCATTTGGATTCCCGTATAACTAGTCTCAAGAACGAGAAAAGACTCTCAAAGATGGGTCTCTAGGCTGCATCACTACATGCTGTACATATTTTATATGTACAGCATCACTTCACTTAGGAGTTTGTTGTGATAAAGGCTTCACAAATTGTTTTGTGTTTTTCTTCAATAATGTTCATTTTTAGATAAACCAGGTACACAATCATCTTCTATTCATACGTAACATGTAGCACCTTGCTAGCGTATGTTTCTACAAAATTGTTTTAAAGCTTGCAGAGCAATTATGGACTTTGAGAAATGAAAGAAGTTTAAATTCAGTTGTTTGCATTTCTGTTTATACCTTGGAGTGGCAAAGAAATTAGCCACTGGAGAATCGCTACTTAGACGATATGGATGATCGGTAGCCGTCATCAGCAGAACCCAGTTGTAGCCGATATCAGGAACACGTGGAAGGACTTGATTTGTGAAATATCGGTAGCTTGACATATCTGAGCTTTTGGAAATGTTGCCGAGATGAGCTTCGTAGATCCGAAGCCGATCCGGTTTCATGGCGTGAGAACGACAGATCTGATTAACACAGAATATCAGAGGAATTAAAAACTGCTATTTTGTTGTGGTCTCGCAAATGTGGAGCTCTGATTGAAAAGGGTTCTTTGAAACAATAAAACTGTTTGTCGTCATACCTGGCGAGAAAGTTGGTTGTGAGGTGGATTCCAGAATAACCATTTGTAACTCGATCCATTTTGAGTGACGTATCTGGCCCAGGGCGAGATCCGTTCGATTGTTTGATGGTCTTGTATTTCGATGGAAAGCTGAAGAAAAATATACTTTATGTCAAATCCCAAGAAAACTGAATGTTTACTCTGAGTTTTATAAGTTTGTAACAGTGGTCACAATATAACACTGCACGAAACATACACTGGTTCCATAATACAATTTTTTTAATGGGCTTGTTTCTCCTTTTTCCACATAATGGTTTTGAAATCTCAGTAGAATTTCAATGTGAAATCAATTACTCTCTGGAGTTGAGGAAAAGGTGCCTGAGCAGATAATTTTTCCATTGAATTTCATTGAAACTGACAAATACGACATTAGCGAGAAGACGAGAAACGTAATGAGTTCTAACATGAATCCTAAAATGAGTAAAAAGGTTGAAGTGGGCACTGATGAAATATTAGGAACTGGAAAATAGTTCTGGAATAAGATTTTTGTACTGATACTCATTTAAAAGAGTGCAAAGTTGCTGTGGATAAAAAATCTGAATCTGAAATTTTATCTTTTTAATTGCGTGCTTATAGCATTTCTTATCAGTATCAAGAACATTTGTTGGTCTGTTACTTTTCGATCCTTCTGGTGAAAGATAAAACTACGATCATATTTTTGGAATTAATATGTTAGTGTATGTTGTTGGCTCTCAAAGAATGCGCCAAATGTTTCATTGTGCTTGCTTTTTAGCTTCAGTAAGCTTTCTAACGATGATGTACAGTAATTGTCTGTTCAAGAAAGTTCCTACTTTCAACTCAGTGAGATGAGGAAGTGGACAATTCCCGTCCTGTTTCGGGGGAAGAAACAGTTCCCATTTTCCTTGTCCTACTGAGTTGTAGGGGATCTTCTTCCAATTGTCTAAAAATTGAAAATGTTTTACAAATTGATTTGTGGCTAATATTATGCATCTGAAAATACCAAATATCTCTTTGCAAGTTTACTGACGCCTTTATTTGATTCATTGTCCAAACGTGTACAGTACTTACTAAACTGTCCTTTGAGAAATACCGCCCTCGCATTCGGAATCCACTCCTGGCATTTCACCCCTCCATCATGGCCAACAACAACACCGTAATCTCTATGGCTTCGGGTAAATCGATCAAATCCTTCCATATTTTCAATCGATTATTTGTTTATTTGGAAAAGTCCATACCTTTAACAAATTATTTTCGATGCAATCCCAACGTACGTTTGAGCAGACGAGTTAATGGGAGACTTATGAATTTGACCATTTGCAAGATACAAGTTATAGCATTGAATTAAAGCACCGATCTTGTTGCAAACGATTGTTTTGTGCTTTCTGCATCAGGTGACCTTTTGCATAAAGACACAATGAATGTCGTTGTGAAACAAACAAGCAGTTTAACTGTCAGGTAAAATAATTTCGAACTGATCAACTAATCAACTTTTCTCCTTTGAAAGTTCGCTACCAAAAATCATACTGATTGTTTTCGTTACCCAAATATCATGAAAGTGGGGTTTGTTTATCTGAAAAACTGAATAAGGTCTGAAATAATTTACCTCACCGTACGGAAATGATGATACGACATTGGAAATTGAGGATATACACAAAATTTAGACCTGGGAATTGTGTAAAATGTGCGTTTCTTTGCTATTTAATAAAGTTCCACCAAATAATCACATGCAGACTTGAATTTGTATCTGAAAGTAACGAAGTACAAACT
>JGI24158J21664_10009773_pt1 | contig 12807 bp, 7 predicted proteins | sample Ectturendosymbi3_FD_21664 | JGI IMG/M metagenome (IMG submission 21664) | reverse complement strand
TAATGTAGCTGAAGTTTTGTGTCAATCTAAATAAAATTTTGGAAGTTATTCGATTTTTGGTGATGACCGTTTTTTTTGTGTCACCCTGTTATGACAATGACTTCAGAAAAATTACCACTTCAACAGTTTTTAACTTCTAATGCAACTGTAGCCGAAGCAATGAGGTCTCATGCATCTTGATCTCAACCATATCGCATACCAATGGTTCTAAATATTATGTAACACCAGTTCTGTTACACGAATATAAATAAAAAACAGAGAAAAGGCATAACTGTTCCATTTCCCAGAACCCCATTCATCAGACAATCGCGATTGTCAAGTTTTCATATTTGAGGAACTCCGTGCCCTGGGCACCACTAGCGGCATATTTACTGGAACTGGTACATTTACCATAAAAACTGCGTTTGACATAGCCACAAAACTCAGCGAAATTCGGACAAGCAATGCATTGCGTCTAAATAACCAACTGCCAGTCACACACGTAGAGAAGAAAGTCATAAATCACGTCCAGTTTACTTTGCGCTAACTGAACAAATCATTGAATGCGACAAGATGTTTCAAGCCGTCGTAAGCACCGCAAGAACAAAGAAAAACTGGTCACAGCACCTGACTAAATAAAGGTAACAAACAAGTGAAGATGCGATTGGTATTCCAGTTTAACGCACGATATATATAGGATATCGGAGCTGAATGTTTCGTATACACTGCATGTGAGGTATAGGGTAAAACCGTTTTATCAACCCATAAGACCTGAGCTTAGAAAGCACTTCACCTGGATTACCACCACAGAAATATTACAAACACTGTTTTCAGTTTATCGCTGGAAACGTAAGCAGATTGTCAAACTCTCATCGATCAGGACGGAACTATCACCAACGAGGGGAAGTTGTAAAGAGTCGATGCTCAAAACGTACGCAACCACTTATGTTACCTCAATATCTTCTTTACTTCCACAGCGTACTGTGGTGTTGCGAAATGAGAACTCGAGTGGTTTGTGTCACGGACAAAGAAGACTTGGAAGTCCGGATTCGTTTGATAAAACGAGTGTTGCACAGCCACGTGACAGAAGTTGGCATCATAACCGTGGAAGTGCTTCCACAACAAAGTTCCCCCTCACATTTATTTCGTAAGTGCAACAATCCTTCATATCTAGCAGACAACAAATCTACTACTTTCACGAGCATGCCAGCAGGTATTCCTCAAAACTTCAAATGCATTTTGTGTTCTGCACGTTTCTGTAATATGCCGTCAACAAACAGCCACCTCGAAAATCGTAATTAAAACCACACCGTTTGAAGCGTTGGGCGTGTCAGACGAGTTCTTTTGTGGCAAGGCTGTTCAAGAAAACGACTATTATCAGCAACTGTGCGTCTGCGACGACACAAAAAATCGCTTGGCCACTACGGCTAACTATTCCACAGTCCACAGGCTAGTCAATGTGCGCATGGTTCACTGCCGGTATCGACGAACCTGTCATTCGACGTTGAAGAAAGAAACAGTGCGAAGCAAAGAAACAAACAAACGCATGCGGCACAGTAGGAACCTATGTGTAAATCGTAAAACAAATACAGCATCATGCAATAAAATCGCAGGGCTAAAACACACAGACATTGCCACATGTTTCAAAGCGTACGGTACTCACAAAAAAAAAGAAAAAGAATCCTTTTAAACCACCGCTGACGTCATGCTACTGTCGCACGCAAAAATAACTTGAGCAAGTGATGAAACTGTGACGGTATCGGTTTCATACGTATGCGGGAACAGCACCACGTAAAAGTTAAAAACAATTTGTCCACGCTGCACCAAACCGCTTCCTCATGACTTCAGAGAAAATGGAGGGAGTAGTGACCCCTCAGTGTACACCACAGATTGGTGTCATGTAAGGTTTGGTGCGGAATCGGCGATGAGGCCCGAGTTGTGATGTAAACAACAATGCAAGATAGCGCAGCCACAATTCGCTAAGAATTCGCTTTAAGCAATCCTACGTCATCGCACACCACAACAGGATGACTTACAGATATCAGTTGCCATAGAGGTGCTACTCTATCAGCAAATCAACGATATCAGGATGAATGAAACGAGGTTCGAGAGCGGAAGGGAACAGACATCACAGTTACACAGCGAGCAAATCAAAATTTACTTCCACCCACAGAACTTCAGCCGAACTCCTCACTGATCAGAATAAGGGTTGGCAAAGCTAACCTTTAGCGTGTATATGTTCGTCTGCTCGAAGGCTGGCGTGGTGCTGTTCGACCAGGAAGTAGACTTGGAATTTTGAGGTGAAATCTGCGTTACTTTCAATAGTTAAGCTATATACTGTACTTTCAGAGTGCATGAAAATAGTTTCTTCCGTAGTGCGGGCACTGAAATGAGGAGTGAGCGTACTTCCGGTTACCATCTATCCCAAAGTGCACGGCGATTAAGGTTGGTAGCTGTTAAAGTCAACCAGCGGGAGAGTAATTTTCCTTTCTGGAGTGTCGACCACAGCTCGGCGTCGTGAACAACCCGATCGTTATCAGCTTTCTTCTGCGACCTATCGACGACGTGACGTCACGTGTGTTGGCGGTTTTGTCGCCGAAGCGATCGCAAACCCGCCACTTCGCTTTTCGGCGCTCTTCGCGGCATTGACTGAGGCAGAGCAGCCAGGCTCAATGGCTCGTGTTCACGCTGTGCTTCTCGATCAGGGCGTCCAGAAGGCGCGACTTCCCTTTCAGGTCACGATATTCCGCGTACTCGGCTGCCATGACGACGCGGTCGGCGGGAACGACGCTCCGCATGTGCTGCTTCTCGAACTGAGCAAAACAATGGTTAGTCAACACCGCGGCTGTGCGATCGATCCTTGCACGGGGTCGTGCCAACGACGCCCGGTGATACACGCGGAGGTTTTGATGTTTCGAGATGGCGAGCTTCTCATTGTTAGAAAGCTATTTACTGCGTTCACGACGTGATGAAGTCGCAACGAAATACAGAAACTGTTACTGCAACAAACCTCTTTTTCAAAATCGCGCAGCTTTCGACGAAGTCGCTTTCGCTTCGCTTTGGTCGCTTTTTGTTGTCGAAGAAGTTCTTGGATGTCAAGGTCGCCGGCCACGTGACTGTTGCAAACAGCACAGCGGGCAATAAATAATCAAATACATTTTTCTGCTGAAACGCACACGATGTCTGCAACTTCTACGCGAATCAGGCATCTACCCCCACCACATGCAGTAGAGTCGCACGGGCTCACCTGGTCCCCCTGGTATCTTGTCCAAAGCCGCGCTTGATTTTGCCTCCGACTGGCGCCAACGTGACGAGCTGAGTGACGGTGAATTCGTCAGTCAGTTTGTTGAGGTCAGCGACTAATTCGTAATCGTTGACTGGTTCTATGCCGTCGAAGTGTCTGTTGCCAGACGCGTGAAGCGGCGGTGACATCGCGTCTACCATCAATCTTTTCAACATTCTGCATAAACATACCCCCGTCACGCATCAACCACCACAGCCACGCACGCCGGCAATCAACCGCATCTACATGTCAGATCTACGTCTTATTTTCACAACTGACAATTGGTTGGAAACCACGTAAACAGGAAAAGAGACGCTCATGTTAAGAAAACAAGGAGTGGGCAGAAGCGCTGCGATTACTACACGAGCTTTTTTCGTTTGCAGTCTATTCAGTTCGGCTCAGTGTCCATGGCGTCACAGACGCAGAACACAAGTCAAACGAGCACAGTTGCCATTCCACCTCCGTTCAACCGCTCGATAAAATTCTATGTTAACTGGCGGCGCTTAAAGACGCTCCAATGCCAACCACTCCAAGAACTTTAGCGTTTGGAAAATTCCTACAAGAAAACTATTGCTTTTCCTTATTTTTGCATGAAATTTTTTGGTCTTGCTCAAGTTAAAGAACGTCAAAAATGAAAATCCTGATATATACGTAGAAGCAATAACATTTAAAAACATTCTAATAGCAACAAAGAAAACTTTCAGCATTTTTTACTTTGTGATAATGAGAACCGTATGATCAGCAACTACAATTATTTTGGCTGAAGGCGAACATGCGTAAACTATTTTTTTGAAACTGAGACGTCGAATGTCAATCAAGCATAAAAAACTATAAGTATTTGTCATCTACCTTAAAAAAGGATGCAACATTTGGAGAACGACCGCAATTCAATTCAGCTCGACTCACACGAAAAGCGGATAACATTCCGCGTGCAACCCACGTGACTGTTAAAAAAAACTATTAAAGGTAGAAATGATTGTTGTTTTTCTTGTTTGCAGCGGCGGTGGGAGCGGGTTGGTCGTTGCTAAGTAACGATAAACTGTCAATGGGAAACAAGGTCATGTGCAAAACAAAGCATGATTGGAAATCATTAACAATGCCAGCAAACGACTGAAGGACAGGTACAACTGCATGCAAGCATGCGAAATTCATTTTTGAACGAATATCTAGTTTTGAAGCTGAAGGTCTTTTTCCATCCGCACTAAGATCCACAGCGGTTACGTTGACGCTACGTCACGCAAACCACAACACAACGCCCTAAAAGCAAAACGGCGTGTTGGCATGTTTTCCCACTTGCTCGTGCACCAGAGCACGTGCCACCCAAACAAGGTTTGCAGAGGTGTTGACGCGAACGCGTCACCGCGTTTCGCTCGGCGCGGGAACAAGCGATGCGTTGCGATAAAAGTTTGGGGAAAAGGCGTGCGGGGACAAACCTGCACCTAGAAGACGTAGCTTCAAAGTAGCAATGGTTAAAGTAGGAAATGTTGCTGCGGAATGCAAAACACTTCCGTACAACATTTGTGATCACACATTCCACCGCATGGGTTATTCTGACTGTTGGTGCTGCGCATCTACTTGCCTGTATCTGTCGTACACGTTGCGCATAACATCCTTTTCCTTCTTTGTGGATGGCCGGCCGTAACGTTCCTCATATCTCAGCAACTCTCGCTGCATTGCGATCTTTTCCGCTTTTATTTGTTCGCGCGTCATGAGGGTTATATCCTCTGGCCGCTCTGAACAAAACAACAGCGCCGGTCATTCGTCGCAGCAACGCACTTTACTGAGCAAGCAATTGACTCTGTGTGGAAATCGATGGCAAACTTAATAAGAGGGCACCGTTGTGGGCAACGCGGAGCTCCACAGTCTACGCGAAAGCAACAAAAGCGTGCAACTGACTGACAAGACAGTGCAGGGTAATTCGGCATTGCGATCGCATCCACCCTACACGGTAAAACCAACATGCGAAGCTCATGAAAACCATAGCAAGCTGTCGCATAAACCCTAGGATGATGATTTTCAGAAGTGAAAAATGGAAATTCACAGCATTTTGAACCTGAAGCACAATTCTTGCACAACGCTGCATGCAAAGATCTGCTGGTTGCACTGGTGCTTCTCGCGAACGAGAGCTTCCGCGATAAAAGGTTTCTGCACAGCACGGTATCCTGTTACACGGACGTCAATACGGCGCAACGGAAAGCGCTCGGCATGAATGAAAAGCGGGCTCGGTTGCCGGCAGGGTACAGACTGCCGCTGGCTGGGCGATAAAGATCGCAACGCTGGGCCATGAGGTGATCTTATTTGTCGATGAAAGCACATGCCTCGCGAACAACTCTTTCCAATGTCACAGGACAAGTTCGGTGCAGGAAATATTGATCCAGTTGTGCCCAACCTTGGGTCCGCGAGCTACAGCCTCCTCCCACATGACAACAATGCTCAACGACATTTGGCAATTGGGCAAGGTGACAAGTGCATTACTGGATGATTTCAGTTCGCTCGTCTCGCATCTAAAATTAGAAATTCCTAATCACGCCAAGTTGTCGAGATAGTGCATTTTCTTAAACAACTAATTTACGGTTTGAGAGTCTGCGAAAAGAAAAGTAATCACGCAAAGTTGTGCACCACTGTGTTAGAACGACTGGTTTTGATCCAAACATACTATTTTCGTTTCTGTTGTTCTCAAGACAAGCCATCAACTCGATCAATGCTTCCCTGATTTTCTCCAACTTAACGTCGTCGGTGATATGAGAAGGTTGCAGCTTTGGTCTGCAACAATTAAAATCGGTTAGAAGTGATAGCAGAAACAAAACTCTTGTACAAAGAAAAACTTTTCATAACAACCCTTGATATTTTGTGTTAATATCAGAGGAAAGTGCTTCTCACAAACAGCACAGCATTAACATACATGTATTGGACGTTCACCTGACTAGTGTGGTTTCCTGATGGGAATGATGGTGGTGATGATGATGATGATGATGTTTGTGATGATGATGTTTGTGGTTCAGCTGGTGGTGCTCCAAGAAACCGTCGTGCTCCGTTGGCGAGGATGGCGAAAAGTCAAAATCTTCCGCATGAACGTGTTTCGAGTCTGCTCCAAAATTGAAAAGCAACATGGCAGTTGCTCGTAAGACCGGCATCTTGTAAAGTGGAGAACATTCAGAAAAATAATTCAGCTGTGACTGAAACAACGCTGTTACCGTCTGAGTTGCAACCTATCTGGGGTTGTGTCAGCATACGAAACAGCCCGAGGGTTTTATTAGCAACCGCTCGGATTTCAAAAGCAAACATACCGTTTGTTCTACAAGCTCAACCTGCGCATCAACTGGCCACGAACGTGAGCACTTTTTTGCTTACTTATCATGTGGCATTTGTGAAAGCTACTGAAACATTTGCTACAGGTATCTGATCTCGTTCACGTTTCGAAAACAACGCTTTGGAAGCCACTTTTACATCAAGAGAACTACTTTTCAATTTAATCAAGGAGCCTTGTTCTCTTCGAAGCAACCGTGGTTTGACGTCATTATTATATTCTTTATCGATCAAAACTACGAGTTAATGCGACATGCCCGAATCCATTTGACATGGTATTCGTAAAGCCCAACCAGCTGAAGGCCACCTGAGCAAACTGCCAAGTGCATAAGCAAGCAATGCACGACTCGTTTTGCGCTATTTGCTATGCTTACGCTGCACATGGGCTTTGCAGAAGCTCTCCTCCGCAGCGACGGGCAGGTAGTTCTCGTCATCGGTCGACCATGCGTCACGCCATCTGAAACAAAACAAGTAACCTGTTTGCGTCTGCGCGACTCACCTCGCGTGTTTGGAAATCACTGTAGTGTCGGAGACCGACTTTTCAGACACAGCGCAGAAAACGACGTGAGTTTCAAACAACGTGCTAGCAGGGCGGGGCTTCGCGGTAAAAACTCTGAGACCTAAACGGAGCAGCGTCACGTGTTTTTAAAGCAATGCATGCATCAAATGCGTAGTTTGCCCACAGCCGCCAAGTCGAAAAATAAAGTGAACGAACCTTGAAGGACTGACTTCTGGAGAAGCGTCAACGTCGCTTGAGTTTCTGCTGGCAGCTGGCCGGGCAGGAGGAACGTCTATTGGTTGGGACATACTAACCACCGTTGTTTCTTCTAGCGCCTGCCAATGCATGAAATACGCAATTCACAAAACTCTGCGCACGATTGAGATGGTCAGTCAGCAAAAAAGAAAAGAAGTTTTCAGGCATACCAAGTAGATTATTTTCGATCCCAACTAACGTATTAGTGAACCAACGACTGTTACTTGCTCCAGCCTATTTATTTGTTGGCAAACCTAAAATTCGACAACCAGTGTTGGAGCAATCCGCTCCTCTTCTAAACTGACAAATCACAAAGCGAAACCACATCACAATCACTCACACAGAGCTCGTCGCTTAAGACTTTCTGATACAACAAACACTACAAACGCATTGATTTAACTGTCTTAAACTAATTCTGATTCTTGTAACAAAACACTAACATGAACAACAGGTATGTTTCGAAATTCACTACGTTTTCTAAACCTCTGTTTATTATAAAACACACGCATTGTCGTTAAGATGTGTAAAACACGACTCTGACTCGCGGCTGAATCTACAACGGCTTGTTCGAAAACAACGTTCAATGTAACGCGAGCTTTGGAGCTTTGTATTTTTTCACCTCGGGCTGTGGGAACACGAAAGCAGCACTACGACCGGCGTGTGACAGGCCGCTCCACTAAAACAGTGCCGATTACAGGCGTGCCGTGGCGTCCTGAGATCGGCACTGTTGAGGATTCCAGCATATCGACGGTGGGCTCGATTCATCACAATGAGCTGTAGCGTAAACGGGAGTCAGAGGTAAACACATGAGGTGAGTGCAAGTCATCTCACTACTCAGAAAGGCGTTTCGCAGCTAGTCACCGCAAGCAAACTCGGGCGCAGCTGGAAGAACGGAATTCCTCTTCGGATATTTATGTGCTAACAAGCTGCTGGTAGCGTGATTCATTTGCACAAAGAAACTACGCCGGGGTTTTGCACTGTGCGGTGTAGCTGGGCTACTCGCGGCTCATACAACGCTCTCTCGAGCAACTGACTGTAACACAAACTCTGCATCAGCGTCATGTACGAACACACCACGCGTCTAAATTTGACTATTGCTTATTAAAATCCAGGCCTAAAGAAAAGAATAAATAAGCTGTGGTCAATGTATTTATTCACTATTGTGAAGTATGTGGTTATAACCTTACTACCTGACGGCTGAGATTAATAACCGATACTGCACTGCAAGCACACCGATGCATTGGTATTAAATCGATTTTGTTCTCCACACACACTTAAAAAAAGACGCCATTGTAAAAAAAGCGATGGAAATACTAGGTTTACAACTTTCTGCACACAAATTTTTCGTGATTATTTGTTGTCAGCGCCGCAAACTTCCTTTCCAAAAGTTCACTGCCATGTGCTCCACGACAATGACTGCTAGCGTCTGTCTTCCAGACACGAAGATGTATGTCAGTGGCAGCGCAGCTTTAATAACTGCCTTTTGTTTTCTCCACGCTGGTAAAACAGTGACCAGAACGTCGATCAACACCAATGCTGGCAATCAACACAGGCACGAGCACAATACTTTGTTTGCCAAACACGCATTCCAGCTAGTCGTGCCGTGCGTTTCCCACCATTATGTTTACCGGGAACTTTGCGTTGCACCATGGGCCTCCCGAGATCTTCAACAGGGAACATGCGACAAGCCCGATACGGGTTGCGCAGAAAAGCGCACTCCACCGACATTTTTCGAATTGTGTCTACACGGTGGTGCAGCTTATAGGCGTAGAAAGAGCGGCCACGCCCCCAAAATTTCCCAGCATATCCCCAACGAGCACATAATGTTTTGCACACATTAAAAAAGTTGAAGGCAGGACGACAGTCGCAGGGCTTCACATCAGTGCTGTTATCCGCTGAAAGTAAGCTGCTATTGGACGAAGCACGACTGCATCCACTGAATACGTGACTGAACCTGTCAACCCGTACGACGACTTCCGCCGAACGGAGAACTGGAAGCTGTGAGACCCGTCGCAGCGGAAAAAATTTCAAGCACAGTCGAAAAGTTCGTTGAATATTCGGCACTGAACTTTCGTAGAAATATTTCGTACACATTTTTTGCCCACTTGAAACATGTTCGATAGAATCAACACTGCCGTCAATATAACTGCTTAGAGAAGCACCTTGGGTAGGTCTGTCATCTGTGCTCACTTTGGAAGACTGGTAATGATTTCCGCGTAACATAGTATAGTAAAATTGCGTAGGGTACATGAGTGACAGAATGGAATTTTAAAGTGCTTTAAAGAAGCCGGAAACCTTCTTGCGACAATAATTCTGTAAAAAGCTGGACGGGTCTGGCTTCAGATGACAATAATTAAAAAAAATTGTGACGGGCAAAGGTGAATTTAAGGAAAGCAAGAATGAACTATATAACAAATTGAGGAGATACTTGTGTAAACCCACTTCAGCTTGCATTGAAGGCAGCACCTAGTTCCAGGGGCGTAACGAGGGGTGTCAAGGGCGCCCAATTCCCCGGGCGCCGAATCACTACGGGGCCGTCGAAGAGACCCAACGATGTCGCAAATACTTTCTTCAACAGCACATTTACCCTCAAAAGACCTTAGGTTCGAACATGTGGACGTCAAACTTGTTTCTTGCCCCGGGCGCCATGTAACTTCGCTACGCCCCTGCCTACTTCGGCTTTATTTTGGACGTGATGAAAATATCCACGTTAGATCACTGATCGCGAAAAATGCACTTGAACAAAGCCTAGACGAAAGCTAAGGTGTGCTAGAAATTCCAGGGCAGTGCGTGTAACGTTTAAGAATCGCCAACACGAAAAGTAGCATGTTATTATACGGTCCATGACTAGTAAAAAACAGCATGAAGCCGAATATGCATTGAAGGAGCAGAGGAAACAACGTGAAGAATCAGACGTTGGAACTTTTACCCAATGGCTCACACGAAAGCATCAATAAAATTTGTTTGACAAAATGCTACAGGCCATGCGCACAAACCTTACTTTGGAAGAAAATGAAAAGCATAGTTAACTAACCGTTGTGTGGGAACTTTTCCGATCTTTCCGTTTACGTTTCTTTTGCTTTGGAGCTTTGGGCTGCACATTTCTGGGCAGAGGTTTGGGGGCTTGAACCTCATCGGACTGTGTGACTTCAGACAAGTCAAGGGGCGGGACCACGTCAGTGACGTTGCACAACAACTCATCGGAATCGTCACCGGGTTCAGGTAAAATCAGTTTAGGTACAACCACCTCTGCTGTTTCAGGTAGAGCTTGTTCTGCTTGCGCCAGATCTTCTCCCGCCGTTAAACAGCCGGAGTCTGGTGTAATCACCGTCGCTGCGGCGCACGGCGCGGGCGATGCTGCGACTGACGCTTTCTGTCCGGCATCCGTCGTCGGTGAGACCGACTCTGAGGCAGCATGAGGGTCCAAACGCAACTTTCGCTGAGCAGGGGTTGGTGGTGTGTCCAGGTCTGAGCTCGATGCAAGTCTCGCGGAACTCAGGGGAGAACCTGAGCATGAGTCGTCTTCCATGGAACTGCGCAAATACAAAGCTTTGTGATAATACCGGTACGACGATAAGATATCATGAGCCCCTCTACGGTTTAACTGGTCTTGGACGATTTCATTTCTGGTAGTTATCAGGCGCGGGGAATATTCTCAGTGGAAGATGCGCTTTGTTACTTGTCATCAATCAGCCAGTACCAACCTCCTATATACCTGTTTTTTTTCGGTCATACACCAAAACGTTTTTGAAATGACCGAAAAAAATTAAGTCATTTTGGTCAGAATGTTTGAAAACATAGGCTAAAAAAAGTTTTATGGCGAGTTTTAATACAACTGTTAGACAAATGACCGAAATGTTTCAGTGACCAAAATGTATCAGCTAAAAATGACCGAAATGTTTCAGCGAAAAAAAAACAGCTTTATACTCGCACATTTTTACTGGCCCGCTAGTCTGTCAATGGAGTTCAAGCGTAGACCGGGTCGAAACAAGACTTGCTCTTTCCTGCCGTTTTGCGCAACGACTGGGACTTACAACAAAACAAGAGGCCAGGACTAAAAGGAAGTTCAACTAGGTGAGTCCAAGAACCTTTCATGTGGCCAGAGTAGCCATAAAAAAGAGTCACAGTCAAAACAGCTTCATAATGCAAAAACGAAATGCAAATTTATTTTAGTGCTGAGAATGCATTTTCATCGTGTGAAACTTAATGACCTAGATGTAATTTCTCAGGTATGCGATTACTTTTACGAATAAGTGCGCTATCCAGAACTTGGTTTTTACTTGCAAACACGCAAGTCTGACTTCAAATAAAAGCCAAAAACTTTCTTGCGACGTACATTGCCTTTCCTGCTTTTCTACCCAATTGCGGTGTCGCAGTAAAGAGTTGAAAATTACAAGATGAAAAATTAAGACTGTTAACATCTCGTAATAAATATATCGAAAAAAGAGCGTCTGCTACAATTGAGTTCGAATAGATAAATTTTAACGCGATGATAATATGATATTTACGCATATAACCACGTGTAGTATCTGTATATTTTCGTGTAACTACATTTGTCTAAACGTAAACGCAGATTTCTATTTATTATAATTTGTACATAATCATTACCGGCTCAACGGAAGAGTTGCTTGAGTCAGGGCTGTGGGGCCGGTGTCAAGCGAAAAGTCTGACCTAGTTAGGGATTTCGCGTCACATGTCTAGCGAAATTTACAACCTCTGCGAATTTTATGACCTCTTATTGTATGTCCGTTATTTTCCTTCTCAGTAAAGGAATAGACTTTGTCGAATACTTTTTGATGTATGTTGCGTAAATACAATATTTTGGTTAGATTAGACGTCAGATAGTCCACAAGTGATAGTTTGGGAATAATTACCCATTGAAAAATATTTGACTTAGTCTTGGACCTCAATGTCTCTCTTTTTCTCACCCAAGCGATAAACACTAATTGCCTATATCAGTTCTCAGCATATTTGATATCTCAGCGAACAGCCACGCTTGCGAAATGCATGACCTGAAATATCACTCTGCGCATGAGCAGATGGCATGAAGTCAGGGATTTCGCAAGTCAGAAATTTCGCTTGACACCGGAGCCCAACCAATTTTTGATGGCTGGAGCCGGGCCCGAGCCAAAAACTTTTAGATGGTGGAGCCGGAGCCTGAAATTTGGGTTCCGGTTCCACAGACATAGTTTGTGGTTGTACAAACATTAAAATGGTTTTAAGTGTTTTCAATGGACCAAGTCGTTCTGGATCCGGAGCCAAAAATTTTAGATCCCTGGAGCCGGAGCCTGAAATTTGAGTTCCGGCTTCACAGCCCTGGCTTGAGCACGCGCCAGATAAGCTGGTAGCCTGGGTTCGATTACCGGTCGCGTCATACCGAAGAGGGCTTTATCCTTGCTGAGTCATCCTCTACATTGTGGTTTTTAGTGGCCCTGCTTTCGAAGTGATCCAAAACCTGCAAAGCCACAATGGATTTTTCTAGAAC
>JGI24158J21664_10009772_pt1 | contig 12808 bp, 6 predicted proteins | sample Ectturendosymbi3_FD_21664 | JGI IMG/M metagenome (IMG submission 21664) | reverse complement strand
CAAACTTAGCTTTTGTGAATACCGTCCTTGCTATGTCTATGATCGAACTCACGTAGGAACTTCGGATGTAGCTAAATGCGGCATTGTTTAGCCTAACAACTAAATTTTTCCGTTATATTAATAACCAAAACTGAGAAACAATAATTTGTTTTGTTATGTTGTTGGTGTGTTGTGTACCTTTTTTCTAGCAGAAAATCTGTATTTGGGTCCCAAACAATGAAACAGAAAACTTCAAAGTGAAAATTACCCTCGAATCCAACATTACGTTAGGCGTACAGCAAGCATTAGGTCTGCTAGAACAGCAAACCAGTCTCCTAATCGCAATAGACTTCCTCTCTTTGCGGCCCGCAAATTTTTCTTCAAACCGCAATGTGGCCCTTCGTGCTCGCAGCCTTGGACCACCCTGTTTTAGCCTATAATTTGATTGTGGTCAGCAAAGAACAACGGGTTATGTTCCATTGATTCCTGAGAGGCTCAAGATTTTAGTTGAAGCTTGAAATTTACTTTAATTAAATCGATTGCAAATTGTTGAAAAGTGAAAACAAAGACAGTTTCTATGTGAAAGGAAAACTGCGGTTTAAAGGAAAACTGCGGTTATCATTTACAGTACCAAATTTATACGTCTTGACCAGATTCTACGAATATAAACGAAAATATTCTCGCCTTTCTAGTCGGAGTTGTTAACCGTAGAGCTTCCATAATCTGAAAAATTTCGTCGTTCACTACACATCAAAATAAGGCCAATATTACTTGGAAAAGCTAAAACAGAGCAAAAATGTAACCTATATGAAAAATGCACAATAAAATAAATACTGAAGTGCACAAACAACGTTTCCAACAAGCACCACTTGTCACGAAAGTGGAAACAACCGTACAGTGTTGAGGAAAGCAAGGTATGCGTTTTCCTGTTTATGAAAAAAAATTGCAAAAACCTGAGTCGTGCTTATTGCCTGTTCGGCGTACCAGTAAGAGTCTTAACGCCAAGGTGTCGCAAGCAGGGCGGTGGAGCCGAAGCCTGAGCAATTTTGGATAGCTGCAACTGGAGCTGGAGCCAAAAACTTTTAGTGGTGGAACCACAGCCTGAAATTCAGGTACCGTTTCAAGGCCCTAGTTTGTGGGGTAAGCTAGTTGTACAAAGGTTTTCAGTTTTTCATGGACCAAATTATTTTGGAGCCGGAGCAAAAAATTTTTAGATGTTGGAGCCGGAGCTGGAGCCTGAAAGTTGAGTTCCGACTCCACAGCTCTGCTCGCAAGCACTGAAAAAATTACTTAGCAAACTGGGTCTAGTTAGCAGTTGCATGAAATAAATTACAGTTGCATACAAATTTAGACTGCTAGGCTACAAGCTTATAACTCGGTTGCCGCTTTGCTTTGACTGTCGTAGGCAAATTAGCAACCGTGTCACCAGTCATAGGCTTGTACCAGTTTAAATTCTGGGTTGTTTTCAAAACGTTCAGTACAGGTTGGGCCAAAAGTACATTGGACTTGCTCCTAATTGCTTTCTTACAATTGATATTGAGATTTCGGGACAGGATCGTTGTTCCGGTGTCAAGCAAAATTTCTGACTTCGCGCCATGTGCGCATGCGCAAATTAATATTTTTCACACCAAATACGCTGTGAAAACTAATGATCAGGACTTAGGGTTTAGTCTTTAGGTAAGTGTGTCGGGTTAGGGTTTATGTTAGGGTCAGAAAAAGAAATATAATTGAGGTCTAAGACTAAGTCCAATATTTTTCAGTGGTTACAGTTATTCCCGTACTGTAGCTTGTTGTGGGTATCTGACATCTAACCAAAAAGTTTTAATTTACACAACACACATCAAAATAGTAATCGCCTAACTTTATTCCTTCACTGAGATAAGGAAAATAACTGACAAACAACAAAAGGTCAGAAATTTCGCTTGACACCGGTAGGATAATTATTTTGTTTTCACCCCTGGTTAAAACACAAATTTAACAAAACCTGTGAAACTATTTAACAACTCGCCAAACAACAGCAGGATAGGCTACTCTGAATTTTATCTTTAGTTTAATTACATTCACACACAATGGTGCGGATTTTTGAAGATCGCACTATTTCGCAAGAGCGGTCAAGCGTCTGGTAAGTGGTAACCACACAAAATATCATCTTTTTAAACATCGCGCCTGGGCTGGCCTTGGACATTTATGCAGGATTGGACTAGTTTAATGAAGTTAGCTTTGTGTTTAACATTAAAATTCTGCGTATTTCTATTTGCTGTGATGTAACTGGCAGAACTTCGACTATCGGTATAAACTACGGCAACATTTCTCCACATGGGGCGGCGGAATCCCAAAGTTTCTGAACGTAAGTTTTGGTATTCCACAAAAACAACCCACTGAAATGCTCAGGAAACATACAAAGCCTCGTAGTCACGGGGGCACTCGGGTGTCACTTTTCCCGCAAATTTTGTTGTGCTCAGAAAAATTTGTTTTTAACGTATAATAAAAGCAAAAATCTTGCTCCCCTAAAATGTATTTTCTTTCCCAAACCTTATGCATGAATTAGTCTGCTATCGAGTAAAGATCCGCCAAACAGCTGCGCAGTTATCAAGGCTACTTTGCTGCAAAAAGCAAGAAACGTTCTGGCAAAAATGAAGTTTTTATTTTTGACACCCACACTGAAATACTGCAAAAACAAACACTTTTGGCTTACAGCTCTTTCTTTTAGAATATCTCCATCTTAACATCATGTGTCAGGGGTGCGCCTGTTCTGTTTCACCGGGAGCAGCATAGCCTACCATAAAAGTAAATGTATCGAGAGCCGCAACAGACAGTAAGATGCAAAGTTGTATTTACACGCATGCCATGGATATTTTATCGAATAAAATTCAATGCCACTTGATCATAAACGCGAATTTCAATCAATGCCGGAAGTTGTTTAAAATTTGCTTAATAGAATGTCAAAGATGCTCGAATTAGCTCCTTTACAGTTAAGTTTTGTTCACTCCAACATCTCTAAACGCTGGTTGGTTTCTGTGTTTGAAGCAGTGAGGTGAGATTTTCGTCTGGTGAGGCATTGGCAAAGAATAAAATGATTTATTATAGAACAAAGACTTGCAAAAACACTATGCTCCAAAGAACAACCTGCTTCAGTGAGACCTAAAATGCACTTGCCCTGCTTCTAAAAGCTGTGTCCCTCACATCCAGACCGATTATAGAATCCTCAAATCATCCGTATGCAAAAAGGCAGTGATTAAAAATTAGCGGGCGTGATTGCTCTAGACAGCCAATTAGGGCCAGTTCGGAATTTGAATAATCAGTCACTCTCGGAAAACTAGAATTAAATACGTTAACTATTATGATAAAAAACAAATACGTCAATATATTTCCACAAGCTCAAAGAGCCGCAGTTTGACCAATCCTTATGTCACGAAACAAGCACGACAGAAAAACAGAGTAACAAAAACACAAGAAACCAGAAAAGCTTGCGTACATTTTCATAAATGTTTTATGTTCACAATGTCTGTGCACACGCTCCAACGCGAGTTTCAAATGAAACATGACACCTCTCCTGCTGAGAAACGTCCAAGTTTGAACAGATTCGCCATTTGTGAAAACACCTCATCCGTTCTGGGGAAAAATGTACTATATATTGACTGTTTATTGAACTTCTCCAGTTTTTCGTTTATTAAATTGCAAGTTATTATGTTGCCGTATGTCACACCTAACAGTAAGATAGTTTTTCTGTGACAAAAAGGAATCGTGGGTTCTTTCGACGGTAAACACGTGGAAAAAGTTTTCTGTGGTTTGAACGAATTAAACATTGAGCCAAAGAATCCAAAGCTCAAATATGTCAGTCTGCGCTGCTCACGGTTCATAAAAGAAAGGCGCACAAAACGAAATAACTTCACGTAATTGCGCAAGAGGTATGAACAAAATGCATAAGAATAGTCAAGACATCCAGGAAATATATTCCAAGATTAACAAGATACGACATGAAATGACAAAAGGTGAAAACGGTCTCGTTAAACAGCTGCCTCCTAGCAGGCCACAACCAGGTATGCTTCTCTTTGTCGTTCGGAATCGCTTGGTTCACAACCAGTCTGCTTCCGTGAAAATATATCGTGATATCCTCATCTGGAGTTTAAGTGGATCCCCATTCTTCGAAGTCAACTGTAAAAATGAATGAAAAGCATTTGTCGCAAAGCTGTCAGCTCTTTCTTCAATGAGAGTAAGTAGCAAGCTAAATGAAATGTAGAAAACCATACATTAAATACGTTGATTAAACAATCCAAATGGGAAAGTTAAGATCACACGTGGCCATGTGGCATACACATTTGCGTATGATTACAATGCAAGATCAGACAACAACACCATTGTCCTGTGTAAATGTGGAACCGGTTTTTCGTCATTGCAAATTAATTTTTTGTTTTAACAGCACCAGACAGTGATCTTTGATTTTCTGTCTTCATTTGATTTGCAGAATATCGAAGAGTTTCCAGCAAAAAGTTCGAAATCGAGATTGTTCTAATAACACGAAAACTAAGTCTAAAACCGATTTATCGAATCAAATCTATACGCGACAGATTTTCAACTTAATTATGTAATCACAATTGGCTTACAAACGCAAATCACAATTGGTTTATCACAACCAGCTTAAAAACGCAATTTTTAAAAAATTTGGCAGTATTTAGAATTGACTTGTTAAAAATCACAATTGGCTTGCAAATGCAATTTAATAAATTAGGTAGTAAGTTTTGAAGAGGTTGTTTTTTGGTGCACGAAGCGGTACCAGCTATTGACAGACTTCACAAAGAAGTTTTGATGGATATCGCTGAGACTGCTTTTGAAAGGCAGAAAATAAGTAATTCCAAACAGCGGCGATCCGAGGCAAAGTAACGGTTTCAGTGGCACTATATGTAAACTGTAAACTATATAGGCTTGGGAAGACAAGACTTTTTGTCGGGTCTATAGAGCAGCCTTTGCCTTGAAGACCTTGTAATAGCTCTGACCGTGCCAGAGTTGTGGGCTTAAGTTTGCAAAAATGTTTCGGGTCAATTTCGGGCCTGCATATACAACTTTTTCATAGCATTCAAAGTGACGATTTGTTTTCTTTCATAACGTACATTTGTTGTGCTCACCGCGGTGACTTCTGCGAGTGAAGTTACTGTGATTTTTCTTCAGCTAATTCTGTTTACATTTTGCAAACACAGCTGCGTTCTTTTGTTCTCTGCTCGGATTAGTCTCACACTCTTTTTGAGAAGGCGACAGCTGTAAGAAAATTAGCACGCGGTGGCGTTGCTTCGAAACGATCCATCATTGACGCGATTCTTGGCTTGTTTTAAGAAACGATGGCCTACAAACCGGCTTTACATGCCTATAACCCTATCATAGATAGTTTCTTTTATGCCTATAGCGCCATCGTGGATAGTTTCTTTTTTGAGAAAGATTACATTCCACAGTATTATCGTTGAATGACAAGCTAAGTTTGTTCTCGTTTAAGCCAATGCTTTGCATGGTCAAGATGTTTGCTATTTTGGGTGTGTACCTGCAGCTATACCCGTACACTACGTTTTTTTGAATAAAACATTCTTTAACTTTGTTTGAACAGAACTTGTATTTGTTGCAATATACCAAAATGCTGAAAGAAAATGTACAGGAATTAACAAGTGAACTGCAACGACAACCTGTAAGATTTAGTTTCTTACCTGCACCTGGACATGCAGAGTTTTAGAAAAGTATTAGCGTTGTCGCTCGGTGCTCTGATTCGGAAAATAGTGATGCAACAGATGCACAGTCTAGAACTTTATTTGGTGTTGTAGTTTGCAAAGTTTGTAAATCGGTGTTGAAACACAATTGTAAAAAAGACAGATTCTTCCCATATTAAACTCCATACTAAACACTGTAAGCCTTCTCCGGATGAAAGTTGAAAGCAACATCGGCTAACTTCACATTTTAATTATAGAACTTTAAAGACAAATGAGTCGGAAAAGCTAGACATTAAAAATGCGGAATTAGAGTTTTGCGTGCGTGGTTATCATGCTTTCCACGCTCTGGAAAATGACTGCTTCATCACTCTATTCTCTATTGCAACAATTTGTGACACTTTTGTCGCCAGTTACTGTTGAAGCAATCGAGTTGATTAAATCTTCAATAAAAAGTGATTAAGTAATGTTTACTTTTCTACGCCTCCAATACCCCATAGTTGCGCATATCTTGACTCACTCGGTACATTTGGCTTTCGGGCCTAAATCGGGCTTCAAAAATAAATGTCAGGCTCGGGCCGGATTCGGGCTGCAAGATGTGTCCCGTTTACAACTCTGGGCCGTGCGCTTCAGCGCAAACTTTTGAAAGGTTTTACGAATTTTCAATTGTTTCTTGAAAAGTAACTGAAGAGCAAAAAACGTAATCCACTTTTTTCGGACGAAAATGTCGTTCAAAACGTCATTCTCTAAGTTTTCCTCATTATTTCCTAAAATGCCAAATTTTCCATGAATTTTCCAGAACTCTTGCTACTCTCTTGCAAAGAATATCAAGATTTTATTGACTTGCGCGTCCCGGGGCATCGCACCACCCTGGCCCTCCTTGCTACACCACTACATTAAATATACTACTATCGCAAAGACGATATTTACCATTAAATCGTTAATTTTCATGTTGCGAGAACAAAAACATTTCAAATTTATGCCACATTCATTAATCTGCAATTAACACAAGCTTGACTGTTAACAGTAAGATTTAGAAAACATCAAGTTCCTGTTTTATTACTGTCTCATCTAGAGTATGTTATAGCAAATGAAAGATACTATAGCAGAAACAGTTATAGATTGCAGATTGCTCTTAAAATTAGAAATTAAAGCAATCTAGTTATAACCTTCTCGCCTCACTTTGGGTGTGCTGTAAAAATCATCTCAGCCTATATTTAAAACTGGTTAGTTGCACCGTCGTGTGCTCAAAGTCTTGCTAGATCTTATTTGTTGATACAGGTGAAAATCATTTAAAATATCTTTCTCGGAAAGATGGCAATGGTTATTTCAAAAATAAAACATTTGTCAAAAGGTTTCATTCATCAGTTTTACGTTCTGGACAGTTCCAGGAGTTGCATCTTTCTTTGTCCTCCTCCAGTCCATTAATGCAACCAACATCTCCAAATTTCCCATTCTGACAGCGACGCTGACGTCGACGCCATCCGGTACCGCAGGAAACAGAGCATTTGCCCCACGTAGACCAGTTAGTCCATTTGGGACATTTTCGTACGTTACAAATACCTTTTTCAATAGCTCGGAAACTTTGAGAGCATTCGTCATTTGAAACATATGCTTTTCCTGAGAAGATAAAGCACAGAATAATTTTTTTGGTAAACTTCGGCATCCTGACTTAAAAACCAAAATTACAACACTATTTGTAAGCATTTCGGTTTTCAGGTTTTCTCGTTGACTTTTTAAAATGTTCCAATCACAAAGCAATTTTATTGACAAAACGGATGTGATACTATTGGTTTCATGTCAAAATCCGGCCGATTCTGGCACTATTTCAATATTTTATTGAACCGATCGCTTAATTATGTAGCAATGTTGACGTTTTCACGGAGACATCTGTTCCTGGTTACTAAATTGAAAGAAACATTCGTTATTATTGATTTGTACCTCAGTGGAAGTTTCACGAGTGATCTGCGGGTGCCAATCTCCAAATTACGCCAGGGGCCACACTCAGCAACTTTTGTAGCGAATGCTGCAGTGGCGGCAAGCCATTTGTAACACCGCGCAAAGTTTTACCCTGTATCCACCCATACACGTCGAGCAACAAAAGGTCACAAATACATTTTTGAAGCTTTCGGTATGACTCGATTTCGTTAAGATGGAGAATACTACACAGCATCGACCAAGTTGGGAGGCACCGTCTCTTACATAGCACCACCCAGCCGGTTCGTTAAATTAGATGAGTCCTTCTGGTCAAACGTTAGCTTATTGAACATCATACCATTTTCACTCGCTCGCTCAGTTACGCAGAAATACACATGTGCGCTCACACACACATTTGCTGGTGTTTTTCATTTGTTAATTCGCTGAAAAACAAGCTAGTTTGTTAAATGCTTTGCAAAAATGTTTAGACGTTTTTTGAGTGTGTCATCACAAAAATCGGCAGGTCTTTTACCTTGTGGGTCAAAGCACCTCCTTCTGCGTGTCCTTTCGCCGTTCATTCCACAGGAAACACTGCAAACTGACCATGGAAGCCAAGAAGTCCAGCTCGGACATTCAAAATTATTACATCTTTCTACTTCTTCTCGAAATCCAAAACAACCGCTGACACCAGACAAGTCTTCCAAACATTCCCTGCACCACACAATATGTTTACCAACGGCAATTCTCAGACCATTACTTAATCAAGAAATATGGCATTTTGGATGCAAACAAAAGAAGAAATATTTTGTTTAAATAAATTTCTAATTTCGTTTTTTTTCAACTTTAAATACTTCTTCACAAAATTTACAAGAGTTAGACCTGTCTCTAAATTTGATTCCCATGCCGCAGGAAACACTGCAGTCAGACCATGCAGACCATTGTGTCCATCGGCCACTCGGACAATCAGGTAAATCACATTTTTCAGTGCTGTGATCAAGACCATCACAGCCTCCTTGGCCAGGTACTCCGTCTATGCATACCCTGCTCCTGTGAAAAGACGAAGAGATGCAGTCTGAGTTAACTAAAAACTAGATTCATATTCACTTGACAAGTTTAACTTGCTTCTTTACAATCACATTAGTCAGCTCATTCATCAGCAACTGCACCTACGGTGTTAAACCATTTCCATAAAAACATCACAGCATAGGATCAGTTTCTCAAAAGTAAGGAGCTATCACTTCATATGACACAAGAACATGCAGCGATTGGTCATCACTAAGGCAACCAAAAGTCAACAAAGTCAAAAATTTTCTGCCTTTTTCAAGGTTTATGAAACGTCCACAAACCGAATTTCACGCTCATAACACGAGAGAATCCCAAGTTATTAGGTCAAAAAAAGTCAAAATTTATCATTAGGTCAACATTTATCGTTGGGTCACACTTTTCTTGCAGCATAGTTTTTTCTCTTTATCGATATTTTATTGAAAATATAACAACAGATATTGATATGTTTTTGCAAGTTTAGTTGCCATTCTGTAATAACAATTGGTTTGCTGCGATATCTGACGTAATAATGTTGTTTTGCCCACAACTGGACGATCGAATATTATGTAGGAAAGGCTTGGTAAGGCAAGAAATGTAGTCTATACATCACTTGGTTTGGTAAATGCTGAATCCATTATACATATAGTGCTTCAACTTTGATGTTCTCAGGTTTGACTCCACTATAGTCGTTAATGCGCTTATCAACGTATTATCCCTCGAAGTTAAACAACAATTTTTTAAAATTTCGAAGCACAGAGTGGATGAATATGCTTCTGGGTTAACCTCAACACCTAAGGCTGAATTATTTGGCAGTTGCAAACGCAGAAAATTTATAGATCAAAATAAAGTCAAAATTTTTAAAAAAGTCAAAATTTTAAATTTTTAGGTCAAAAAATCGGTTACTCTAGTCATCACTCTCTATATTCTTGGGGACTGATGCATCCATACAACAGTTGCGGATAGATCTTAGGTTGTATGTATGTGGCTTTTCGTGTTGGCACCGCGTTTCTCATTCTCATTAAAGCAGGGGTGTATTGGGCGGGAACGCGTGGGAACGGCGTTCCCACACCTTTTTCATGTTTTGCTTTAAAATGAGTTTGAAGCTGTTTTAAAATGGCTAGCTTTTTGGGAGCATTCCCACACCTTTTTTGTTAGCACTACATCCCTGCCTTAGAGTAAACAGCAAAGCATTTCTTGACTAACACAGAAAAATGTAGACGGCATATTTTCTTCTGATAACTTTTGTCGGTTTACAAGTCAATCAATAGATGTGCTAGTGTTGCACTTCGAAAACCGCACAAAACGCTGCAATACAAAATTTTCCTTGGAATCGGTTTGCAGCCGCACAGAGAGGATGACTTCAACAAAACTTTTTCTACAGATGTTCAGCAGCTACATTCACATATTTCTCACAAGTTTAAAAGAACCATGAAAACGTTTTTCACTCACATGAAATTGAACCTTGCAACAATTCAATTACGGAAGGCAAACAAGAGAATGCCTTCAAAATATTTTGAAACATTTGCTTATTTGTGCGTGATACACTTCGGTGAAGCGCAGCTGGATAAGCTGGTAACGCATGCATCACTGAGTGGTAGACGTTAGCATTCGGGTGTTATGTTAACATGTGCGAACAAGATCTAGGACTAGGTTGTTTATGAATTATGTTGATAACAGATCCAACGTGCTCAGCGGACGTCTTAAGATTTAACCTGTGAACTCATTTTTTGAAAAAGTAGAACTGTAGATTGTTTCGCAACGCAGAATTCAACTTGTATGATTATACAAGACAGTGATACACACAATTCAATCTCCATGCGCCCTACATTTTCCACGCATTTAGTGAAAACTCAGGAAAACAACGCATTTGCAGTGCTTGGACCGTGCTAGAAAGCTCTTCAACGTTTTAAAAAAATTAATTCGCAAGAAGACAGTCTTAAACATTTTAATGATTCTACGAAGTGCACTCGGTTTGGAAGTTAGGACAAAAGCAAAATTAATGCAACAAATAGCTATTCTGAAATGTTCCAAGTACAAGCAATATTTTTGAGGATCAGTATAGCTTAACGAACTATGTTATCAACAAGTAAAAGCTGCAACCACGAATCATGCAATCAGGAACGGATTTAGGCAGCGCGGGGCCCTAAGCCATCTTAGATTTTGGGGCCCCACGCAGATGTGACCTATTTGGCCGTTTGTCTGAAAAGCGGGAAAGTGTGCCCTTCGTATGTGCAGTGCCCCCTGAAAAACCTATATTTTGTGGTGTCGGCTTTGGTTCTACGATTGCCTTAGATCAGGGTCCATCCGGCCCGCGAAGAGATTTTGTCAGTAATGAAAAAATAGTATACAGTATTTACGAAGAATTTCTTGATTTGGCAAAATGTAACATATCCCGAAACAATCACGTTACGTAAGATGCCCGGCCTTCGGACTGTTGTGTAAAAGCTTATGTGGCCGTCGGACAAAACTTTTGGAGACCCTCATCATTGACGTTGGAAGGGAGGGCAAGGGGCTCCTTCGCCCCCCTGGATTTTGAAAATTTTATTAAAAAAGGTTGTTTTCTTAGTTTCGAGTGGGAAAAAAAACAAAATTCACCACATTTGACCCCCCTAGAAAAATTTTGGAAAAATCCCCTAGTGCTTGGAAAAAATCCGACACTCATGCCCCTGATATAGAGCTTCAACAAGCAATCTCTGTTTGCTCAAAATCTAGTCAAAACCAACCAAACATAGGATCCATTACAGACAATATTGCTTTTCATTTGGAGTTTTGTAGTGTCTGGCGGTCTTGCATTGTTACGAGCTTTTTGTCAGTGAAAAATTGTACATCAATTAAGTGCCGTTTTTTCTTTTTCATTCTTTTTTTGTAACCGCTTTCAAACAGACGGCCTGCATCTCACTTACGCCCAGATGCACAATATTGTCGTGTTAATGCTGCACTGATAAAAGTCTACAGTAGACATTTGCATTTCCGCTCGTTTCAAGGTAAATTATGAAGTTGTGCCTCTGCGCAGTTTCGCACATTTTTAGTTAATATTGAGTCATCAGACTCGTCATAGGAAAGAGTTGTGCTGGTCCCCCAAAAGCGCGGGGCCCTAGGCCATGGCCTATTTGGCCTATACGTAAATCCGTCACTGCATACACTTGAATGTGAATGGAATTTTTTCTATCCGTGATTACTGCTCGTAATTTTTACCTTGTTCTTTGCCCATTGCCACATGAAACAGAGCATAAGCCGAACTCCTCCCATTCGGACCACGATCCAACATCGGGGCAAATGTTCCAGTTACACTGAACAGACTGAGTAGCGTTCCCAGAGCAATCGGTTGCATTCTGATAACCTTCGTTATTACGTAACGGATGCTGTCTAATGGCATATTCAACAATAGCAAGCCAAACCACCCTGTCAATACAACTGTTACCAAGGATCAGCAGTCACAGGACAATCGCATTCTTAAAAATTCGAATGACGTATGTCAACGCAATAGCAGCTTACTTTTTATATGGTGGAACAGCACGATGCGATAGTAATTTCATTAAAATTCCATGCATATTTTTTCTGAAGACATTTTCACGAGAAAAGCAAAGACACTTCACACAGCTAAATGCATCAACGGAAATATGTAAGTGGTCACTACGTAATCTGCAGTTGCTTACCGCCTTCACATGTCCGAGTTCTTGTGGCTGATCCTCTCCCACACGTCACGGAACACGAAGAGTATGCGCTCCATTCACTCCACGCCCCACATGGTTTTGTGAAAGCGCAACTTCTAGATTCAGATGCGCTGCCACTGCAGTTCTATTAACAATCACTGATTTAGCCAAAGTATGTTGTGACAACATCAAGCATCCCACAACGAATTTTGTTAACTTTGATCAGCACTAAAGTCGCAACATGACAATTTTGCCTTTCCAGTAAAAAAGAGCATAACTGACGGTTGACAGACTTTAGCCCATATCTACTGTATATAAAAATTCAGTGTAGAACTGAATTGCAAGTATGCACGGCAAAGAAAGTGTGTACTGGCTCGTTTCTTTCGCTTTATGTGGCTAAATAAGATTTCCACCCCAAAAACATACCGGAAATGATCCACGAATGCTTATATTTTATTAATTGTCACTTGTTCTCAGGCCCGTAACTAGGGGGCGGCTTCGCCCCCGCTGAATAAATTTTCGGCCCCC
>JGI24158J21664_10009771_pt1 | contig 12809 bp, 10 predicted proteins | sample Ectturendosymbi3_FD_21664 | JGI IMG/M metagenome (IMG submission 21664) | reverse complement strand
AACCCAAATTGGGGTTTGTGGGTGCAGAAATTTTCACCAATTTTTGTTTTTTTATCCATAATTTTGGCTACAGATATGCTAGAAAGCCATTCAAGGGCTCTAAAGACGTGGATTTTTGCCTAGTTTCTGAAAATAACTTGAGCCAAAAGAATGGGTGAATGGGGGGCCCAGGGCCAGGTAAAGGTGGCCAAAAAAATGCAAAAACACCCCCACTTGTGACGTTCACCCCAGCAAATGCCAAACCAAAAACGAAAAAAAAATTTTTTCGATGTCAACTAGAAGACTTGCTGAATCCTTAGAGGGTTTTAACAGCTCTCTAGCTCCAGCACCAGGCGATTTAAAAAAAAGGGGGCCAAAAAAGGGCGAGCCAATATATTAGCTCGTGCAGTCGTCAAAGGGAATACTTTCAATCCCAGGTGGTTTCCCTGCAGCGATATCCACAGGTCCCAGGCATTTTGTCAGGAAATCAAAATGCTCTGTTTCTGCGGCAGGCAAATACTGCTAAGCAAACCTAGCAAACGTTTTGTTGCCTTCACACTAATCAATTGCCAACATATCAAATCGATTTCAAAACATTTTAGGTTGCATGCAACAAGCATGGGCCTACCGGGACCACTTTTTTGCAAAGGTTTCACTTTTTTTGAGACAATAAAAGCACCTATATACTGGCATCGAGCAATAAAATTTTTCAACATACCTAAATATGCTTACAGAAACGTTTATAATACATTCCTACATGCTTTCCTAGCATTTGGTAGACTATACACCACTGCGAAATTTGGATAAAAACATATATGTATGTTTCCAAGAACACTTGTGATAGCAAATACATATATTGACGCTGGCTGGGAACACGTTAACAAATTCAAACAACGTATATTTATGTTGGCTGGTAGCAAAAGTGTTAACAAAATGTGTTATTATTGGCTATGACAGTGCTAAATTTTGTTTCGTTTTTAGCCATGCTGTCAAATTGCTGTTAACTGTTTCCACCAGAGCATTTGCTGAATCATTATTTTTGCCTTGGTCAACTTTGTCCTTGTTGTTTTTCCTGCTTTCTTTAGTGTTTATTTGTGCCTCTTGCGCATTTGATATATCAGCTAGCAGTCCTTTTGAATGGATTTTCATTACAACACACTAATAAATTTTGGATTTGGCGCAGCACACCTACTTGATGAATGTGAAAACCAATTGCAAAATGTAGGAAATATTTTACAGTAAAAGGTTTTTGTCAACGTATGACACTTTTGCAGCACACTTCAATCAGTCTCTTTCAAGGTCATTGGTGTGCCGCAACACATCATTTGGGAAACCTTGGGAAAGATACTCTCAGGTTTTTTTCAGTCTCCAACTACAAGCTTGGAAGTGCTTTCAGATATTTACAGACAGTGCTTGTTTTCACTGTTTTGCCCGGGTGCTTTTTGCAGTAAACAATGCAATACATTTTATACTCATCAGTTAAAGTAAAGCCTACCATGCACCACTATGGGCAAATTTGTCTGTTCTGGTAACTGATGTCGCAGGAAGTTGAATCAGCAGTGTGTTTGTTTACTTACAGGGAAAGTCACAGAGAATGCTCATGACCAGCGCTGTTTTAAAGAATGGTGGTTTGATGGCACAAAAATTTGGCTCAGTTGCATTTCTTTACTGTGCTTGTTCAATTATTACTGAAAAGTCTCGTGGGGTGGAAGATGATCTAAATACTTTAATTGGCGGAGCTGCTGCTGGTACTTTGTATGCACTACCAGGTAAATGTCTTTGTGTGTTCAACATTCTGGTGCATGACATTTGTTCCACATTAATTGAATTTTGCATGTGCGTTTTTTTGTTGTATTATTATATACTATTTATGTGTTGTGCTGTTCCACCAGCCGCCATCAACTTTCAAAAGCATGGTTTGCAACAAGCTGAAGAAGAAGCAGTTGGGTTTATGCGCCGAAACATCAGGTATATTGTTTTTGTTTCTACATTTTTTCTGTTCTAGGCAAGAACCGACTGCTTGTTAATGAAGAGTTTATTAAACGTGGTCAAACGTTTTCATTGTGCTTGTTTAGGATGCCACTAGGCTTAGAATAATCCAAGGTTCTCACATGATATTAAAAGTATTGAATTGTGAAATCGGTTTTCAAGGCCTTGAAAAAGTATTGAATTTGGCCAAAATGTACATAAAGTATGAAAAATTGCTAATTCAGCTGTTTGGTTATTCAAATTTTGTTCTTTTGGGGTCATTCCATGTCAAATGAACTAAAAATATGGAAAAGTCAATCCACCATCTCAGATTTTCCCCAAATTTAATAAGCAGATAGAACTTTTCATGCTGATTCCAACAAACTATTTTTTTTTTTAATTGGTTAAGGTTTCATGAAGTTATGGACCATACAAGATGACTGCTTTTTGTGGTCAATGAAGTGTAACAACTAGCAAGAAAATCATCAGTTAACTTCAAAATCAACTCGTTCTTACTGCATTCATTTAATTGTTGCAAAAATTCGACAAGAGATTGTCTCAAGTACCTTATCTTCAGTTGTGATGAAAAATTTCAAAAAATCCATGTGATTACCCCAATCTTGGGGTTCTGCACATGCTGTTTGGTATGTTGCATAAAAAAGCATATTCAATTAACCAAGTGCAGCACAGCGAGATTTTATCTAAGGTACTGTAACTTTTATGCCTACTTATGTGAAAAATGATTGGCATGAATGGCTTTAGGGTGAGGCAACTGAGGTAATGCTTCAAAGGCCTCCTTTCAAATTTCTAATAATTGCCTAAGGCTGAGGCATTTCCATTGAAGTAATTTTAGGGTCATTCCATGCCAAGTAATCCAGAGTTATATCTGACCATGAGCAAAATCATGAAATTTCATAAGCAAAGTGATCTCATCATTCTAATTTCAAAACACTTTTAATTTTTCAAATTGGACCAGTATTCACAAAGTTATTGCTGGTTGAAATTTGCAGTGTTCCCAATTAATTTTTACATACACTTTTTGTGAATTTAGTGCTCTGACTAAAAAAGCCTTGTGTCTTTCATCTGTGAATATTTTTAGCTGGACCTTCGCAAGAATGTATCAGGTGTGCTTAATAAAAATCAATCATTGGCAATTTGCTTATGACCTTTGAACTTATGTAAATCAAGGTCAAGTAAGACATAGTTTTTGTGTGCACTCATTCATGACCCTTTTTCAATTGCTTATAACTCGAAAAGATCATCTGGTATCAAGTTTTTTCGTGTTTTGTTTGAAAGCTATAGAATAGAAGATTTTTTGGATTCAGGAAACCTCTGCTTATTTACCTATTTCATACAGTTTCTATCATTTGAAGTACCTAAGGGTATTTTGACTCATGCTAATATATGCACTAGAAGAGCAAGCTGCAATAATATGATTTCTATCTTAAACTTTTATTCATTTGTTTGATATGATACATGCTTCTGATGGTACGTTTAAGATAAAACAGTTTTTTTTTAATTGCCGTAATTCTATAATAAACAGACAATAATGGTGTTTTACTAGCTTTGTTTCATTAATTTTTTATTTCTTCTGAGGTGGTGTCCTATCTAACAGATACTCCCAAAAATGCAAAAAAATTATATAATGTTCTATAAAATCAGAACTGTCAGGTGGTAACAAGCAAGATCATGCCTTCAAAAAATAGATTAACCAAGGGTACTTTGTGGTCATGCAACATTCAGGAATAAATGCAGTCTGTGACATCACAGTTATTACTTTAAGTCTTTACAGTAGTGTTGCAACTATGATGCAGTAGTGCTACTATGATTGTAACAATCATACAGTAACCACAAAACTATGCTTTTCAAGTACAAAATGAGGCCCAAGGGTATCACTGGACACATAGGAACTGCACCATACATCCAGTTGTTCGTAAGCCCGAGCGGCATGTGCGCAAAGCTTCACACTGTGGCAGCAAGCAACAATAGATTTCACCCGACGAGATCACTCTCGTCATCACCATTAGCATGTACGGTCAACTGTTCACCAGGTTCACAAGCATTATTACAGGTCACTCACCAAGATCACTCCATCGGGACCACTCTTCGCGTACACCAGTCATCACATTCAATCGTTCACATCACCAGAGATTACACACCACGATCACTCTATTATTGCTTGTTCGCGCCACATATATATGTTGTTGTTCTTCGCGCACGTTCCGTTCGTGGTTAACCGCGCATTCAGCGCAACGCCAACCGAAAGGTTGCAACACTACGCTCTCGAGACTTCCGCTTGATTTTAACTGTCATTTTCTACTCAATGAAAAGGAAAGGATGAAAAGAGATTCTTGAAACTGTCTCATTTGTATTGTTGAACTCGCCCCACGTAAAGTTACTTGACTGTATCCGCCGCTGTGTTCGTGTATCCAATCGCGCAGTTGCGTGGAACTTAGACTTGCTTTTCACTACACCATTCCCTGACTTAAGGATAATAGATTGTGGGGTTTCTAAAATCCACTGTAAGAAACTGTATGAACGCCTTTAATTCAGTTGAACGTTGTAAGCAAGAGATGCCTCGCTTGGTGGTGATGTTGAGCTTCAGGGCCGTCGCCAGCGGGGGGGCCAGTGGTGCCCGGCACATTTGAAATCGGTGCCCCCCCATTTCACGTTTGGCCCACCGGTTGCTGCATGCATCCAATACTACTGTATTCTAAAAATGTGGCCCTCCCTGCTGCTAAATCCTGGCGACGGGCCTGTTGAGCTTGAACCGAACTTATAACCTCTGTAGTGACATTTGATGTTATGCAAAAAAGTTCATTTTATCACCACCCTAGCTGGTGTTGATAAACAAGGCTTGAAAACACGTTGGACCAAAATGTGCCACTTGCTATCGCATGAAGGTGCTGATGCCGATCACTTATTTTCACTGTTTGGATCGCAGGGTAGCGATTGATACCAACATCAAGGAGCTAGTACTCTTTAATATCTTAGCAGTATCAGCAGTATTAGGCAAACATAAACACATCACCGACAAACATGACAAAATGAATGTGCATTTTCTAGACTGTCACGAAAACGTGACTGTTGTATCAGCAAGCTAGAAAAAACATGCACCAAAACGTTATTTTACACAGTGAATAAATGACACAACTGAGTTCGCTTAAAACTATCCTTTCTGCGCGCAGGCGGTTGCCACCAGCTGGACGATTGTTGTTCGGGACTCTAAGCGGATTAATGTTTGGCGGACTCATGTGCCTTTACAAGACTCAGGCATCGGATTACATAAAAGAAATAACAAGGAAGTCTTGACGTTGGGAAACAGTCGAAACTTTTTAAAGTTGAACTGACCAGCGCCCAGCATATGCTGTGTTCGGAAGTTTGTTAAAGCAGGGTCAGATGACGTGACTCAAGATGGCAGTAACAATGATCCTTTAAGCACAACTTGAGCCTTTCCCGCTATGTCGATTCTGTCGTGAGATCTTACTGTGACAGTGACATCTCCTCCCCGTTTGGAGCATTGGCGTGCAAGCATTTTCTGCTTTTTCGTCACAGCGCTCCAGTACGGTGCCAGAACTGTGTGCGCTGATCCTGTAACTGGGTCTTCGTTTATTCCGTTCCACGGAGCAAAATAGCGAGAAAAGAAATCGTACTGATTTTCTCCCTGTGTTGTTACTATTATGCCCTTGATCACCGATCCGTCATGGCTTGACTTCATTGCCGAAAAATCTGGATTCAGCGCTTTGAGATCTTCTTCTGAAAAACCTGGTTTCATTCTAATAAGCAACTTCTTAGCTCTTCTAGCTACAAGGACTTCGTCCACTTTTTCGCTATCATCCCCAAAAATTGTTCTGTGAAGTACAGTGAGATCGACCTCTTCTGGTTGCAGCAATTCTGGAGCGTTGGACGGAAAGTCTAGGACGATGGCATCTGTTAAAATAGCATGTGTTAGTGGCTCTCAGGCGTACATGAATTTTTATAAATCCTTCAGCCTTTTGCTTACCATCAATTCGGCGTGCATGCAAATCTCCACTTAATGTTGAAAACGTAACCTGACAATTTTGGTTGCCAGCAATTTGATACAACGCAGCTGCGGAGGCGAGCGTTGCGTGGCCACATAAAGGTACCTAATAAAAGAAGTGACGTGTATAAAATCACAAACAACCACAAATTAAAGCCATTCCGATGCCCGCACCGTAACTGTGCGCAATCCACACAGATTGCAATGTTTCCCATTGTGCCACTCTTTTTATCGTTGGTGCCATCATTTAGAGAATCGCTGATGTTCAACATAGTTTGCAAAATGCGAAGTCAGCTGCATTTAGTAGATGTGAACAAAGATAAAGAAATCTCACAGAGCCATTTAAATCAGAATGGGACAGTTCAAAATTTGATTGTGAACAATCTTAAAGCGGAAACGTGTTTCACGCTCCTACTAGATAACCCACGGATAGCTGACCGGTTTTGTTCGGCGGTTTTTACACTATTTTCGTTAGAAAGGACTCTTTTCAAGTTGGTAAAGTACATTGCAATTTTTAACAGACAGCTTTACCGTTAAGTAAGAATGTTTGGGCAAGCTTCACGGCCGGCATGCGCGCTTAGTATTGTTTTCTTAAAATAACTCTGTATTTCCTTCAACTACACATGGAAAACAGTCATGCAGCAAATCCTTTGTCAGTAGAGCATGCTTTCTTCACCAATTGTTCATTGATGGAGCCTTGAGACTTGTTTTTGTGAGTGTCAGTCTCGAAGGCTACGGGTCTTGAGACTTTGAGACCCACCTTTCCAGGAGGTCAACCTGTTCGCTTTCTGTTGTATCTTCGGTAAGGGAAAAACTAAGAAACGTCAAAACTGCTTGAAATTCGACAAGAAGAAAGATCGGAAGTATTGATGATTTGTTTTTTGATAAATTCAAAAAGCTACGGCGATTGCGACAAATTTTCAGGTCTCAGTCGCACAACATTTGGGTCTCGCACTTTTTGATAGTCTCAGTTTAAAAATTTTAACCAAACCGGAGGTTCCTGTCTGCAGGGTTCCTACTGAGTCTGGAGACGTATGGAAAAAGTTTCGGTCATTTTCCAGCCTGGAAAATTTTTTTGGTATGTTAGTATAGGAAAACGAAATAAATTTCCAGACTTGATCGTTGACGTGCATTTTCATAATATTTTATTTAAGTTTGTTATTTTCCTTTGATCGTGTTAAATATTATAGTGCCTGTAGTTGAACTGGAAAAGATTAAGTCTGGAAATTTATTTTCAAAACTGCGTAGGAACCCTGTGTCTGGACTACCCCACTTCTGGCCATAATTTGACTTGAATCATAAAAACATGCTGCATAACCTTTTTCGGATTTGTTAATCGCTACCATTGCCGCATTCCATTAACGCAAATACAAGGCCTATGTGATAATATCACAAGATCCACAGCATTCAAGCTTAGTGCTACAATCGGAGACAACCGAATCTGCAGTCAATCGAAGCCACGAAAGCAATCGACGAATTCATCTGGTTAAATACTATAGAAGTAAACGCACCATTGAACCTGATAAATTTCGACTTGGAGGAAATCGCGCTTATGTCCTCACTCCTACTAACAAAGAAAAGCGCAAATTTTTTCAACGTAAGTCTGCTGCTCCTATCTTATAGCAGTTAATTTTTGCAACAGCGGATTATCTTATTCTGTGTTTCTCAAATAGTGGGTCGCGACCCAAAAGTAGGTTGCGGATACATTCTGGGTAGTTCACGGACAGCTTGTGAAAAACAGTTCAGTTTTCAAAAAATGGGAACTTATTCGCATTTTTTTATCAAATGTCGTTATGCATGCAGCCACAGGTCTGCTTACGCGAATCCAACGCAAGTAGCAACATTCAGAGCTCGTTGTTTGCTTATCCACTGCACCTTATCTCACACGCATAACATTCCCTTCACAGTCAGTCAATGGAAAAGAACGTTTGATTTGCACCACGGTGGTGGTTTTAAAAATGTCACAGACCGCCCCGGTTGCATTGACTCAATATATCGAGAACAGGACCACCCATAGGTGGTCATATCATACATTTGTCGCAGAGAAAGGAGTGCCGTTTCACTTAGGTTCAAACCTATTTACTCCCACGGGTCGCATGCATTGTCCAATATCGCTGGCGGGCCGCAAAATCAATTAGTTTTATCCTACAATTTTTCCTTTAACTATAAGGAAGAGTGACTTCTCTTGACTCAGTATCTAAGTACCTGCTTAACATGGAGCTTCGTTTTGACGCGGTATTATGCTTAAACTTGGGTAACGAAAATTCTGATGCGGGCCATATCAAATGTTCACGCGGGCCGCAGGTTCCCCACCACTGGTTTAGGACAAACAATTGTTATTCCTGGAAATACTTAACACAGTTATTTGATGTCGCTCACTAATGGAATGATGGTGGGATCGATTATATCATTTGCGTGAAATAATATTCAATGATGAAGTGCAGCCAAAGCTAAGGATTTGCTGAAACATTGGATGTTACTACATGCTTTGCTATATTAAATTGTAGGACAGTAATTTAGGCAGAATTAATTTTGATGTTAGTATTTTCAGCAGCCCACTTGACATCTGAACTCAAGCACGAATTTCAGCTCGACTTTTAAAGCCTGTTTCACTTCTGACGCAGTTCAAAACTGTAGGCCTGCTCCAAAATGATATACAGTAGAATTTGCCAAATTCGTCACCTCAAGGGATTAGAAAAAAAGCGACGAATTAGGCGAAGTGACGAATTATGCAAACAAGTGAAAACTCTATCATATAAGCTCGTATACTTTATCATAGTACTGTAACTCGTATACATAGTGCTCTTATTTGCAGTAACATACAAGTTTATGACGTTATGGTTGAATACAACAATTAATTCCTCTGCTCTATCTAGACTGCACTTAATCTAGCACCTTTTAAATCTCTGACAAACTGCAAAGACTTCCCACGTTCTCTATATGGGGAGTCGGGTCGCGCTTCGCACCTCGTGTATAAGTTCGATAAATAAATTGCGAGGTGCAACAATTCTCAGAAAAAGATCCTTAGTTTGTTTGAATTCCCACACGTACTGCTTAGACATCAAAAGCGAAACTGCAAATGACGTATTAGCCGAACAAAACGCTGCTAAGGTATAGAAAGAGGTGACGAATTGAGCAGATTAGACGAACAGAAATGTACACAAAAGATAGTAACGAATTGACGAACTAAACGATGACGAATTAGACGAGTTCTACTGTACTACGGTGTTCCTAATTTGAGGCTGAGAAAACCAAGTCAAGCATGTGCTCAAGGCGCATTCCGGAATACAGCCATTGCAACAGGACAGGATTAAGTTAACGCGAGGCCCCGGGCGCATAATTACAAAATGCAACCTTGTTCGCGCAATGAAAGGTAAAGGCCAAGCTGCACTGAGGACGAACCAGGTGTTACCATGTGCAAATCCTTGTTTCTTTTATAGCGTCCAGGAGTTGCCGCGTACGGCGCAGGATTACCCGACGCAATCAAACAAAGGATTACGCCTGTCAACTTCTGGCTCGTCCTCAGTGCAGATTGGCCTTAAAACTACCCCTAACCTCAACCTAACGCTCACCCATCAACCTAAAGTTTGGAAAGAAAAAGTTGTCCAATGCCCTTGGTGCCAGGTCGCATGTAGACAACGGGGTGTTCATTAACGTTTCGTTTGCTTCAAATAAGCCGCTGCTAGTGCTGGGCCCCTCCAACACGTTTTGCCGAAAATTTCGAGGCTCTCGTTTTCTATTGTCGGAAAATTGGGAACGTCAGTTAAAATAGGCCATTAATATGAAATGTGCATTCATAAGAACCTCACAATAATGACTACATTGAAAAGTTTTTAGCTTACTTGCAAAAATTTAAACGAAAAGCTGCGATTGCAGAATGTGGGGTCTCGCACCTGTGTACCTCCGCGGTCTTGGGTTTGAGTTTAAAATCATGAAGCGTGAAAATTAAGTCGATGCATTCTCTAACATTAGTTGTAAAGTTACAATGCAGAAAATTGTTTACACATTTTGAGAAACAGAAACGTGATGTCGGCAATTAGTGCAACTGTGTGGTCTTCAACCCTGAACCGTGCGCGTTAGATGGAAGAACACCGAGCGTTCACCACTTCTTGTTAATCGAAATTGCTATCCAGTCCTAACTTGAATACTGAAATCAACTATTGTGAAGTATTCAGCTGGGTAATCTATTTTTTCGGTTTCCTGATATTTCACAATAATCGGTGATAGTAATGCTCATGGCAGAGAACTCAAACGCAAACACTCAGATGGCGGTAGTTAGGAAATGATAAATATTTGCAACTTGACATCGAATCCATTTAGAATTTTGCTGGGAGGTGGCCCGTGTCACAGCGGAGCAGGACTAAGGAAAAATCGTTCGGCTTACGCCTAACTTAACCCACTGATAGCAACAGAGCGTTTGCAAGTTAGTTTGTGGTTTACGAATGTTTGGGGCGGGGTGAAGTAAACGGTATTTATGAAAAAACAAATAATTTTTTTGGTAATTTTCGTATGATGACCTGTTTTTATTTGTTCAAGCACATGTGATCTGTCATTAACTGAAGCTCTGCATCCACCACATACTTGATGCTTTTTACGTTTTTTCAAATAAAAAACAAAAATACATTGCAACCAAAAACAAAAGATGGACTAATCCGCTGATAACATAAGTGCTGACTTTTTAAATTTCACCGGCTTACTGCTAAAAACAGAAAGTGTTTACCATAACAATTTATAGAAAACGCTGGTTGAGACATTTCACAGTATGCTTTATCAAACGAAAACCTTTTGTTAAATAAATATCGAAGGCAACAACCCATTTTATCCTTGGCCACTGGCTTGCCGTAGCCAAATAACAGAAAACAACCGCTAGAAATCACTCGGTAGTGTCAACTACTTCAGGATTTGGTTTGGAGATTTTTCCACTGTTGACTGCTGTATTGGTATTACAGTAATACAGAATAACAAAATGCAAAATGAATGCTGTTTGCACACTTTGATGAAGTGAGCATTTTATGTATGTTGAATAATGTCGTAACATCGCCTATATCTCGCTGTGACTGTTCCTTTAGGATAGAATTGTCCGAATATATCAAATATTGGACTTCGAACTAAAACGCTGATTTAGGATAAATTCCAAGTTAAGCTGACTGCAGGGTGATCACTCCCACAGGAGGAAAAATTAAACTTTGTGTAAATTAGATAATTGAGTTTCCTTCAGTCATATCCTACCCAGCAGAGCAATCAAAAACCAACATTTTCGCGGTTCTGTAATTGTCCTTACCTCGTTTGTTGGAGTAAACCATCGAAGACCAAATCGCTCTTGCTTCTTGTAATCGTCGTTAGCGGAAGACACAAAGGCAGTTTCAGAAAGATTCATTTCAGAAGCAATTGCCTGCATGACGCTTTCATCGATTTCTCTGCCCATCACACAGGTGGAATTATGAACTTGAGGGGGTGCAAATATCACATAACGTATGGCTGGCGGCAAATGTATCAAGATTAGCCTGCTTTGAGGAAAACTTTATAGGGCGAAATTTTTACCAATAATAAAATTTGCAGGGTTTGATTTTATAACGGAAAAAGAAATGGTTAAGGAAAAGTGGAATGTGTTGTGAGTAAACGGGTCGCCGCCAGTGGGGAGACGGCGGTGCCAGCAATGTTCCCTTCTGAGGTGCGCAAATGCGCAGCACCACGAGACCAATTGCGCAGTGAAATTTCATTCTCGCGCACTTGCAACATTCCAAATGCAGAAGCAGAACACGTGTTAGCATATCGCATATTCCTTTCAGAAGCTTTTTTAATTAAATGTGTACTTTGTACTCTTATTATATTTCGATAATATTTTACGATTATTTTAACAAGTCACAAAGTGGGTGATCAATTTAGAACTCTGCCTTAAAATATTCATGCTGACTGAAACAACACTTGCTCAGTGTAAAATTTTCTTAGAGGGGAGCCTGGGTGCAGCGAAGTAGGCCTGCTTTTGACCTACGCAAAAATGTGACAATTTGCGGGCCACTTCCCACAAAATCATGTATACTAATAAAGCAATGGTTTTAAAAGAACTGAAAAAGAAAAAGTGCGTCATTGATATTATTATACAATAAGCTACCAAATAGCAATTTATTACAAATCTCTATCAGTGGGATGCCTACGGTCGAGGCTTCTCTGACATCATCGTTCCTATATATGTCAATACCAATGCAAGTAGTGACGGTGACTGTTGTCCAGTGTTTCGTCTGCCATTCGATTTGTTTTAGAGTTGACTTGCTTCATAATAGAAAAAGTAGCCTACTCCCATACACGTCACACGTATGTGCTTCCAAACATCGAGAATAGAAATCTTTCAGTTTGGGAAATGTATTTTTGCTGACTAATTTCTTGAAGCTCTCTAAAATTATTAAAAAGTGTTATGCTTGTTCTGATTAAAATTCCCTACTGCAAACTACACACAACATTAAATCAATACTGAGAAAGCTCGCGGGCCACAGTCGGACCACGCTGCCTTAGAGATTGGGAGTTTTCCCATAGGCCTGCATAGAAATATCATAACAAGCCACGCAGTTTAACACTATGTGCAAAGAAGCCTGCACATGCGTAGCTTGATTAAGCTAGTGGTCAGCACATTGTGAGCCTCAGTCCAATTGTGAGCACTTTATTGGACCGTGGAACATCTTCTTTGGTGGAGTGCAAGTAGCCTATTTAGGAGCTGTAAAGTCTTGCGCTGGTTTCGTGGGCTAAAACATGGCTACTGTAACAAATATGGAAGTGGAAAATTGATCGTTTGACTTTGACAAAGCGTTTTTTGTCATTCTACGTAAGTTTGAAATTAGGCCTTAGA
>JGI24158J21664_10009769_pt1 | contig 12810 bp, 7 predicted proteins | sample Ectturendosymbi3_FD_21664 | JGI IMG/M metagenome (IMG submission 21664) | reverse complement strand
TGGCCTAGATCAAGTCGACGGAAACAGCCAAGCTTCAGAAGAACATTGGGTTTGAAGCTTGAGAGAAATTTTAAAAAATCTGCTGCATTTTTAGCCAAACTTGATAAATTCCGCAACTCGACTTGAAGAGAAATTGCAAAGAAACTAAATCTAAGACGATTTCCTGGAAGGTGCAGGAACAGACCAGCCACGTTGGCCAGTTCGCCACCGGCCAACCGATTTTAATCCATTGGCGTTTGACCGCAAAAAAGTTCCATATCCGGTTTAGTCGTAAAAGAATGCTTGTAGCTGAGACCGTAGCTAGCTTAAGCGGTCCAGGTCAGATTTTCGCACGACCGAGATCTCGTATCGGAGCGTCACTTTTAAGTCTCAATGACCTGAACATTGTACGGTTGCGTCACACGTGACGCATCATCGCATCTGTGTCGCCGGAGATCGCGCGGGACAAGTTTCAACCGAGCGGTTTGCTTGCAAGCGCTTGCAGCTCATGCAAGACGATTTCCGTGTCCGCACAGTTTCGTTCGGCTTTCTTTCACGCAGTGTGTGTGCGCGGTCAAGATCTCGAGCGTGCAGATGCAACGCGTCACGCAAACCCGCCGCCTCAAGGCATCCGGGTGCCTGTCCGCTGGCGGGTCGAGCAATTGTTTGGAAAAGTTCAGGGCGGAAGTACTTACGAGATTACAGCTGCATTTGAACGTGTACGCAAAGGAAGCAAAGCCTGCACGAGTACAATCGCATGCGATTGCGGACGTCCTGCTGTTGTCGTGCCCGTAATTGCAACAATAAAGTCGCTCGCCTAATACTTGATTTGTGTACTTGCGGGCCAAAATTACTCACTGCATTTTAAGGCGAAACGTAACCGATCATTTTTCCGTGGGAAACTATTTGAATAGGTATTGTTCTTGCATATGTGAACTTCCAAAGACGCAATCAGTCCTAAGGGAAATCTGTAAGTGTTTGGAAAACAGCAAAAGTGATGCAACACGTGCTGTCGATTCCCAGTTAAACCAGTACCCTCAGACACACGTAGCGATGGAGCTAATGGTTTTTGATTCCCGCAAAAAAATATCGCTTCAACACTTTCAATACGTGAACTTATGGACGACGAGGACCAAAAAATTAATGTTCTCAATTAAATTATTTAAACGATTCTTGCCACATTCACGAAAAAAACAACGGCGCCAATTTACGAAGAACAACTTCTCAAGGCTTTGAAGTTTTACGCCAGACGTGCTTCAACATACGGGAGACAGACGTTTGAGTTCTGTATGACGATGGCAAGCGGATGTAAAGTCATGTTCTAGTTCCACCACGCAAACGAGACTTGTCTGAGCCAGCAAGGTGAACCATACGGCAAAGGAAAAGATGCAGTCACGCATCACAGGCTGGCAGCAAAACGCTTCATTGGCCAGAACGCGTGATTCGTCGATAATTTTATTGGTCAAGTTTCAATGTGCACGCGACAAGTTGGTCATAGCAGTGTCACGACTATATTCAGGTTCAACGAAGTGAGGTGTGTGTCCGGTGATTGCTGAGGCGGAAATGTGTTGTGGGTGGGTTTTCGTGGCGTTAAGTTGCAGGCCTTATCTTTTGAAGAAACCACTGTGCTTGGCAAGGTCGTCGGCCAGTACTATTTCCACATCTCTCAAAGCGTTTCCTTGGTGCATGAGTGCCCGGTCATCAGAACAACCGGATTTCAAGGATCTTGTGTACGGCATGTCACTTAAATAGATGTTGAACGGAGACCAATTTGGTGATTTTTCTGCAAACCACATGACCGCAGACAAGAGCATCTACGCGAACACAGCGAAGCATTTTCTGCAATAATTTAAAGTCCAGTAGTATCGCCAGAAAACCTCGGTAAACTCATTTTACATCCGCAAACACGATCCGTTGCTGACGGATACCTGTCGTTTACACAGCGCCCCTTTTTACAGCAAAGGGCAGGCAGAGAGGTGTGTTCCCGGAACTGCTGAAACTATTCAACGACTTGTGCGTAACCAGGAACAGCGCGCCACGCCGCCAGCCCATCTCACATGGACAATGCATTGCAACGGTCGCGTCAACGCATGCGGAGGAAAGACACACGACCACTGGTCAACAAAGAATATTCCGAGCGCCTAGGTGCTGCCACAGTTTCGACAGCCGTTTTGAAACTTCATTGATGATAGTCTTGCCTAAGTAGGAGGTTACGATTTTACGCACAGAGCACATCGGGCGCCCCGTCATCGAAGAAACAACGCGGTTCGTCTTCGTAGCCAGTGACATTCTGAAGAAGCGACTGAAGTAATAGGTCGCCCGTTACGATTCGTGCGCAGGGCAATTGCATAAAATTGACGTCTAAGCCATCGCCACGGAAAAAAGGGTGACGCTGGCAGGTGGTAGTTCTTTGTGGACTTGCACTGAGTGGACAATAAGTTAAGTGACGTTGTCACAAAATCGAACGACAAATTCAAAGATTTATTTGTTCAGGCGCAAGATCAGCCCAACATTGAAGTGCACGCTTCGCCGCTTGTTTTCTTTTGCAACAACTCGAAATCACTTTTGCTTCACATTTAACGCAGTCAGAAGACTCGCCTAGTAATCGCCGGGACGCTCCTAAAATCGACGGTGCTTTCTTTCTTGGAATTTAAAGGAGAATAGCTATTGCCACATTGTTTGCACATGCAAAGTTTATTCAATTGCTCAGCACTCGTAATTTCATCGACAGCTGTTTTGGTCTAACCCTTGCCTGACGCTGCTGCACCGGTTCAACTGGTGTTTGTTAGTGTAATTACTCACCCCACCAGTGCAAGGCGTCAAACGATGTAGGTTCACGTTTCTGCAGGAAAAGCTGCCGGCTATTTATAATCTTGCAGCACTTTCGGGGATCAAGGCCATTTTCGCTGGGTGTACAATGGAACATTTGCATAAAAATCCCTCGGAAATGAAAAAAGCAGTGGTTTGGCATTCCGAAAACGGTTTGTAAAGACTAGCTCTGGATTTGCCGCAGTGGCACCCCTGGTCCTCAGTCACCAGCACGCAGGACTTTTCAGCGTTTGCAACTTCGTAGAACATCCCATCTAACACAACTGTTCGAAAGCGGAAAACAAAATTGGATTAATATATGAAATACCACGCAACGCTCAAATAAGTTTGCTTGTTTCGTGAATTTTTTCCTCTTCTGGTCACGCTTCATCAAACTTAAGGTTGTCTTCACTCTCAGCACCGACTTTCAAAGACAGGAAATTTTCGCCCACATGCATGGCGAAGAAACCGCGTGAACTTCGCTTAATCGAAAACTTGGAAGATAGCAAACCGCAGCCTCCCCAACCGACTGTGCTGTAAACTGAAAGCAACCAGCGACCAACTCGCAATATTCATCANTGCAAGTCTAAGCGGTGTATGCGCTACAGCCGGGCAAAGTGACGTTAGTGGCAGTTTGCGGCGCAAGGACTTATATAAAACATTCGCGTGAAAACTGTTCCGCGGCGCGCGCTTGCAGTCTCAATTTCGCCGCATTACTTTTCGGCCCCTGTTGCCAACTGATTGTTTTCAAGTGCGGCCGTTGCGATAACATGCAATCAGGCAAGTCAAGCGTGTTATTTCAAGGACGCTTCCGAGGCGATCGTCGGAGGCACAACGTGCGGATGGTCGGGGCCCGCGAGGCATGCGACGAAACTCGAAGTTTCGCTTAGTCATTTTGAAATCTTATCCTTAGTGGTTTGTTACTGGATTGACCGGATTAAAAAGCNTTCTGAAAAGAAAAACTCTGAGGCGTTTCCAATGTGGGCTCTTTTTCTTCACTTCCTTTTATGAAAAGAAATTCCGAACAACCTCAGCTAACGACAAAACAATGAAGCTTATAACCATGTAATGCTGTTTTGATTAGACGTGCCTCTCATACGACATCACATTTTTATTCTTTTCGTCAAATGACATTCAAGAGCAGAAACTAGGAAGAAAAAAAAAACTTTTGTCAGTACAGCAGAGGATTGACACAAACTTTCAAAGCATAAAATGTCCAGGAGGCATACTACACGCATCTAGGTTCGATGCAACCAATCACCTGGTCCACTCACCTCCATGGGAATGTCGACGAGCATGATTTGCTGCGTGCGGGAGATGCTCTGTTCTCGATGATAGCGAATAAGTTCGTTCAGCGAGTTGAACTTAACAACCCAAAGGAAATATTTACCGGCACCGTCTCGCAGGACTTTGAAATGCTGGACGCCGCTGCCGTACCTGCAATATCGCAACACTTGCTGGGAATGTTCGCTCGTCCAAGACTACTAAGCTATCGCACGGAATTATGCGCGATGCACTGCTGTGTTGACACTGGGGTAACATTCAGGGATTTCGCTGTTTTAGGGGGACTGGCGGAGTAAATAGCTTGGGCATTCATCGTCATACTAAANGCAAGGCGGCATAATTGTGTGGGCATCGATANNAAGGCAAACACACGCACATACTGCAACTGGTACGGACAGTTTATTGCGCAGCGAGCTTTACGGTGCATTTGCAGCAGCGACGCAACCTGCGCACGTGTCTGTCGCGTTCGGATACATCAGTGGTATTCAACCTTTTTTGTACCGCGACCCATCACAGCAGCCCACTATGATCGGACGTCCCCCGCATAGATCTCGAATAAATCAAATGTAATATAGCTGTGTACGTAAAATATCTACTCGCAGCCCTTCCAAAAACGGTTGAAAACCACTGGAACACACACATACATTGGTTAAGTGGTCGCCGAACGTGCGTTGGCAAAGGGCGACAGATTTTTAAAATAATGAAAACAGGAAGCGCTTACAGAAATCTGCAGTGAGTGAAGCTGGTGGTTCGAGGTGAACTATGTAAACGACGAACGCCCATGCGGTACTTCAGGACTAGAGCAGCAACCAACAAGCCAGTTTCACTTGAACCGGCAAAATTACGGCTGATGACTCGTGATGAGTTTCGCGGCCAAGTCACCTGGAAGTCAGGCTTCACAAGAAATCAGCAAACCAGTGCTCAGTGGCCCAGTTTGAAGTCTCGGTAATTAAACTGCGCTCACCGCACAGTACAATATTCTTCGCTATCTGGCTGAGGGGAAGCACTATCTGGATATGCAGCAACACCAAAGAACAGCACACATATTTTTCGAAAAAAAGGAGTTGCAGAACTTGTGTGGCAAGGTTTTAACCTCAATCGCAACATTTTCTATTAATCTGCAACCTAAACTTTGATGGCGGTGTGGAAAATGAGGGACTGGTGTGTTGCACAAAAACAAATGGAATGCGTGCTATTTGTAAGAAGTTGTGTTATACAAGCTTCAAGTTCACTGGACCGTGCAAAATATGTGTTGCACAGTTACACGCTTTCAAAACGATTGGAACTACTTCATGAGCCATCCGCCAGCAAATACTAAATCAGCGAACAAAAACCAGTATAACTTCGTTCGCAAAGAATAGGCAAAAGTTTTATGGAAGGCTTTCACCACTTATTTGAAAAGCTGTTCATGACGGCGAGGCAACATCACTATCTCCTTGTGAACTTTCCACCGGAATAGACAAATGCACAAACATGGGCACTGACTGAAGTGGGACAAAAGTCGACATACAGTGCGCACCACTCCAATGAGATGCTTGCTTCAGTTCGACGATAAACGAACGGTTAATTTAAGAAATCCAAGTTTGGCAAACTGCTGCAAAACGACACTTTTTCGCAAGCAAGAGGCTCGGTCACTAGCTACCGTTGGGCACTGCCTGGTGTGTACGATTCAAACAGACCGGGAACAAGGTCTTGGCTAGTTTTCTTCTAGTATAACACAAAGAAACAATTCTCAAGCTCTAATAAGTCTGATTTGCTGTCATTGGCCTATGTGTACCTTTAAGGGCTGCGACTTTTCCTTTTCAAGAAATGTCGACGAAATGGCCAAGTTTTCCAAAGACTAGGAACTCATTAAACGCACGCTTGCGGCTCGTTTTGCGTCATTTGATCAACAATCGAAAATATGACGGACAAAGATTCGTGTGGGCGCTTTTTGAGGAATGCACTGCCGACGTTTGCCTCAAGGCCAGTCAAAGTTAACGGTGAGTCAGGCAAAATCGGTACGTCGCAGGCTGCGGCTGCTTTAACTTATATGCAAACACGCAAGTCCATTAATTACATTTTACGGCGTCCCGTCCACGCCAGGCTGAGTATGAGCAGCAGCGAGCATGTGCGAACACTTTTGCCAAACGCATTGTAAATCAAGCGGAAGACATCAACAAGCTGGCGCGCACAGCAAACTTTGCTTGAACCCTTCAACGCTTTCAAAGGTCAAAGGTCACCAGCGCAGCTCTGCGTTTTGTTTGCGCTAAGTTGCAAAGGTGTTGATGACCCAATCGCGACAAACATAAAAAAACTAGAGAAAAAACCTACTTGACGGAAAGAGAGAAGTCGCCGGGAGAACTTTCGCTTTCACGTATGAGGAAGGCTCCGTCCGGATACGATGGCTTGTTCAGGGTTTGTTCTGCTTTGATACGTGATATCTTTCCGTAATACCAACTGTGGAAAACAATAAACATTTCGGAAACTGTGGGGCTTGCGCGAGGCGAAGAAGGATGTGGGCTGATAACACGTACAAGGCAACAGTTTGTGATACGATGGTGACTGTGAGGTTAAAATAATCCACTTGTTAACAAATCCACGGTTGATATCCGGTATGACTGCCTATAGAAAGTTTTTTCCCTTGTTGCCAATTAAAAAACTAGGTTACTGATCATTTAACCTCCATTCAATCGTTGGAAAAGCACATCTGAACTACATAACAGTCATGCTGAAAGAGTGACGCATCCTAGAATGTACTTGTGAGTACATGGCAGATTACTAACAAGGTGCTAGCACATAATGCATGTCAGCAAACAGGTGTGGAAACTGCTGGGACAGCAAAGGTTCTTTGCGAAAAGACTACTGTAAACTATTGCCTGTTTACTGGAACTTACACTCCTGTTGACCAAGTTTGTAAATCAAACATTACCTCTTCGGAATAAAAACATCGTGAAAAATTACCAAAGAGAAAATGCCAGCTAAACATGGGAAAAGCAACACCATGAATGCCTTAATACTAGATCAAAAAAACGGGATTATGAAGCCTGGCAAGAAGTCGGTTATTCATGATGTCATGAAAGGATAGGCACAAACATCAGACCGAACTAATTACAGCAGTTGATCACATGAGAAGGAAGCCTGCACAATCTTACACAATGAATTTCTAAAGTAATAAGCACCTGCAGTTTATTGACAAATAGAAGAAGCTTCTGTTATTTCATCAAATCTCAGAATAGGTCTACAAGACATGATACGTGAAACAGAGGTCATCAATTTTGAAGTCTTAAAAAAGCATGTTCATGTCCTAAAAATGATTGAGTTCACATTTCCACAAATCAATCAAACAGTGGTTCTTAAACATTCTTCTACCACACTGCTCTTAAATATCAGTCCTTCATTTCATGTCTTATATATATATCACAACTTGCATCATGTTCAAAACTGCAAATGCATGTGGTGCATTTTGGCATATCATGTTCGGATACCATATTTACTCAATTGTAAGCCGCATTTCACCATAGGTTACCTAAGCCTCTGCGATACTTTGGTGTATGGCCTGCTTAATGTTTGATTAGCAACCCTGGTAATGATGATTCACCACTACAATGCCTTCTGTTCGTTATATTCCCTCCTGTGACGGATGTGCACATGATGCTGAAGAGTGGAAAGATAATGCGAAGGGAGGGTTTGGTCAACAAAATGTAGCCAAGGAAAGACTGGGCGTCATCTACACATTTTCATAAGCTAAAATAAAAAATGTAAACTGCCTTCGATCGTAAGCTCCACAAAATGATGAAAAAAATCTTAAGCCGCGGCTTGCAATCGAGTAAATACAGTATGCTGAAACACAGTTTAAGTGCTAGCAAGGCACTGGAAAGATTGTTTGTAAATATAATAAAAACTACTTCTCATTTTGATGCAGGCCTTATGCTACCTCTGAATTTCATTGATGTTGCCCTTAGGAGACACACCTCAGGTTAAGAACCACCGCAGTAAAAAATTGAACAAGGAAAATGTTGAACTTCTTAGTGTCACCAAATGATTCAGGCCAGACTTATCAAACAGCTCATAAGGTTATGAAAACAAAGTGGAGCATATCATGAGCAACTTGATCTGACAAAAACATTTGAATGGAACAACGTTTTACTGAACCTTTCCATAAGTTGCATCATGCCTTGTTAAGGCATATAAAGGATCAAAATGTGCTTAGGCTGGTACAGTTGTGAAATGTAAACCTTCGACTTGAAAAACTTCCAGGACACCGCAACTTTTGTCTGTCTGAATGTCTCCAAACTAGGTTCTTCACCACTTTCCTTTCTGTGCTTAGAAAATGGCTCAGTTGATTTAATGGAACAGCTTGNCTCACAGTGCAGACACAAAATGGGGCATGAGTGTAACACACTGGCAGATTTTTTTTAGTTGGAGGGGCTTAACNCTTNGACGTCCAGGTTAATTCAAGCGGTTCGCAAACAANAGCTGAATTGCACGTGGCTTTGTGTGGGAATAACTCTGCTGCTGTTTGGGTTACGGACCTGGTCGAAGTGTCAGAAGACGCAGCAAGTCTTGTAGTTTGCACTAGAAAAAAAAATTTTTGCTTGGGTGGTGCAGGTTTGTTGTTAGTGACGTCATAACTGGAGGACTTTTAGGCCACTTTGGCCAACTTCACCTGGCCCTGCGTGCCAACCGTTAGATGGTAGTATTTCGCTGAAGTTTTTATTGGATTCTAGGCTACAATCCAAGTCTTATGATACTTTGGATGACCTGCTGAGGTTTCAGGTTCAAAAGTTATGATCTAAGTAAGTAAAATTTTTTGACTAATTGGTTAATTAGATAATTAATTAACCTGTTTATGTAAGATCATAACTTTTGAACCAGAAACGCTAGAAAGTCGATCAAAGGCTCGAAAGACTCAGACTCGAGCCTAGTTTCCAATGAAAACTTCAGCGAAATACTTTGGCCTAGCAGTTGGGCCCTAGGCCAGACAACATGAGCCAAAAACTACTTCACTTATGACGTCACTCACAAAAAACCGCAAGCCCCAACCAAAAATTTTTCTTTCGAGTGCAGACTAGAAGACTGTCCGATTCGTTTGAGCCCTTGAACAGCTCTTTATCGCAATCGGCAGAGGAGCTAGGACGTTGGTAAGGCAATTGACAACTGCTGGTTTTAGGCTGAAATAGAAGTACAAATATATCGTACCCTGGCTCTCAAAGTGTTAATATTTTTTAGGTTATAAGCCCTTCTAACTAAAAATCTGCTTATTACTTGTTCCCATTAAAAATAAACTGAAGCAAATCCTGCAAACGGGTATCATGTCTCCTGTGTTTTATGACACAGATCTGGTCTGAGCATTCTGCGGGTTCTTTTTTTGATCAGTCTCACAATTGTATATTTTTTTAACCTGTACTAGTAGGCTGTGGAGAAGTTTTGGAAAAGTTGCAAACATATTTTGACCTTAGTCTACTTACTTGCAAGTTGCAACCTAGCCTACTCAGAAGCACAAATGATCTTTTGCAAGCTATTTGATTTTGTAATGAAGTTAAAGCTCAGCACACACAAAATGACCAGAGGTGGAGTTCATACTATAAATATTTTTAGAGAAAGGAATCATATTGCAACTATATACTGAATTTTACAGACCATAAGGTGCAGCAGATTCTAAGGCACACTTTTCATTTTTGAATGCTAGCTGTTCTTTTCTTATACGTAAGGCGAACTGGATTATAGGGTGCAAAACGGCAGATTACATACAAGAGTTTCATCTATCATGCATGCCTAATCCACTAGACACGAATACAATAAACTAAAAGCTGTGTGCGTGTTTGATTCAGTGAGCACCAATGCAGTCAGGAGCCTCATGAAGTAATACATACAACATTAAGGTATATGCTAGCTACTCACGGAACCACATGTGCTGCTCACTACAATTGTTGTTGATTTGTTGCATAACACAAAGGTGTGTTTACAAAAAAGTCGTAAGTAGCAATTGAATAGATAGCACTGTTTACCACATAAAATTGGTCCTTGGTGAGAAAGCACAACCAGATTCATACATTAGACGCACCACTTGAGGCATTTTTGACTTTAAAAAAATGAAGGATATATTACCAGCAGTATTTCTAAACACAAATTCACAGCACCAATAAATGCAGAAAAACCCACATTCAAATAAATATCAGTGCAGAAGTTTTATGCCATGTTGAAAAGTAGGTTATATATGCACATACAGTACATTTGTTATACATTCAAAGTATATAACATTCTTTGGTTTTAGTATGACATTTGCAAGGGGAGAGTCAAAAACTAATGCAATATTTCCATGATAGATAATACAGTACAGTATTAAAAACACCCTAAACAACACAGAAATTGAATGGTTCATCAATATCATCTTTACTAAAAAAAAAACGAAACAACTCTTTGATACATGCACCACACAAAGGCAATGTTTCTAAGATAATATAATAATCCTATAGGACAAAAGTAGGGAACATGTTAAATATCACAGGCTGCATGAAATGTGCATTATTGCTAGCAGGCCACAAAATCAATTAATTTTATATATTCTGAAATTATACCTTTATCTAACTATGAGGAAGAGTGTCTTCTCCTGACGTAAGACTACCTGATTATCATGGAGCTTCGTTTTGATGCAATGTTGACATCTAACTTGGGTAATAAAAATTCTGATGGAGTCATATCAAACGTTCATGCAGGCCACATGTAGCCTGCAAGCCGCAGGTTCCCCATCTCTGCTATAAAGCCTCTAACACATTACACTTATTAAGAAATTAGTTAGATTTAAACTCTTCTTTTGCCACATAAATTGTTTCAGCCCTGTTTCAGTATGGCAGCTAATAACAATTGAAAATAACAATACTGAAACTACGACTTTAAACAGCAGTCTTTATTCAAGCATCTATGCACACTTGACAGATAATTTTAAAAAAGAAAATTCCTGTACAACAAAACTTAAACCTGCTGTACTTCAACCAGAAGGTATTACCAAAGTAACACACAAGAGACAAAAGGTGTGAATGTCAACACAAAGATTGACTTAAACCTCACATAATCAATTGAAAGTTCGAAATAAAACTAAGTCAAATAGTAAACTAAAGGGTTGCTCCAAGACAATCCTGAAAACAAACAATCTAGCCAGAACTTTCACTTTAATGTTTGCTTACAGTCAGTTTCACAGTAAATACTATTTCTAAACTGGTTGTATTTCCAAACTTCACACATCAGCAGAAACAGTAACCAGTTCCTTATTAAGTGCTATGCTGAGTTCATTTAAAACGTTTTTGAACGTTTTTATACTCACATTCAGTTTTTAATGGGTAGCTTAATGTTAACAAATACCAATGTAACAGAAAACCTTGCAACAAACTCCTCAAGAAGTATGATTGCTTTAACAACATTAGTACTCATCCAATCAAACAGCAGTTACATTTTTCACACAAAACATTTGACTGAAAATAAAACAGTAGCATTCTATATCAGAAAAGTTATTATGTCAGGTGGTTTGCATCTTCTTACCATCTGTGACTATCACTTCAAATGTTTAGTGGTTTGTTAAAGTTTCTCCTTTGTGCATTCCTGCTAGACACTGACAGATATAATAGTATTCAACTTAATTTTGCTTGCCTGTTGGCTTCCACTGTACTGGATGAAGTGTAAAACCTGTTTTCGCATGTTGTGTACTATCACACTATCACTGACGCAAGTGATTTTAATGTTGAGTTCCAGACAAGATAACGAATATTAAATAAACAAGCAGTGTTTATCATCTTTTCCATTTCTTTTATTTGATGAAATATATGTATTTAACTGGACTTGAGTCCGAGTCTTTTGAGCCTTTGATCGACTTTCTAGCGTTTCTGGTTCAAAGGTTATGATCTAAAATAAACAAATTAACTAATTACCTAATTAGCTAATTAGTCAAATATTTTTACTAACTTATGTCACAACTTTTGAACCCAAAACCCCAGCAGGTCATCCAAAGTATGAAAAGACTCGGATTGTGGCCTAGTTTCTAGTAAAAACTTCAGCGAAATACTACCACCTAACGGTTGGCGCCCTGGGCCAGGCAAAGTGGACCAAGTTGGCCTAACAGTCCTCCACTTATGACATCACTCCCAAAAAACCTGCACCCCCCAAGCAAAAATTTTTTTCGAGTGCAATCTACTAGACTGGCCGATCCGCTTGAGCCGTTGAACAGCTCTCTAGCGCAATGGGTGGAGGAGCTAGGGTGTTGGTAAGGCAACCGAAAACTGCTGTTTTTTTTGCGAAAATCACCAAAACCACCCAGACGCCAAGGTGTTAAGAGCATAAAGAACAGTGGGCTGCACACAGTAAAAATCAGTATTAACAATGAGTATGAATAAAGAGCAACACATTTACAGGACATAATGCCACTGTGAAACCAAACTGGGCTATGTTCACTTTTGGTGATTTTTACTTTTTTTCCCTTTTTAACACTTTGAGAGCCGGGGTACGATATATTCATACTTTGAAATTGGTTTAAAACCAGCAGTTGTCAGTTGCCTTACCAGCACCCTAGCTCCTCTGCCGATTGCGCTAGAGAGCTGTTCAAGGGCACAAACAGGTTGGCAGTCTTCTAGTCCGCACTCTAAAAAAATTTTTTGGTTGGGGGGTGCGGATTTTTTACGAGTAGCATCATAAGTGAAGTAGTTTTTGGGCCATTTCGGCTCATGTTACCTGGCTTAAGGCCCAACCGCTAGGCCAAAGTATTTTGCT
>JGI24158J21664_10009768_pt1 | contig 12811 bp, 8 predicted proteins | sample Ectturendosymbi3_FD_21664 | JGI IMG/M metagenome (IMG submission 21664) | reverse complement strand
GCAGTGCTAATTTATCTTTACATGCAGCTGAGCGCGGTCAATAAGTTTTGTGATTCTGGGTTTACTATTGTGTTTACAGTTTAATTCCATCTCATATTTCAGTGAAGTCAGTTAAATTTAGCAAAGTCTCATCAAACAATTTAAATGAAGTAAGTCTAAAGTAGCTACAAAGTTTTTACTGAATAGGTTGAACATAGCCAAATAGCTTACGAATTATCAAAAATCCAAACATATTTCAAACGTGGTGAAAGACTCTAGCCTAGCGCATACGATTATCAACTACAGACGTGAATAAATTGCTCAAAAATTAGATGACAACGGGATCCACTTCTTATATGCGCGAAAGTTTTGTAGAAGGCCCACGTTGGAAGTCAGTGCCTCAGAGAAAAGTCGCTGCTCAGTTTCGGTTACAGCTCCTGTTTTGACGTACATCCGAAGCGTATAAAAACCGTACCGGTATAAGCGCAATCGTAATGGCGACCGCGATGACTTCTTGCTCAAGTGCAATTATTAGTAGCACGATAGTTTCTTTGTCGAAACTGATCAAGTTTGACGTGATTATCACAATTTTTGAGCATAATTGTGTCTATTTAAGGTCTCGGAATTAATGTGTTTTCATATTAAATGCATATATACCACTAGTTGCTATACCACCACGATGGGCGTAGCCAGTAGCAATTCCATAATGTGCCCCCAATTTGGCCAATTTTACAAAAAGGTCGTACGCAAACAATAAGGCTTGTCCCCCTAAATTTTTTAGCAAACTCGGTCCCTGGTGCCAGGACAGATCCCTGTGGGACGCCGTTCTTGAGGCCACGGGTAACCTGTTCCGTTTGCCGTTGCCGGTGGCAAAGGTGAAGCTGCGATGACCAACCATCTCCATGATCATGCAGAACATGTGGCTGTCAAGGTGAGGCCGCGATGCCATACAGTGTCGTAGGCTGCTGTGAGATCGATAATCATAGCTCCGCCCTTCTTAGCCAAAAAGCTATCCTCGTTGTCCTGTGTCAGCAGGATGACCTGATCTATGGTCGACCAAGGGGCGGATCCAGGGGGTTTCTTATAGGTTAGATGCTCGATAACGCTGATCTTGTTTGCAGTGAGCCCCTCGATGTTCAGTTGGAGTATGCTGGGAGTTGGGTCGTCTTCGGCAGCATCTCTGCTGCCACACCTTTAGAAAGGCGTATTCCTACCTGTTACGGCGCGCAGCGACGACTCTTCCTTCGCCTTTGTTTAACCGCTTCAAGCTGCACATCCGGTGATCAATATTTTAATATGTGCAACTCTCTACGTTCAAAGAGTGTGATTCACTCTTTGAACGCCGCCTTAAAGTCTAATATTAATGGACTGCCTTGATGGATTGCACTGACACTTCTACAGTAGCATCCTTTTTGCAATTCCCTGGCGTGGGCGTTAGAGGACGCTCGTCGAGTTGAGGAACTGTTTATTCCTCCTGTCGCCGTTTTGCGTCTGCGAACAGGAGGTTGAGATAGACCTTCGTCTGCTTTGCAGTCTCGAACAGTCGTAACAAATAAAGTTGTTTTTCTGTTTTGCCGCGCTTAGTACGATAAAAGTACAGCTCGGGTAACTAGAACTTTAGTAAAGTTTTGGCCCTAGTGTAACCAAATTTTGCTAACCAATTCAGAGTGTTTCTGTTGACCGAAAAGACGAGAGATTTGAGCTGTGGAAAGTACACCGTTTTTTGGTATGTAAGTTTGTCATATGTCTCTTGGATAAATTAATCGAGCAGTTGCAGCTTGCCAATCGGCACTGAAGTAATACCTTGATCGCAATCAAGCGTTTGAGATGCATGTTTGAATTTACGGTAAATAGCCGCGTTACGCGCTTGTCTAATCGTTAATTGTCTGTAGCGCGCTCAGCTATCGGTGTGAAGTTTTCTTGCTCAGTTAGCTGCGCTGGGTGAAACCCCTAGAAAATTTTTCGTCCCCCCTGGAAGATGTGTTGGACACAGTTTAAAAATATTGGACATATTTTAAAACATTTGGGCCGCTCTCAGAAAACTCTTCGACACCCCGGTGTCCCAAGCTGGTTACGGGCCTGCCTGTCATACTCCACCAGTGACAGTCAATCACAACTCAGATGGTTAATGTTACATTACAACGTGATACAGTGCTAACTAAGTATTGCATATTGTTACTGGTGTGCTTCAAATAAAATTTTATGGAAACCACCGTACTGATTCGTGTGGCGCCGCACAAAACTGCTCGAGGCTTATCGGGACAAGTTCGTACACAAATGTCTTGGAACCAAGCTAGAGAATTGTACCGCCGCACACGAAAGTTACCAACCTTGTTCTCACACATAATGCATACGTTACTCACATTTATTATATCAGCGCATGCACCACAGATCCTTAGGCTTAACATAAGTGTGAAACTCATGCGATCCTTCAAGTGCGTGAGATATTAACGATACACTGGTGGAGAGCTCAGTTCAACGCTTACTCACTTTCGGAATTCCTGATGAGATCATGTACGCGTCTCCAATTGTTTCTATCTTGTAAGTATCATAGTTAGCAATGATGGCGTCAAAGCATGTGTAGAGATCGTTCAAGAAAGACACAACCTGCAGATACCAATCATCGTCATTTGGACATACATTTTTGATATGTGTATGCGGTGCGCATTGTGTCACACCTGCACAAACCAAGTGAAGCGCAATGTTCCTGCGACTCAGATCTTAATCTGAGTTTGCAAATCAGAGCTACGGTTTATGAAATACGGCAATTTCACCCAAAAGAATTTCACATGGACAGCAACTGGCAATTTCAGCTGAGTTTTTGCAAGATCTTTCACATTTTTGACGAAGAGTGAAAACTGTTTGGCCTGATCTGGTAAAAGAGTCTTATTCATTTCACTCTGAAGAATGTTACAAAGAAGCTAATTCGTCCAAAATATCTTTTGTCGATTTATTCAACTGCATGAATCTTAGGTTTGCCAATACATGACTGGCCAAGAAGGACATAATCGACAAAGTTACTTAAACAAAAAAGCAACGAGGAAATCAAACACAAGACCAAACTATATAAAACAACGAAAGTCTTGTGTAGAAATGCGTCACCTCCTTTGTTTGATAATCGTGGCCAGGTTTTTGACAGTTTTTTGTTACTGTCTCATGCTTTTGTGGAGTTCAGTAAGACTCGATTTCATAGGTCATTCTTTCTTAAAGCAAGGGTCAATTATGACCAGGGGTGTGAACTTAGTTGTATGTAGCCTATACATACATTCATTTTAAATACAAAATATTGTTCGCAAATCGGCATTGGTAACAGAAGTGCGGAATGTTTTATATCAAAGCTGGCCAAAATAGGTGAGTTTTACTGGTAAAATTACAGAAAAATGGCTAAAATCTTGCCGTAATTTTGTTATCACACCAAACTTGTTAGGCAACGCCGTTTAGCTTTCGGAAAATGTTTGGAAGTAGCCTACGTTTTCTGCCCCAACCTTCCGACCACTACACTGAAGATAAGTCAACCGCTCAAGCTCCCATCTCATTTCAACAAAAAAACTTCTGACAAATATCTAGCTCCACCTGTAAAGAATCTGACATTTTCGCTGATGAAGAAGATTTCGATTTCCGAAAGTGGACAAAAAGACAAAACAATTTAAACAGTGTAAGCAAAGGTGTACCGTGTACGCGACAGGGACCTGGTGCTCCCTAACGTTGTAAAATGTCTCAAAAGCAGACGAATAGTGACAGTGCATGTTAATTTTACGGTAAAATGCCTCTATGATGGGGACAGCAAAAATCGTGGCCGACAGGTTTGCCATGACTGTCCAATGCAACGTGTAAATTGTGATGTAATGAAGTTGATACTTGCAAATGACGAGGCGCTGACATTTCTTCTGTTAAGATTGGCAAAAAGACTTGACGAAATTTTCCTGTTAGCTCTTTATTTTCCTGATGAATTGTGGTCTTGAGGCCCAAGAGTCGAGTAAGTGCGTGTAAGTGTGGGTATCATGCACAAACCATGTGTAAAATTTAGTTTAAACCTCATTGCAGAAATTAAAAATATGTGCGGAACTAAATCAATAAAGCAAGTTAAGCAGGGACCTGCATTGGTGTGCTGTTCAACGCTATGGTTGTAAAACCGCATATGTCGCTGAAATATATCGTGCATTTCTCAAAGCTTTCGGGTTCAACCACTTCATTAGCCATCAACCTCAGAACAACAGACCTGAAAACAAAACAATAACAATTGAATAAAATTAACAAATAATTAAATTAAATAAGATGAAACACAGTTTGTCATAATTTCAAAAACTCTTCAATCTTCTGCGCCCTTTCTTCGCAATGTGTGAAGAAACAAAGCTACATCGCAGAGTTTCCTTGTAATGTCAAACAAGAGCGTTTTTTGAGAAAAAAATAGCATGTATCGAATTTTTTACCCATGTCCACCATTTAGGTATACAGCACTTTGTTACAGGTGAAAACGAAACCCTGCACTTTAATTTACAAAACAATTACCCTCAGTCTTGAATTTCAGAAAATTATGCCAAAAGATTTGAAAATTTATGCAGAAGTTACTCTTTGCATAAAAGTGTAATTCCGCAATATGCTAAAAACCCGTTGGACTTTCAGGTAAATGTACATGATAGCGAGGAAATCTTTTCATCACCTGTAAAAGACTTGTCTGTAATCTAAGAAAACTAAACGTTGTAAAGGCTTCCAGCAGAATGATACCATCTTTCGTCTTACCTCCTTGACTAATTTTCCATCTGCTTGCAATTTTACGAGTGACAGAAGTTTGCCCTTTGAAACGAATTTTCAAAAACAAGCACCAACATCAGAGCAAGCTTTAAGCTTTGTATAAATGCATTTTCCTTGCTTGAAAAACAGCTCACAGGACTTACGGCGGCAACATGCGCATAAGAAGTTGTTCCGTCTTTTGCTTTTCTGCGCTTAGCTCATTGGTTCTTTTGCAAACTTCTTCCTCCAAATGCTTGCTATGATCTTCCAACTGTTTCATCATGAATTCCACAATGTTGTGCTTTTTGCCCCGATTCATCCTCTTAATTTCAGAGTACACGGCGCTGTAAAACCCACTTACATTTGAGTTTCACGGTGTCAGCTGGCTTCCCAAACATTTGAAATTAAATTCGAGCGAAATTCATCTTCCGTCGCTTGTGAAAACGCAAACGCAACAAACGACAATCGACGTTTTACATGAGCGGTGAAAAATGCGAAGGTTTTGCGCAGACAAATATAACCACATACACTAAATTTACTTGCGTAAATTAAGAGATGCACTGGGCCTCGTTCCTCTCAGGATCGTTGTATTTTGGTTCATGCGCTTTTCCAACCTTTTCAATATCATTATTTACCTATGGTCATGAGGGATTTCCCCACAGCTGAAAACTACTGCTTAACATATGTCTGATTGTGATAAACAGTGATCACTGATCAGTAAATTTTCGGTGTTAAATACTTGAACGTCATTCTCTCTTCCGGTTTCTCTATCCAGCACCGCTTTGCTATGGTCACGATCTCCCTCGGAGTATCTCCTTCGGAAAAGTGAGGCCTGAAGACAGTTTTAGATAACAACAACGATGCGAAACTAACTGTAGAGTTTTTCAACACTTTGCATACGTTAACGCAAAATTTCGCTAGTAACTTTCAACATCTTAGTACAGATTATAAATCGAGGTTTTTCTAAAGTGTATAGCTATTTTTAGGAAGGATCGACTACACAAAGGCCGCTTGTTGCCATTTGTGTAGGACTCAAGAGCAGGATAAATCGCTACCAAATGATTGTGTTAACCTTGTTTGCTGTCGAAATACGATTGGAAGCATGAATGAAAAATAAAATTGGACTTTATTGTGACATTACAAAAGCTATCGCGCTACGTGTCCTAAAGAATAAAACCAAAGGAGATTGTATTTTTAGCACATGGAAAATGCTTGTACAGTTGGATATTAGAATGTTGATGTCCAAAGCATGCAAGGGTTGATGTGCTTCATTAAATTGTTTATGTCGCTGATGCGCCAGCTGCCATTTTCCATTTCAGTTAATGTATCATCAACTTTCAAATACCACGTAGATGAAGCCGATTAGCTGCAGATTCATTTTGAAATTGGGGCATGAAAATATGGTTTACTTTGAAAGCGAAATGAACGATTACCTCAAATACAACTTTTTCACCCGTTCGATAACTTCTTCGCTTGAAAGTTCATGCATTGCAAATGGAGGTTTTCGAAGAATAATTTCCTGTTGTATAAACAGAATGACGTTTTCTATGCCATATAAGACGATCAATTTTGCATACTGTATGACGTCTAGCCCTTCAAAAATGTAAAGCAAGATCCAAATTTGTCCAATGCTTCTAATCAAAAACTTGCTTTTACCTGATAATTCTTTTTTATTCAAACGATGTTTTGTGTATTTTGGTATGTGCCTATTGTTACACTTTAGTTTTCTTCACCTCTGCTTATTTTATTTGTTGCACGTACAACGCAAGTCAGGGCAGAATATCAATAATTTATTTTGTTTTTTGCACGGGCAGCTTCAGTAGCTTTAAACGGATTATAAACAGTAGAAATAACTTTGCAGAAACATTTTCACTATGCATTTTGGAGTAAAGTTGTTCCTGAATATTTTTTCATCTTTACGGGCAATTTTGCATTTTATAATCTAAAGCAGGGGTTCTCAACCTATTTTCTCCCCGTTGCCAGCTTCCTAACATAAAATCTACCCCCTGTTTTTTGTTTGCTCACTAGCGCTGCAGAAAAAAAAACAGAATACTGTAGCCACAGCATCATTAAATTTACCCCCAGGATAGGTAAAAATTACCCTCAGGGGTAAATTTACCCTCGGTTGAGAACCCCTGATCTAAAGTCTATTGTAGTGAGTTACTTAAACCTTACTTATAACTAAAACTGGTTGGTTTTTGTATTTGAACACACAACAAACTTGTTTTTCGGTGAAACGACGACGAACAATTTACAAACTAGAGTCACAACTCTTTGATTTGCGTGCTTATACCATCAGATGCTTTTTTCATTGTGGCATATATCAGTATAGAAGCTTGGCCAGTAAATAATTTATGCCTAAGACGACATCCTCAGAAATTTGAAAACTGGTTAAAAGCCCTTATTTTGAGGTGTGTATGCTGTTAGTCAAGATCGTTTGCAAAGGAAATATAAAAAGCCATCATCCTTGAAAAATAAAAATAAAGAAGTTTAACCTAAAATGAATGTATTTTTGAAATTTTTCTCCCCCTTTGTGTATGGTCAGAGATGAATTGAAGATGTGTGGGACCTAGAACCATTTTAGGTTTTCTCCACCGCTGCAGCAACAGCTCTTTCGCCACAACCGTTTTCTAAATGTGTTTGTGAATAAATGCTTTTTTATACTACGTGATAAGCTCAAGCCTAAACGCAAATAAAGTCACTGAAGCGGATTCATGCTGATGAGATTTTAATTAATAGTAAATTTAAGTTGCCGTGACTTTGCCATTGTTAGAAACTCAAAAGTGACAAAATAACACTCAAAAGCCTAGAGTCCCAAGCAGACGCTTCGCCAGGTTTAGCTTGATCGGAGCTCAACAAAAATACTGGGAGGGCTACCAACGAACAAGATCTTCACTTATCCTGAGCATGGGTTCACATATCGCAGTTGGGGGAACCAGCACCACGAGCCTAAGCTACGTTCTGTGTGGCTTTTTGAATTGAAAAAGATTAGGTTTTAGAGGTTTTAATCGCAAACTCATCGTTTGCGCTGTCATTGAACAGGGGACAAGCTCAACAAAATAGAAAAGCTTCCACCTGTGAAACGTTTTTCGATTTTTCTGCAAAATCGTCGGGCGAAATTTGCTCGGACAACAGGTATCTCTTAACCATAAAAATATGCCTTTTACTCGTAATAAACATCTCTTTCGCCATAAAGGGTCTCATTGAGAAAAATATGAAAACGCCGGTGGAAAAGCCAAAAATATCTCTGGAAGGAGATTCGATTAGGTTGCATGCATTATGCGTAATGGTTATCGCTACATACGAAAAGTTAGTAGTAAAAAGAACAGTGGGTGTCACAACTGTTCCACATTCCAAGGAAACACAGTGCGTGGTTGGAGCTACTACTGCTGCAGTAATAAAGTCAAATTAGTAAAAGAGCCGTTTGAGTTTTTTTGTGACAGTCATTTTGATGCTTAAGGCCGTTGGCGTATGGATAAGGGGAATGCTCGACCGCGTCAGCAGCTCGACCCAGTGCCAAGATACAGTAGGATATTTCAATGCCTGAATGATACCGGTAAGGTAAACTTTTGTGGAAAACAGCAGCCGAATAAAGTATTCAACATAAAGCAGTCATTCGCAATCCTCTAGTCTGTGGACTCAATTGAATCCCTGAAAAAGATTTGGTGGATTCGCAGACTCCTAGTATAAGCGATGGATTAAACATAAAGTACTATCATAAACGTTTCTGGAGTGAATTTGGCAAAAGGATTTCGATTCGTTTCACTGCCACTGAGTTATTCAGGTCGATGAAACGAGAATTGTGAACTCTAACAAATGTTTGGCTTGTCGCGTTCGTGATCATTTTTGGTCAACGTTTCAATAATTGCTGTCCAAAACTTAGGGTAACACCGCATCTTTTTCCCTCCTAGATATGCCTCTGTCCTTGCCGCAGACAACCCTTTTCTAAAAAGTATTAAAAAATAAATCAAACAATTTCAGTGCTTTATCGCATTATGCCCCATCAAACAATATTTCTAAGCGAATAGAAATAGCCTGAGGTACTACATTTTCAGTGTACCGTTTGGAAACATCTCTGTTAAGCTACAAGTCTTCAAATGTTGTTGAAGTAGGTGACGCTCGTTGCGAAAGGCGCCATACCTCGAATTTTTATATGTTGAAGATTTCGCAGGGAATGATAATTGAAGAGCCGATCAGGTGGCGCAAGAGCAAGGGACGCCATTACGCTTCAATGCACGTCGGGAACGGCGATCGTCCCGGCCACGCCGCTGATTGACAGCATCATAAAGAAATACAAACACTCGTGCCGGAAACATCTTGATTTTGCTCCCGGTTTCTTGCAGTAAAAACATACTGTAGGTTGAGCCGCATTTGAGTTGCTTACCTGACAGATTATCCCAAAGCTGTAATAATCTCCGTATTTAGATCCTACTTGACGAAGTGCAGGGTCGTTCAACAGTTCCGGGGCGGTCCACAGAAGATCTTTGTCAAATAAAAGTGCACACTGCGTACAGTAAATCTTTCCATAGAAAGCGAGGATTCATTTTGAAGACAATCCTAAATTTATATTCACTCGACATGGACCATCTGAAGGTTTCGTGGATTATATTGTTTGAAAAAGCACCTGCTCCGTAAAATTTGCTTTAAGCACGTATTTTCATTGATGAAATGTATAGTCTGTTTCTGAGGCGTGAGTGCGTTCAACAAAAATGCATTCTACGTGATCTTTATTGCTACCAAGTCAATTTGTTATTCGATTTCATTGCATTCAGTTCTGCTAAATACTTATTGCAAAATTTCGTTTTCAACTACTCATATCCTTCCTCACCAACAGCCGCATTATTATAGTCGGTGACAACCGACAGCGAGTTCCTCGTCTTATTCACTCCGTGATCCGTCACCTTCAGAGCGAATCTGCCGTCAACAATACAGTTGGATGACTTAAGGCGTCCATGATGGGAAATCGGACTTGAATGAATGTACTTCATCCCCTAAACAATGTGAAGTAGAGCTATGACTTACACACGGATATTCCGTGCAAGTTTGCACGACTCTTTAAAGTACTCTTTTTTGCTGAGTTATGTATATAGGCATGCATTTCTCTGAATCGAATGAAATTAATTTACATACAATAAAACTGTTAAGCTTGTGGACACTGACAAGCATCCACAAAAAGAGCAACTGTATTCAATTCAGCCCAAAGCTATACGTGGCAAACTTTGTTTTTAATACTTGCCATAAATGAACTTGTGCTCAGCGATACCACAAACAGTAGCCTACACCAATTCTTAAAACAGTTTATGAAGCAAATACTAACCCGAACTAGATCATAAATCAAAGATAGCTTGAATGTTACGTTCAATTCGAATTCATTTCGTTCCAATAACTCGTGTAAACTCCTTCGTGAGCCAAACTCAGTGACCAAATAATGAAATTTGGAACTGGTAAACATTCCATAAACTGCAGCAACGTTTTCATGATGCAGTTCTCTCAACTGCAAACAAACAAAACGGATACATAAGAGCGATAGAGACTAACAAAGAGAAAAATCGTTGATTTGGGTATCACATTACTTTATAATGTCATATTCACAACGAAAAGAAAGGAACTGTTCAAAAATAATCGATTAAACCACAATCACAATTGCTTGGCTTATCAACCACAACCCACTTAAAATTGTCATCCATGCATCATGTGCGCCCCGCTAAAAGACATTCTCACAACGTTGATGAAAAGTACCGGTAAACTGTTTTTACTTCTAAGTGCTGTCAACTCGTTTAAGCAGTCACTCACACGCAGTGAGTTGGTAGGGAAAAAATGGGGAAGCTTCTTCCATAAACAGAAACAGCATGCTACTCAAGAGTATTTCCCTGCTCTAATAAATAAGAAGTTGCCGCCTCTAGTCTGGTCACCTACAAACTTAAAAATGGGTTCCGGTCCTTCCTTCTGCCTCACTCACAACAGCACTGCTGCAATAGTTCTTAGTCCGACTGTTCAACCGTACGCATGATGAAATAATTTTTTTTTCGGGTTTCCAATATATCTACCTCATATCAGAGCTTGTGTTGCAGATTACCTTAGCAGAGTTACCAAAACGATCCAGTCCGTTACTTATCTCTGCTGTTTTTCTTCTAGCTTTAGCATCAACCAATTACTTGCAGAGACAATATTGACCATACCCGTATCTTAAATGGACAATTTAGCAGAAAATTCACTAGGATAATCCCCACTATGATTACGTAAAAAAGCGCTGGCTCATACTTGTGTATCTTCACAAGCACTATTAACCATACTTGGTCCCATTCTCCTTCATCAGATACTTTATTATCAATTGTAAATATTTTAAAGTGTACGGCAACATTGCTGGAAAAGTTTGATAGTGCGTGCTTGAGATAGGCGCGCTAGCAAAACACATCCGTAGTATGTTCATGATATCAGCTACCATGGACTCCACCTTGCGAAGTGATTTTAGAATCTAAAATTCATTCATGGACTTGTTATTTAGCAAACGCAACACTCAAATTTCTTAACAACAGCAATGCAATTTCTGTCCCAACACATTTCTTAATGTATGCAAAACAACCCTTCCTTAGTGTAAGGTTAATTGCGTTTCGTTTAATTAAAATTACAGGAATTGCAGTTTTGTGAATACCTATGTCACTTGGTTCCTTTTAATAACTGGGAGTTTGTTGTTCATTACTCGTTGTAGCCGCCCTTCGTTCAGGACCGCTCCAACATGATTCGTGTCTGCTCCGAAAGCCAGAACGGTTTTCGAAAATGTTGCATGGGTTATACAGAAAATTTAGCGCTATCCTGACTTCTTGGATGGAAAACACTCTATACATGTAGTCAAGGAGTAATATTAGAGGAGGTGCATGTGGCGGTCGTCTCGGGCCACCTTTTGAGAGTTTCGCACTTAGTTGTTGCATTGTTTTGTTAAATATTTCATTGAACACTCTAGAGCCACATTTAATAAACTTTGAAGCAAATCGTTTGTTTGTCAAAATAATGCAAAAATTATGTGCAAATGTGCCAAAAGGGGCCCCTCAACTAATATAATGTGTAGACAAAGAGCAATTTAAAATCAAATGACTTCAAACAGTTTACAATGCAAAATGGGCTTTCACGCATAAGCTAATTCCCAAACAAAATTAAAAATTTAATTTGCTTTCAGCGAATAAAGTTTCTGTAAAGTATATGTAAAATATGGGGCTACCTTTCTAAGAGTATGCCACAGGGAACTACATTCTAATATTGCATGTAATAAAAAACAAATTTAACACAAGGACCGCGGGGCCCCCAAATGCGCGGGGAATGCAGCAGTTGCTACATTTGCTACTATTGTTAATCCGGCACTGCCTCAAGCACGAAACAAACTGTGGTCTATATGTTGCAGATCTACTTTGATGCAACTGGCTGCCAATGTAATAATATTCGATGCACCAATAAAGCATAACAATTTCAACAGAACACACTTTCACATAACTCTTAAGCCTTTTCATTTTTATTCATTTTTAAACAATTTCCAGTTAAACTTCAGATAGTAAAGAACACAATGGATTTATCATACGATTTTGTTGGACACAATCTGCAAACTTACGATAGAGTGGTATTTAAAAAAAATTATCAAAATGAAAGGCTATAACTTTTTCACTTTATAATTCTTCCCATTTAACTGTTTGTATAATGCAATTACGTCATGCTTACTGCTTTGTTCAAACGGTGTGTGGAACAATGCTCAATGAGTTTAATCACAGAACCTAAAAACAGGTTATTTGAGGAATCCCTTCTCCTCAAACACAGCGACTAATATCCAGCAATTTCCCGCAATTTTACTGCAACTTTTGCAGAAATTCTTTTGAGAACAGTTCTTGTTTTTCTGTTTTTGTGTGTGTGTGTTTTTCCTTTTCTATTTCTTTGCGATAATCACAATATTTTGATTGCCTTTCTCTTTGTTTTTTTCAAGGGTTGGCTGACGTGTTGACCTCGCGGTCATTTCGCCAATCCTCGTAATTGTTGAACTATACGCGTTTTTCTATAATTTCCGAAAAGTACAATTGACTGACTGTCTGGGCATCATGCCAAATTACAACCGGTGTTT
>JGI24158J21664_10009767_pt1 | contig 12811 bp, 11 predicted proteins | sample Ectturendosymbi3_FD_21664 | JGI IMG/M metagenome (IMG submission 21664) | reverse complement strand
ATAAAAAATGTTAAACACGAAACATTATGTTGCTAAGTTCACAATTTGATATAATTGTTCAGCAAGTTCGTTTGCTTTCAAAATGGTTAGTGAAGGTGGAAGGGGCAGTTTGCTCGATGCATGTTGTCAATCCAAAGAAATACCTTGCTATCCAGCTCTGTTGATCTGCAGACAGACGCACTAACTTTTTTTGTGTGTGTGTTTTCAGACATTAGGGCAAATAACGTCTGCACATAACTTCCCGCTTCACACAGACTATCCTACAGCAGCCTCACTCCACACTGTCATGCGGTGTTTCGTTAACTTGGATCAGTTGGATGATTTAACTCAAAATGACTCAATTAAACGCTTGGCTTTGCCTAACATTGTTTGTGAAGTAAATAGCATAATGTAAGTGAATACTATGTGCCTTGTTGAAAAGAATAGTTAGCTTCAGTCAAAGCATCAATCAGTCTCCAAACATTAGCCCTAATGATCAGCACCTGTTTGCTAATAAGGCAGTTAAAAGCACAACTGCTAAGTTTGCACAAACAGCTCAGATTCAAGTTGCGAACATAACCGGGAGATTGCTGCACTTTCAAACTGTTTCCATTTTAGTAGACAGCAGCCAAGTTTGAAAAGTCAGCCTCTGATAAAATCAGTAAGCTGCACGATGACTTGGCCTTCTGTGAAGAACACCATGGATGCTAGTTATGCTTTATCTCGCTCTCTCGCACTACTGCTATTGCACGTTCATTCAGACTTATAGTGCAACTTCGCCGCTTAATCCACGTTGGGAAATGAACAAAAAATTTTTGCCAAGTTACTACTCAAGTCAAATAACCTATGTGGAAGCGGAAGTGGTAGAATTTTCGCGCTTCCGCTTCCACAGAAAAAGAACTGCTTCCACATCCCTGGTTACAATTGTATTCAGTGTCGGCACATAATGAAAATGAACTTGTATTTGAATGCATTTTGACTTGTTACGGTAAACAGCAAGCTCTGCTTTTGAAGTGTTCAAAATTTGAGTGATAACGCTAAAGTAACTGTTGATTTTTCAGGTAGTTTTATTTGAATGTTTTTTTCAAAAAAAACTTTGGCATTTTTTTGTCATAAGTGACAAACTCTAGAAATAGTTTTGAATTAATTGCTTTTTGTGGAGGCGCTGTGAACATACAAGATGTGTTTTTATGTGAATTTGAGTTATGAGGAGGCAAATTGTTTAATAAATTTGGCTTTGTCAGGTGAAGGGTTTGGCTCTTTTTTGGCCTTTTTCAATTGAGTGTTTGGCTTTTTTCAGCAATTTTGTTTGCCGTTTTTGGCCTTTTTTACTGAAGGTTTGACCTTTTTTGAAAAAATAAATCTGGCAACCCTAACTACGCCTCAGGTTAGACTGGACCAGTCTACAAAATCTATAAAATGTTCAGTGTTTCAAATAGTTTAAGTTAAGAACTTCAGTGACTTGCAAAGTAATCATGTTTTTTCCTTTTAGTGATGGTAATCATGAACCAATAGTATAATATATCCAACCCAATAAAGGTTGTAGTGTGATTTACATTAGCCTTTGCCTAGAATAAGAGCAATCCTGACATACTGTGTCTAATAGCTGGTGAGCTATAATGTATTACTGCAGTTTCAGTTTAAAATTCAAGTAAGGGGTAACAGTGTCTGTTTAAGGATCTTATTACAAGGATAAAAATTTGAGGAAATGTCAAATATTGGAACACTGTTTGTCACACAGAGGTGTGTATGATGATGTTCAGTGAAATTTAGTGAGTGTTGGGTGCTTTAAGCAAAAATTCAAAGCAGTATCTACCTACTTGCCATAAAATGATAATAGTGGTTTTGTAAAACCTTTGCAATGCCTGTGATACTAGACATGGTGTTTGTTTGCTTGATATGTTGCTGTTGAAAATCCAACAATATTAAATCACAAAAGCTNGATTATTGTTCAAACTTTCTAAATTATATTTAATGGCTTAGTCACTAGTGTGACTGAGTAATTACAATATTCTGCCTAGTTCATAATTAAAATCAAACATTCATGTCTTGGCTTAGTTTTCAAGTTGATTTTTTCTTGTCACTGTAGTTATTTTCTTTTTTATGGTTTGTATTTCAATGTGCTAACACTTCGTTGTAAACAGGTTTGAAACTGCTTCAGGAACACTTGCGATTCTTTTGTACTTCCCCATTGGATCTTTGATATTGCTTTTTCGATTGTTTCTTACCCTCAATTATGTTTTTTCTCAATTTTTTTTTAATACCATCTGTTCTCCAGACAACATGGCTCGAAGGTTTGTTGAGCTTGATTTTAAACCTTATGCTATTTAAACTCAATTGTTTGGTTTATTTTTATCATGTTAGCTTACCTGATAAACTTTTAAGTGTATTTCTTGTTTTATTCCGTTTTAACTGCCAGATGCTCGTTTCTTTGCTTCATCTGTTAGAATTTTAGTGCTTTCTCCAGATAAAGTTGGCTAAGATCAGATGAAGTAGCAGCGTTTGCACTGTGACTTAAGTTCTTACAAATATGGTGTGCTAAATACACTACAAACCAGGGTTGCTGAGTCAGAATCACGAGGAGTCGGAAGTTTTTAGGCAGAGTCATAGCAGTGGCGGATATTCAGGGTGTTCAAGGTGTTTAGTGAACACTTGGAAATGAAGAAAAAAAAATATAAATTGGTTTTCAGGCATTCATTAGCAATTGATGCTAACAACTGCCTTTATTTGTATTGTTTTCTCATGCAGCGGATATATTTCTTAATTCGGCCGAACAATTTTGCTTGTCTGCTCAAGCATGACTGCAGGTTGTTCAAGAACACCCGAATTTAAACAAATAAAGAAAAGAAAAAAGCCAGTGGAGCTAAGCTATAGTACTTATAAAACAGCCAGGGTGTTAACCTTGTATGTTGAACAACTTGGTTATATCATGTGTTGTTTTGCTAGCATTTCTGCTTAATCTGTATAGTAGAAGCAAGCTGTGCAGTAAATTGATTTCGTTGTAGTGGACTTGTACAGTTGGGTTTTGCTGCAGGTTAAAATTGCTTACTTTGGCTAGGTAGGTGGTGTGGTTTGTCTGTGTGATGATTGCTGTGACAGTTTGGATGTTTTTTTTAAATGAGAATGCACGAAGCTGAATATTACTGACTTTAGTAGTGGTGAGCCTTGGGCCTAGGTTCACGTGCAAAGTAGCCTAATGCTAAAATGTGGAATGTTGAAAGCAGTCGAAAAACGAATGCTTCCCAACATGTAAGCCAGTAGGTTAATTTGATGAATTAATGTCAAAAATGCTATTTATTTCTTATCAGGGAGTTCAATTGAAAAGAGTTTGTCACAAGAAATAAAATTAATTAATTGTTCATACCTGATGCTGTCGACATTCTAGCATACGTGCTGCGTTGGTTTGATTATTATGATCAACTGCCAATCTGCTCAAGTGTTCGAATGGCTTGTGGTAGGTGACAACCTGGTGAACCTTCACAGTTTTAGGCTGGTTGTGAACCTGGTGACCACACCTAACAAAACGGCCACCATACGCCACTGAGGATTCCTAAGAACATTAGGAGTCTGAGTTGGATATTTTTATCCGATTGAAATAGATTGTTCTTGCTGTGTACCATGATTTCTATTGATTGCTAGTAGCTACAAAATTGTTGACAGCCAAACTTCATTAACAATATGTGAAGGAATCGGAGTGGGAAATTTATGGAAAGGTCAGAGTCGGAAAATTTCGGAAGCTAGGAATTGGAGTCAGACATTTTACCTCCGACTCTGCAACCCTGCTACAAACAATACAAAGTTTCAGTGAACGTTTATCTGGGAAAAACAGTTCTTGTCATAGTTGCTGACTGATATTTCCAGTATATGGTTGCTCATTTATTTTTAAGTTTTTATTACAGGTTCTTTGAAAAGATATACTTGGCTGTGCTTGGTATAATTCTTCTGCAGAAAAATAAACGAGACAGAAAATCAGTGGCTGTGGCAAACTGCATCAGTCAGTGTGATGCTTTGTTTTTGGGAGCCCTATGCAACTGCATTGTGGTATGTTGACAAACCGTTAGTAGTGTGTGTGTATCCATTTGAATTGCAAAGAACCTCTTAATAACTTTAAAACACACAAGCATATATGCTGTATCAGTTCAATTTCATTACACTAGCTTTGTATTCTCGTTGGAGTGTCAAAAGTGATCTGTGTTGCTCACCTCATATTTCCTCTATGCTGGTAGCCATTAGTGACTATTGCAGTGAATGCTGCAACCCTTAAACGCCTATATGGGTCGCTAGCAATGCAAGCGGAATTTTACAAGTGCATATTACCCATATCAAATAGTTCACTATATACTTTCACATTCCATGTGTTCCTCAAGCTACTCATTGGCATTACTTTCATAAACACCAAGTTTTTCCCTTTGTGCATTTTACAGAAAAAAATTACATTTTTCCCAGAAAAAAGTATAGGGTCACTAGCAACCCATGTTAGGTAATAGTACAACATTTTTTCCAAGCGCACATGAGCCAGCGAGATCGAACATCCAGCACAAGGGCCACATGCACCCCACAAGATGTTTCCGTACAGCAGTGAACTCATTAGCAGGGCAGAGTCAAATTGTCAGCAGAAATTCAACATCGTTCCTTCTCAAGATTCCACCTTGGGAGCTGGTAGATTTTGCTGAAATCCACATTTCTTGCGTCACTTAGCAACACCATAACTTGCCAGGTGATTGAACTAGAGAGCTGTTCAAACCCTCAAAAATGCAGTGAGTCTAGTCCCGTCACCATGGGAGGGCTCTGGTGGGCTTAGATTCCCCACACAAAACTCCAAGACCCCCCAAATTGAAATATGAGACACTATAAATCTATGAGGTTTTGTCAATTTTTAGAATGTCAAGTCCCCTTGGTCAAATGTAAAGCCCCTCTATTGAAGACTTTCTGGTGACGGTTCTTGGTGAGTCTTCTAGTTTGGATTTTAAAAAATTTTGAAATTGTTTGGTTTCAGTTAATTTGTGAGTGACGTCATAAGTGAGGTAGGTTTAGGCCTTTTTGGCCAAGATCATCGGGTCCTAGGCCCCAATTGCAAGACCCAATTTTTGACTCAAGTTTTTAATGGAAACTAGGCTATAATCTAAGTCTTTTAAGCCCTTGATTGACTTTCTAGCGTTTCTGGTTAAAAAGTTATGTCCAAAGAGTCATAAACGTGGTGAAAAAAAAATTTTAATTTTTTACCAAAATTTTATCAATTTTTGATTTAACCAAAACTGTGAGGAACCATGTTGCAACAAACATAAAATTGTCATATTGCACAGAGTAACCAAACACCTTGTTATTGACTTTGCATGCTGTTCTTACCTATAGTGAGAGTTTACATGTTTTGTTTTTTAACTTTCATTTGTCAAACTCTTAGTGACATTCCTGGAATTGGTTAAATTTATGAAGTTTTCTCCTTTCTGAGCTTTCCTTCATCACGTTTTTAAGTGATATTCATGATGTTGCAAAAAACTTCCAATTCGCTGATGTCCTTCTACTCGCTTACCAGTGTATATGACATGGGTCGCTAGTGACCCATGTTAGGTGATAGTGATTGGCAAATCACCAAGGTGTTTGAGGATTAATGACAAGTCAGTGTTACCCTTGCACCCGTCCATTAACTCTAGGAACAATGCTGGACAGGCCGCAAGGTACTGGCTTTCAAGCAGGGTTGCAGAGTCAGAGGTAAAATATCTGACTCCAACTCCAGTCTTTCCAAAATTTCTGACTGCAACTCTTTAACATAAAGGAAATGAAATTTGCCTGTTAAAATCAATGGGAATCGTGGTGCACAGCAAGAAATCTCTGTTTCAACAAACGTTTCAAAAGAAATTGTACCATTTCAACAGGAATTCCCAATTTAAGAGTGTGATGTAAAAATGATCCAGTTGGACATCTGGAGTCGGACAAAAAAGTCTGACTTCGACTTCCAGTGTTGTTAGGAATCCAACTTTGACTCCACCCAAAAACCTCTGACTCCTTACGACTCCACAACCCTGCTTTCAAGTCTTCAGTATGACCCAACCAAAAATTGAAACCAGCTTTCCAGCTTTAGTGGCATGAACTCAACCTTTGCCTGCACTTTACTGGTTGCGAAACTGCGTTTGTCTTTGAAAATAAACTGTATCTATGCATTGTGTTTTTTTCATGCATTAGTTGTATCATATATGTGCCTGGTAATGCGCAATATCGTATGATGGTAATGTGCAATATCTTTCAACTCAGGTTCATCATTGGAATTTAGGAAAGATGTTAATGGATGCTTTTCGCTTGATACATCAATCAAATGATGCAAGACCTGCAAAAGCATTGTGTGTCAAAGGCAGACATGTCCTCTATCTTCCAGAGCCATACCCAACTACTGGAGCAGGCCTTTTACATTTCAGGTTTTTCTGTCTGCTTTTGCAGTTCAGTCTTAAACTGCAAAACTGGTCTCATGTAGTGTCAATCACTTGTTTCATTAAGTTCAAAATTTTTCTGTTATCAAGTTTCCCATCTTTACCTTGTGTTCATTACAGACACTGCAGCAAATATCCCTCTGAAAAAGTTATCATTTTCTGTTTTAAACTGATTGTTTTCTCACAATTTTTGTCTGACATTTATCATGCGGGAAAACAAGCATTTAGCGCTTCTATGTTATAGCAAGCACCAGTCTAGGGATGGGAACAATATATGTTATAGTAATGGTGAATGATTCTGGTATTATTCAAAAAAAAGGGCTTTCCATTTTTTTCAGATTTAAGAAAGTTAATCTCCTTGTTGCTTTTTCCATACTCCTACTCTGAAAACCTGATTGCAAGTAACATTGTTTTAAAATAATCAGCGTTTTGCTTTTCCGAAAAGCTCTAAAATCAAGCATTGTATTTCCTTTGGTTGTGTGTGGGATGGTGTGAAAAAAAGTGTTTGGGTTTTCCTTCCATTCAAGACATTTTGGTAGAACTGTTAGTACTAGCAAGGAATACTTGGGTCATAAGCTGATGGTATGTGACTTGATGCCATCACATTGTCATAGAAGTTCTCTAAAATTTTAACAAGGTCACTGCGTTTCTCAACTTGCTTTTTCCAATATTATGTGTGAAATAAATGCATCAGTCATTTTGCAGAATGAGCAACAACACCCTTTGCTTCCCTTAACTACAAGTGTTGAAATTCATGAAAACACTCTTTTAGGAAGCTTTGCACTTCAGGTTGTCATTTACAGCTTGTTGCATCTTGTTTTCACCATGAGCATGTAGATATATAAAAAGGGTCACGATAGGCTAGGAATGTTGCTGAAGCAATTTACAAATTCTGTTTATCATCACTAGGGCAAGCTTTTGCAACTTTTTTGTACAGCTTCCAGCGGCTTCCTAAATACTCAATGTATATGTAGTTCAATATTTTCAGCTGTTTCCAGGAATTTTATATTGCAACTTTTTGCAAGTTTTTCGATTTTTGTGTGCAACTTTTTACTGCAGTTTTTATCAAGTATTGCGCAAAATGTAAAAGTGTAATTAAAAAACTACAAAACTATTTCAGTTTGCTTTGATTGCATGAAAAAGCTGTATGACGTCGCAATGTTATCTATGACGAAACAGTTGGTTTGCAAGCTAGAAGTTTTACAACTGCAGCCAAGTACGACAGTGCCCGAACTCAATTAGAGGTGGAAGTGCGGAAAATCTTGGCTTTCATGGCCAAGTCCGCGCAAACAAAAATAGGTTGTGTCAAGTCTTTCGCAGTCAAATGTGCGCATAAACGCAAGTTTTGTTAAAAATAAATGCAACTTTCTCAATTTTTTACTGCAATAAAAAGTTGCCGTAATCATCACCAAATGTGGACTGGAAGAATTGTGAATCGATGTCAAATTGTTCATCAAATTCAGTAGCAGGTTCATGCCACATCATCCAGAATGTTTTGCTAGGCATTAAAATGTATAGTGATTACCTCAAAGTTTTGTGAAGCTTCATCGATATTTGCATTTGTATTCCCGTATATGCCAACAGAAGGCTCATCACAGCAAAAAACTTGTTTACAGCCGCTGGAAGATACCAGGTGACAGGCCTCATGCAACACGCTAGATACCGGTATCATACAGTTTAACAAGACGCCAGCGCTTGTTTTTAGAATTTTAGCCCAACAGCCCGTAGAAGAATGATGGTGGAAAATTGTTGAGACACAAGAAAAGATGGTGTTTTACAACGCGTGTTGATTTCAGTTCGCTGCCACTGCGTCTGGCAGGTTTTGCACTAGCCTTGCATCGATTTTCACTCCCCGAGATGTTTCCTAGCGGATGTGATTGCTTCGCCATGCACCTCAGCAGCTGTGCACATGGTTCTTCATTTTGTTTTCAGGCCAACAGCGTTTGATTCGGACATGCCTGTTCAGCCTTTCGTGGTGAAGACAAAGCGTTTCCCTCCTGTAGCGATGGTAGGTGTCCGCAAATCTTTTATTCAACAACCTTCTTTTTCTCGTTTTGCAAGTTACAGGAGTTCACGATTCGGTTTGTTAATGAAGGAAGTGTGTCTATCGTTGTTCTACTTATGTTGCCAAGTTCTGAAACTCTATCGAAAAAAAGCATGCCACTTCCTGCTCACAGTGTGCTGACAATATGGCTTTCGATTTCGTGGCCCTTGTCGAAAAATAGTTCCTGAATCTGGAAATCGATGCATCTGTGAAAGTGTAAAGACTTGCGAATTGTAGTTGGGTCTTGAAAACAGCGCGCCAACTTCAAGTTTGTTTTTCATTTACAGTTTTTTTTTTTGCTGAACACTTAGTCGTATCCGTTTTTCGCAGAACACAATTGGCAGCAGCTGGTTGCACGATTTGCTTTGGACATTTTTCTCTTTATATACTGTGTATGAGGTGACTATGCTTGAACCGATGGAGAAATTTGAATCCGAGACGGCGGCAGAGTTTAGCGACCGTGTAAGGAAGGTGAGCCACTCCATCATTTAGTTTAGTCTCTTCTGACGTTATCATGAACTCCTGGTCATTATGACTAATCGTTTTTAATTTTTTCGTGATGATGTCGTGTTTCTGTGAATAAACCGAAAATGTAGGGGGGTCGAAACAAAAAAAAACAACGGCAATTTGGAAAAACTGTCGGAAATGCCCACAAAAAACTCTTAAACAAGATCAAAACGTCGTTTTTTTCAATTAGGGGTGCTTGCGACGTCATTCCTCAGATATTTTCTCGATTTCGAGCTGGTTCGTATTTCTTGGTTTGTGATGTTGCCGCTACTCCCTGCGACAGTTACTGAATTTATTCGCGTCATCTACCGAGAATCGCGCTTCATCGATGCCTGCTTTTTGATGATGCAGCATAATTCAGTTAAAGTGTAAATGCGAGAGTATTCGGGCTTGCGTTCAAGAATATATTGGAATTGCAATTAGAAGTCTTTTCTCGGTCTGAAGTCCGAAAACAATCGCTATCGACAATTTCGCTCCTAAAATCTGAAAGCCACAAAATTCTGTCAACTTCCATGTTGTTCCGTACGACTCCTTTGTTTTTCGGTCGCAACTTGAACGTTTCGTCAAGATTGCCAGTGCTTTACGTTTTTGTTTTCTAGCATATTTACTAGAAAGGTGCGTGTGGCACGAAATAAATTCCGCGGCAAGTAGGGCCTCCGAGGAATTTTACCAGGGGGTGCGAAGACCGATACCAGGTCCCCCTAGCTTCTGGGGCCGTAGTCGAAACTTGTGTGGCTTGTTTGCATAGTAATCAGAATATTCTGCAGTAAAAACAGCTGCCACGCTATGATTTTGAAATGGATCAATTGTCATACTGGCAACCGACTTGCACTGGTCATTTTGGGCTTGATTACAGAAAATCTTATCATGCGTACTATCGCCCTCCTGGGCCCAGGTACGATATACCTCTTGTACCCCCTCTCGTAAGCCCTGGCGGCAAGTCAGTAATCACAGCCACTTCCTGTGTGGTCGTTGGATCGGGACTTATCACATCCGCCATATGATAGTTCATGCGTGCCGCGCTTGCGTGATGCCATGGCCTGACAGAAACAACGACCACGGCCTCAGAACTGACCAGAAAGATCTTACGGTGATGCGTGTGCCTTTTGTTAGTCAAACTCTGCTGACACTATCGTTGTTCGATTCGTTGCAATGTTTGGAAGGCTCAAGTGAGACATGCGTTTTAAAAATTAAACGAATCGATTCAAACGTCGAACTCTCGTGGCAAAAGCCAAGCGCTGGTCTGTATGCCGCATCGCACGCTTCTGCGTACGCCTGATCCTTCAAGGTACCTGCTTGAACGGAGGTCGCTTTTCACGTTGGCGGCAAAAGCTGAAAGCTTAATATTTCCAGAAAATGGCGGACGCGATGGGCGTGCCGTGCACGAAACACACCGCGAGCGACGTTCAGGAATATCTGAAGCGCGTCAAGTTTGAATCGAGAAACTCGCAGCAGCACCTGGGAACGGGAAACAACGGGACGCAGCGAAGAAGTTGGTGATTGGGTTGCAGCAGTTTGCTTTGAAGATACGGCAGTCGTGGCTTTTTTTCGTGTCAGCTCAGCTCACGTCCACACGGATTCGAAGCATGCGCGCTGTCGTGGGTCACGTGTGTCGTGGCGTGGTTCGAACTGGGCTAGCTGGTTGCGTAGCATCGATACCAGTTGATAGGTCAGGTTTCCAGGCGCTTTGTCGGCGATTTGGCAGCTATGTGTCTTGATTTGAAGATGAGTGTGTGTGCGCGGCGACGGATGCGGCTGTTGGCGGTGAAAATGTTTGTGGTTGATGAATGTTCGTGGAGAAACTAGTAACTGTGTAAGATTTTATGATCTGCGGAAAAACATGTCGTGACACTAGCTTGATGGTAAGAAAGGTCAAAGAAACGAAATGCATACGTTAGCAGGTGTATGGTGCGTTTCTGTTTCATCAAAAAACATTTATAGTTCTTACTGAGATCTGGTAAATGTGGTCATTGTTGTGACAACAACCTAAAAAAGCAATATTAATGGAAGCACAAAACAGGTCGAAGCGCTTCCAGTTTAGCGTCTGGTGTTAACGGTAGCATTGGGGAGGTCATAATTTCGTTCATAACCTGACAAGACTTCTTCTTACTCACCAAACGAAACAATCTTGCGCTTTTGTTTCCTACAGACAGCTGACAAACCTACAGCGTATTACTTTTTCCAAATTAAAGGACATTCTGTCTATTGGTGCTTGTTCCATACTAGCACGACTTCCAGTTATCTGCGTATTTTGAGGCATAGACAAGGAGGTAGCTTCTTAAATTTACAATTTGAATCTCTCTAGCGTCGGTGAAGTCTGTTGAAGTGTGGTGGTGTCAGTCGTGTCGTTGACATTGTTTATATGCTTTGCTCAGGTCCAAGGACTGCAGGAATGGCCAAGCAAGTGAAGGACATCCTACCGCATGTACCGTTGCCCGTCATCTTCAACGACATTGGTTGGTAACGGTCCTGTTTCGAAGTGCTTCTGCTCCCGAGCTCGCATCCATCCTGTACGCAGGGTTCCCACGCGGTATTGAAAGTATTGAATTTCAAAATCGATTTTCAAGACCTCGAAAAACTATTGAAATTGGCCAAAATGTGCGTTAGGTAGTACTGAACAGTATGGAAAAGAAATTTGAAGTATCTGAGCAGAATTTTACTGAAGGCAAAGCAGTTCATTATGTGTGCAGTGTTATGCAATGTGCAAAATTCAGTTTCATGGTTAAAAATTTCGAAAAATGAAGAGAAGTATGGTATTGAACTTTTAAAATTTAGTATTGAAAAGGTATTGAAAAAGTATGGAAAACAATTTTTTTTAATGTGTGGGAACCCTTTGTACTGCGTCCATTTCGTCTTCATCTACCACGCCGCAAATTCCTTGCTGTTCAAAGATTTACCAACACATAGATATGAAATTTTGTTTTAATGTTGAAGTGCACATCGCCACAGTCCTAATGCGCATGCGCAAGCCAAATTTTTGCAGATCGTTTTGTAGAGTTATTGTTTTTCGAAAGATTTTTCATGTGTCCAGGATTTCCAAAACTAGTTCTAGAAGTTCCTGATGCGGGTAACACCGTTTCTTTTTCGTATAAGCTCCAATAATATCCATGTACCAGTGTTGTCACGAGCATGTGCAACATCCAACAATTAGGGTCAGTTTTTGACCCCAAATGCTGCGTCTGGAGCACGTATTTCTATTTGCACCCACCCCGCGGCTGACGTTTCACATATGGCGTAAGTGTGACAAATTTTTCTTGAAATCCTTGTGAGGTTCTGCAAGTCGTTTTTTCTAGTTTACGCAAAATTTCTAAAACCTGAGAAAAGTGCATTAATGGCCATTTGTTACGTTTTTAGCAGTGTGTCTCCCTATCGCTATGAACATACCCAGACCCTTATCAAAAATTATGTTCCTTATATCATATTCACGTGTTGACGCCCCCAAGTACGCTCTGACCGGGTCAAGTTTACCCTTTGCCTCCCGTGACGCCACTGCTGATACCCGACTTTGGCCTGCGACGCGACTAACGACAGTTTCTCGCTGCAGAAAAAACTCGCTCCGTGGATGCGACCATCGCGAATATTCTCGAAGGTATTGTGCAATTTGTCCCGGAGGACGATTCACCTTCGAGTTCATCTGCGGCGTCCAAGCCGCGAACGAACAAGGTAACGTCTGGCGGTGCTGTCGATAGATTCGTGGCTGGCGGGCAAAGTCGACTTGCGCCGGCAGACAGAAGTATTGTTTCTTCACTGTAAATGTTGCGCGTATCGTAGAAAAAGTACGAGCGACTCTTAACCTGCCCCCCCCAGGAAGCTGTACAAGCGACCCTTAACCTGCCTCCCCCCAGGAAGCTGTACGAGC
>JGI24158J21664_10009766_pt1 | contig 12813 bp, 6 predicted proteins | sample Ectturendosymbi3_FD_21664 | JGI IMG/M metagenome (IMG submission 21664) | reverse complement strand
GTGGTCTCAAATGTATTGGTCACAAATGAAGGTGGTCTGAAATGAATGGTCTCAAATGAATTGGTCTCAATAGTCATGGAACCGTCCTCCACTTACGACATCACTCACAAAAAATCCGCACCCCCCAACCAAAAATTTTTTTTCAAGTGCAAGCTACAAGACTTGCCGTGTCTTTTGAGCTTTTGACTGGGTTGGTAGCGCTTACTGGACTGGAGAAATTCTCGCGCAAAGCCACGTGCGTTTCGGTGTTTTTTTCTTGAAAATCCCCGATAGCGGCCGGACGCCAAAGTGTTAAAGTCCCGCTTGGGCCACTTTTTTGATCAAGTGTGCAACTTTTTGCAACTCATAACTCGCCATCCGATTGAGCTAGAGAGCTGTTCATTCAAACCCTTTACGGATTCGACAAGTCTTCTAGTTTACTTTGAAAAAAATGTTTTTTGTTTTGGGTTTGGGGTTTTCTGTGGGTGACATCCTAATGGGGGCATGCCTTCGTGATTTTATGGCTGAGGTTACCTGGCTCTGGGCACCAACGCATGGCCATTTTTTGGCTCAAGTTTAATTTCGAGTATAGGCTATCATCCGAGTCATTAGTGTTCATCAATTTTACATATTGTGTAACGTCTTTACAGCCCTTGATTGACTTTCTAGCGTATCTGGAGCCAAAATTATGGCTCAAAAAACAAAAAATTAGGTAAAAATTCTACTCCCACAAATGTTGACCATGGGTATATTATACCTGTATTCAGTTTTTTTTTTAAGGAAAATGTTAGGTACCTGGTATGGACCTGTAGGGACCTAATTTTTCTGATTCTAGGAGCCCGATGATAATTTTATCTGATTTTAGGGACCTAATTTTCAATTCTAGAGTCCTGAATCAGGTCCCTAAAAAAACTTTATAAAAAACCTACCCACGTTATATATCGCCATAACTTTCGAGCAGATTGAGCTAAAGACTGTTCAAACCCTCTAAAGATGGGGAAAATCTTGTAGTTTGCATTAAAAAAGGTTGTTTCTGTTTTGTCATTTTTTTTGTTTATGTTTACATGATGGGAGTATGTTTATGTATACCTGGTTTATCTTCCAATGATGTCATTATCCCCTGGGGAGCCGAGCAAATGAGCCAATTTTGTGGCTCAAAGTTTATTTGATTTTAGTCTATAATACGAGTCTTTAATGCCCTTGATTGACTTTCAAGCGTTCCTTGTTCCAAAATTATGGCCAAACTTCTGGAAATTAATTAGGGAAATCCCTGAAAATTCTTAGCAAATTCCTGAAATACAGTATTTCAAATGTTTTTGGCATAACATTGTATGAAGCCATCTGAAATGGTTTGTCAACAGATACAAGAACTAATTATGGGAGGGTGGCGTGAATTAACACTTTTGTTTCTAGGTGGTTTCACAATCCAAGTCCTTTGATGCTTTTGATCATCTTTCTGGGGTTTCTGGTTCAAAAGTTATGATCTATAATAAACAAACAAAGTAATTAATACCATGTGTAAAAAACGAAATCACCGAAGCATATCGATGGTGTGGTCAAAATAAATTACACTGACATTGGATAATTTTGTGAAGTAATGTCAAAATGTGAGTATTTTTTAAGGTGAAGAACCATAATTTTCCTCACCTGTTTTGCCTGAATCATAATTTCCCTGTATATAACCTGTATGATAACAGAGTTCTCTTTTCACATTCACAGTGTATACGACTCTTCACCAACATCTCCATAAACATTGCCTGTGTATAAGTCAACCCCAAAAATATTACCTTAACATCATCTCCCTGAAACTCGACTTATATACAAGTATATACGGTATACTTTGTGCTATGTCACCAGAAATACAGACTGAAATTGACAGCCAAGACTATGAACGCATCATTGAAGATAAAGTGTATGCATCGTTGTTTCTTCGTTGGTCTCCAAATATGGAAAATGCCATCAAACTTGCAGAAACGTCTCTAAAGTGGAGAAAGCAGAATGCAGTGAGGGGTAAGTTTTCCTGCTTGAGAAAATAACTTCATGGAGTTAAACAGTGTAAAGGTTTATTTTTAATTTAACATATTTATTGATGTATAGGTCACATGCATGCGTAAAAATACCTGCTAAATCAAGAGTGTGAAATTTTCTGTGAATTTTAGTAGTGTGCAGAAATTTTTAGTAGTGCACACAACTGGCATTGTCATGGCTCTGTAATGTATGCTATGCAACAAAGAACATGTTCTCATGAGAACTTATCATTCATTGTTATGCAACTGACGTCACAGAGCAACCATACTGCTAGCCAGAATGAGAGCAAATGGAATTTTCAGTGATGGAAGCCTGGAACAGTTGCATTCAGTCAGTATAAATCGCATGATGTGCCCTAGTGATGCTGTTGACATGGAGTCGCCCCTGAACGTGGGTTTATCTTATTGGTCAGAGACCAAATTTTTTTGAAATTATCAAAAAAATTGTGTCAATTCAGTCATAATGTCTGAAACGGTAGGCTATAGTGAATACTGTTATGGTGAGTTTTAACAGTACGTGAGAAATTATTGAAATGTCTTAGCAAAAAAACAGCCTTGAACTGTTGTCAATTATACTCCATTCCATCTATCCAAATCGTGGTGTTTTGCTTAACCCAAAACATAGTACAGGAAATGAGGTAAGGCCAGGGAGCGAAAGGAATGCCAGAGCTGAAAATGTTAACACTGCTATGTTGCTGCAAATCCTGGTCTTACAGTGTGAGTGCACAACTGCATTTTTGCACCCCTGCACTAAACACCACATCTGTTTTGACTTGCCACATCTGCTCTTAGTGTAGATTGGTCAATCACTTATAGGATCAAGCTTTGGAATACCTAACAAATTGAAAGTTGACAGCTACAAAGTCGCACACTAAAACCACTTGATATTTTTTTTCAGTTTTGTCTGTAGAAAGTATTGGAGAAGGAATGTTTGAAAAAGGCTTGATCTTTCTTCTGGGAAGAGATCTAAATGGATGTAGAGTATGTAAGTCAGACAGGGCAGAGAGCCAGAACATTATTTTCTGCATTATGATGCATTTTAACCTTTTCTGTTGTGCCTAATTGCAATAAATATGTGTTTTGTAAATTGGTGCCTGATGAGCATGGATACATGTGTAACCTTGGCTATGCCTATACATTTAAACCCTGGTTTTACTAAATATGTGTGTAAGTGATGCAGAAACAACTTAGAAATATGTTAGCTGAATTTGAGTGGTGATAATTCATGTTGTAGCCGCGATGTTGAAGTAGGTGTATAGAACTTGTGTCAATAAGTAAAAAATGCTTATGCATGCAGTCATCTTATTTTTCATTGTTTGTGTTAGTTTATGTTAACCCAAAAGTGTAAGATGATTTGATTCAATATATTGCAAACTGTAATTGATTTCTTTGTCCATTGTTATGTATAGTTGAGGCTTTTCTAAAATGTCAATGCTGTGTTTCATTGCCAAACGTAGACATGGTAATTTATTTACTTCCTCATTAAGTCAATTCAAAAAAATTACAGCTTTTCTCAAAATTTGCAACACACTGAGAACAACAGTGACTTTATCAGTGTAGTTTGTTGACACCCAGCAAGGTTCTGTAACCTTGATTGTATCTGTCTTTAAAACTACACCACAGTTGTCGTACAGGCGAAGGAACTTGTTATTTTAGGAAGTAAACAAAAATCAAACAACCTTTTCAAATATGAAAAAGGCTGCTGAGTATACTGTTGAATACACTCAATCAGAAAGGTGTCACATGCACAATGCACCACGAACTGGATGTGCACTAAGAATAGCACCTGTGGTGCAAACGAGCTATAATAGGGTGATCCCAGTGGAGAGATCTGGCAGAGTGATCTTACAAAGTGAGTGCGGTGTGCAATCTCTTCTGATACTAATCATAATGGTTGAATGTGATGACTGGCAAAAGCGAAGAGTGATTATGGTGTGTGATCTCAATTGTTGCTTGCTGCCACTGTGTGAAGCTTCATGTGCTTTCTGCTTGGGTTCTGTGTTCACAGCAATATGAATGGTATGGGTTCATAGGTTTTGTGAAAAATAATGCCTTTTTGGACCTTTCAATTAATAATAAAGAACACAAATTTTTATTTTCATGTGTTTCTCGCTTTCTCTGCCATATGTTGGCACATCACTTTCATCAACAGTGGTGTGCTCTAACTGGCATGAAAACAAGCTCGTGGAAGCTGTACTGAAGTGAGATGTAACAGAGGAAACCATTTTGTTGAACTTAAAAAAAAACTCATTAAGGGATTTTGAGCATCATTGATGTTCTTCTTCATGATACTTGCTTCAAAACCTCCTTGAATGAAAGTATTTTTTACTCAAGGGCATTTGAGGTTTTTGCTGCATTTGTTTGATGCTAGGGAATCTTATTTTGTACATATATGTGGAAGATGTTACACATGAAGGCGCACAGAAGTCTTCCACAAAACTCTGGCCACAGTTATTAAAACAGGAATATTAATTTCGCTCAAATGAGCATCGTCAATTCCACAGAATAAAAAGTAAAAGCATAAAATCTTTGTTGAACTGGAAAAATCTTTGTTGATCTAGTTCAACAAAGATTTTACGCTTTTACTTTTTATTCTGTGGAACTGACGATGCTCATTTGAACGAAATTAATATTCCTGTTTTAATAACTGTGGCCAGATTTTTGTGGAAGACTTCTGTGAGCCTTCATGTGTAACATTCTGATATGGAACAATTATTGCCACAGCATGTACGATCGAGCCTTTCTGATTGTCAGGCAGATTCTGAAAGAACTCAGTTCAATACCAGAGTAAGAAAACAATATATTTGGAAGAGTTTCATGATTTTTTAATTAAGTTCTTGCAAAAGTTCAAGAAATAACTTGGTAGCAGAAATCAGGTGTTTAAAACTTTTGCTTTGGGTTGATATGTGTTTTGTATTTGGAAAACATCTAGTTTTACCAATTTTTAAATTTATCTTCTTTTTGATTTCCTATGATGTTAATTAAATGTAAACTGGACTTGAGATCTGAGCTCATTGCAAGAAAAATTGTACTTTGGCATTTTTAAGGGATAGGAAGGTTGAAAAGTTTGCAATTGCTCAGACTTGAAAAACCTAATGGCATTGGGAAGTTTTGCTACAGAATATTTTATATTTCATGAGTGAAAGTGACTTTATGCTTGCAAAAATAATACATTTTTAATCATGAACCACTTTACCTAAGCAAAGCAAAGAAAGAAAAATGTTAAACCTAACATTTTTTCCAGACCTGCCATCCTCATATAATGAATTAGGGAAGCACACCTTCAAAATGAAAATCACGGCCAAAGAAAATGATACAAATGACACACTGCAAACGTTTCGATAACTCCTGTTATCATCATCAGTTCATTGCATTTTGCAACACACTTTCATAAATGTAGATAATAAATATTTGTGGAAACAGTGAAAGGAACAGAGTTTTTTACAGCAGTACATTAAGCTGTTGAAACATTAACATTGCAAAGTCCAATAAAACACATGAAACGTAGGTTGCACTCTTAATTTGACTCTTGGTTTTAACAGATGTCACCAAAGCTTAATACCAGGCTTATCAAGATTAGAGATTGACCGATATGTTTTTTTGGGACCGATACCGATATATTGGCCATTCATGGATGGATACTGATAACTGATATGTCCAAAAATTTTAAATCTTGTTTTCTGCTTCATTATCAAAAATATAATGCATTATATGCCTTATCTTTTTTCAAAAATCAGTTTTTTTGAGCAAAAATTTTTCAAATTGCAACAATTTTAATATTTTGCTATGATTTTTTATTAATCTGATTATTGATGATGCTTTTGTTTCAGCTGCGACGGTCGATATGTGCTTCATGGTTCATCTTGTTTGCTTGTTTATGAAAATGCACCTGCTAGTGACATTACTGCAAGATAACTGTCTTGACTTAGTTCATTGTGGTTTCTTGCGCAAGTCTGGATGCGTGAGGAATATAACAGTGTTTTGTCAAAACCTACTGAAGCTGATAACATCGGCCATTTTGGTTGCTACCATTATATTGGTGAAACCCAAATCTTGGCCAGGACGATATATCGGTCTATCTCTAATCAAGTTATGTATGAAAAGCGCTGCTGAAAACCATGCAGGATTTTAATGTGTAATTTTATTTACAAATTGTTTGTCTCAGAACTTTTATGTAGAGTTGACAGAAGATTACCCTTAAGAAGCAATAACGAAAAAATGTTGTACTGTAATACAGCAGTATGTTTGAAAGAATGTATTTTTGAATTCAAACTACCTTGTTTTATAAATGTGCTTGACACTTAATTTGCTGCTGAATTCAAGAAATTTTCCACTAATGTGTAGAATCAAAACTTGCCTGAAAGTTGTATTTTGAATTGAACTGGCTATGCTAGGGCTGTCAGATGACAAAACCCTAACTTCAATCAATGCTCTGTTTGATTCACGGAAATAATCTAGTTTCAGTCAAGCCAGATGTTATCTCTTAAAACTGGGTGTTACATGCAAGTTTCAAGTGTTTTCTGTGGCCTGGATATACTGGGTTCAGAAGCTATAGGTAAAGAAATGTCACAAATTAAAGAGAGACCTATTCAGCTTTGGTATTTCTATTGTGTGTACCAAAGCAAAATGCTGTGCTGTTGTCTGCTGAGATTAATTCATACTTCTTTTTTATTAGTGCATTTCAAAGCCGGTCCCATGGAGAAAAAAGACAAAGAGAGCTACACAAAGCTGCTGATATTCTGGTTAGAGCGGATTCAAAAAATCGAACCAGGAAAAAGGATTTCATTTATTTTGGACACCAGTGGAAGTGGTCTTGGCAACAGTGACATGGGATTTGTGAAGTTCATTATTCATTGTTTTACAAGCTACTTTCCATGTATGCTTGGTATGTCATTTAATAACCAAAAGAAAACTTAATTGAACTCTGGAACTCAGTTGTGTGCTCAGCTGGTCTCAACTCGCGTTTACAAAGTGGTGCAAGCCACCAGTGTAGATCGCTGTATAGCGTTTCCGCAAAGTGCAGTATGTGCTACTGTTGCTGTGCAAACTGTCAACAGCATTTTTACCATTTGCTGTATCTTATGTAATTGTTGGGGAATAATGTGATGCTAGTTGACGTTTAATTGTTGGGGAATAGTTAAATTAGGAAAATGTGAATTCCTTGCTGAAATTCAACGTACATTTTTAAGGTTTCTACTGCAAGAACATTATAACTACTCAGCGATAAGTCATTTTTGCCAAGTGAAGTACTTCTTTAAGTAGGTGGATGCCAACAGTCGTTTCGCTTTGGCTGGTTTCGGCATTTGATGTTCCCCGTGTCGTTGGATGCTTTTGGTTAAATTTAGTAAAAACGTTTTGTCCTCTGCAGAACGCATGATTGTGTACAACTTGCCTTCAATATTAAACGCAATGTGGAAGTTGGTGAGCAAGATGTTATCTGAACAGCAGAGGCAGGCTACAGTGCTCTGCGGGAAGTCGGAAATAACAAAGTACATTGATGTGGATAATCTGCCTGAGGCAATGGGAGGCAATGTAAGTTAATGTTTTATTATATCTTGTATGCACAGCATAGCGTTCCTGCCGCGGAATGATTCAAGCCTGCTCCCTGAAATGCGGTGTGCCAATTATCAACAGATGGTTATCTCAATGCTTCAAAGATTGTTGTTAACAGGTCTGCAGTGAACTAGTGTGTCCTCGGTGTCAAGGTTACTTATAAACTCTTTGCACAACGATCATCCCGTTTGAGATAAGAATACGGCATTCCGCCATTACACCCTGTTTAGGTTGACTAAATTACATTCACTGTATTTTGGTTAGTGCAACCAAGCGGGAACGTATTGAATTCATGCACGTGTTAGTGGTTCAAACTATTCCCAATGTGCAAACAAACCAGGTTGATTGATATACCATATACAGTGTATTCGTAAATTAGCCACGTGAGCGTTCATACATGCCAGTAAACCGTTACCGTAACTTATGAACCTATTGTTTGTCGATACTTTTGAACAATGAATACAGTACTACTTTTTCGGACCTGGCTTGTTTGCTGTGAAATCCATGCAGCGTGGATTCACGATAATAGTTTATAAATATTTTCTATTTCAGTAAAATGGTTATGCACAAGTAAAACAACAACAAAAAAAGCTGTGAAATACATGCAGCGTTGATTCATGATAACAATTTATAAATATTTTCTGTTTCAGTAAAATTACTATGTACAAGTAAAACAACTGATGTGAGGTACATGTTCATGACACATGTTCACGACTGTGCCATAGGTGGTTCGTAACCTTAGATTTGGCGACCCCATTCGAAAATATTACATAAGCGCTCAGCCCGAACATTACCTACACTACAATTCTAAAGATGCTCAAATAACAACCGACAAGATAAAAATACCATCATTGCATTTACATTCTTATGCAAAACAACAGCACATATTAACTGCAAAATGCACTCTATCATAAAGTTACTTTGAACCTTTGTGCACATCGCTATCACCTATTTAGACTTGCTGGTAAGATCCCGCCATCTTTCAACTGTAGATGCTATTTCGTCCCGGAATCATGAGGTTGAAATACAGCAAATACAAAATAATGAATGTATTACGGAACTGTGTAATGATCGGACTATCGGTTGTACTTTGTTCAAAAATACGAGGCTAACGTAATTTCAAGGTCAATGGGCAGCGAAATACGTTTTCTAGTGGTGGAAAAAAGTACGATAAGGTCGAGCGAAACTGAATGGTAGGAATGGAATAGGAATTATAACGGAGATAATGTGTATTTAGCTGATGTAACACACAATGGGTTTCAATTTTGGTTTTGTACCACTCAATGTTTACACGAGCAGTTCTAAAAATCCGAGCATTCAGCAAAATATTTAACTTAATCGTTTTGATTTTGCAGCTGAAGTTCGAATACTCTTTTCCTCCATTCCCTGACGATTTGGGCAGTTAACGTTTCTTGCTTTGGCAGTTGATACGGAAATCCTCCGGTTGTTCCTAATTTTTAATCGACTATGCATGTATTCTTCAAGTGTTTTAGGCCAGCAATAACAGCCTTGAATGCGGCATGGCGCCTCATCGTACTTCCGTTGAAGTTGTTTAGGCGTTACGGCCTATTTTACTTGCTAAAATGCAGCTTTTTGAAATAGATAAACACGCCACTGGGTTTGTCGCAATTGACGTTGAACACGTTTTGTTGCTGCCATGCAATTTTCTCTCGACGCGACTACGTCGGACTTTTCGCTTTGCACATTCCGTTTGTGATGACTCCATGTTCATTCGTGCAATCACGTATGGTGACGTTGCGTACAATTGATTTCAGCGATTGATACGCATTTCAACCTACACGATTTTATTTTCCAAGTGGTGATTCGCTTTTCATGTTTCACCTTCACCAAAAGTGGTGCAGCAGGATCATGCGCTGAAAGGAAGTCGCGTTGATTTGATGTAAGGTCGCAAACGATGGCTGCTACATATTTCGTAGATTTTTTGATATACTTGCCATGCAGGGTAAACCCTAAAACATGTCAGACGATCATCCTGCCTATTGAGTAAGCTTTTTTTTGTCGTTGCCCTTATACTGCTATGTCACGTCTTCTGCCACGCATGAGTTTATTTGCAAGCCGGCACAGTGCGGCATAAGGCATTGGAGCTTAATTTACCTCCACTGTATGAAACGCAATTGTTTATAAATGTATTCAGTGACTTTTTCCTGTGTTTTTTCAAACACGCTTTGAGCCATGCAATATATCACATTTTCTACCTGTGACTTACCCGTGGCAATGAGTCTTGTTGCCGTTTGGTTGGTAGCAGCTAAAGTCTCGCCTTGAACTCCAAGCCGCGACAACGAACCGCAACCAAAGGGGATTTTCAGGTGCTGTTTTACCATGAAGTTCACAATCGCTAAACGTTGGCAACATATATGACGTATGCTTGTAACGTGGTCCAGTGTCGTAGCTAGCCCAAAATCTTTGGGGGCCAAAACTTGACTTTAGGCGAGCACCAGTATTTTGTTTAGGACGCCGCTTCTCAAAGCACAAAATGACTATATATTCTAAAACTTGGGGGCATAGTTCTCTGGGCCCGCTTGGCTACGCCTATGGCGTGCTCTGATGGTTGTTGGAGATAATTTCAGAACTATTGGCTGGTTAGAATGTCACACTGTCTACTCCGTGAAGTTAGAAAGAATCTGCCCGTGTGGAAAAGTGAAACAAGCAGATTTACCGCACCTTGTTCTGGAATTTACCGGTGAAAGCAAAACTACGGTGATATATCCGTCGCATTTTTCACGTAGGTCTGGTAAGAACGGGAGATCGCTATTTTCAGACGAAAATATGACACCCGTGATCGACCAAGCTGTTGAATCTGTTACGTGACAGCCCTTCATACGTTGTGTTTGCCGAAGTCTTCAACGATTCTGATGTCGACCGCGGTTAATGAGTGAACAGATATTAATAAGTTGTTAATTTCCTCGCGGCAGGGTGGTCCATCGCGGCTGCACACTATTCAGCTATACCAGATAAGTATTTTTTTAAATCAAATTGATTTCGACCGTCGCACTTCCCTTGTTTCATGAATAGCAATTAATTTTTCCCACCACTGCATACCAACACATCGTTTGTTTCAAATTGCTTTTACTGCAATAAACCTCAGAACTTGTTCGGCTTACTCTGTGCTTACTGCTTAGTCGGCAATTGCAGAAACAAGTCAAGTCACGTTTGCGCTGCAAGTACGCAATAAAAGATTTCAATTGACAAAGTTTAAAACAAACAGCACAGGTTGGGCGAAATAGTGGTCAAAGCAGTCACTTAATCAAGCCCAGCCTACGTCCGATCGTATAATTTATTGGCTCTCCTGCTTAAAATCTATCAAAAGAAATCTCACGGTTTTTACAACCACTAGTAGGAAATACTGCTCACCATGTACGCAATTCAATCGAGTTTGCAGATAAGTTGAACCATGATTGTACAAGAATATGAGGAAATGGTCTTGTAGTGGACACATTAGTGTTTTAATGTTTTGTGCATTCTTACTGCGTAATTCCCAGTAATATTCCATTCGTGATTCAACGCGATGTACTTGTATAGTAGGTATAACGCGATCCCTGAGGACGACGAAGATACCTTATGGATTCAGAAGTAATCTATTTATGCATGGGTTCATCCTTCCTGAATCCAGGTTCATCTTCACAGAAACTATAGTCTGCTTGAAAAACCTATGTCTCTGACAACTCAATCACTCCATTTCAATATATCAATACACATAAGTAACATGTTGTTATTACTTTTATTTGTAATGAATATAAATAGTGAATAAAATGCAAAGGTACTCACCAAGGTACAATGTTTCATAATCTCCAATCACTTCTCGATATGTCACAACGCTCCTATAATTCTTATGTCCTACTTTTGCATCTAGGTAGTTTTCGTATAATAGAATCTGTTTTCATCAACCTGCGTTCAGCAGAGTGTGTGTGTTCATACTATGGACTTCGTGTCTGCTCACAAACAAATAAATTAAATTAAATATGGATATATTTAACTATAATTTGTGCGAAATATCAGTTTACTATTTTACCTAGTCGTGGAAATCTATCTACTCTCCTGCTGAGTAACTATCAAACTGCTTTCTGTCACATTCTTGTTTCCCTTTTTGTTTCAACTTTGTCGAGTCTCGCTGGCTGTGCTTTCGACGGAAGCTTGTCATTAATTACACATTCGACGGTTACTTTTCATATCTGAACACTTACTGTGGTTCTTTAAACGTAAACAGTCTAGTGAGCTACGAATGTAGCTTATCCACGAATCTTGTTGTAGCCCTGAATATCTGGAAGGGCGAAGGCTAGAATGTTACAGCCTTTCAGCCTGACAGAGTTTCATTCGAACAGGCTATTCACTGTCGTTTAAACTGGCAGGGGTTATCCCAGACAAGCCATATGCTGTCGTCCATACTGGCAGAGATTATCCCGGACAAGCCACTTTAGCCTGTCGGAATCCTGCTAGGACAAACCCATTTCTTGAAACTCTAAACTGACATGGAGTCTGGTGCGAGCCGCGGACTTCCACTTTTTACTCCTGATCACTGAGCGAAGTGAGTGCAATACCCAATGTCGAACAATGACTTGACCTAGGCTACATGCACCATAGGCGGGGCAAGTCAGTTTCCTCTTCTTGATCGTTGAGCGAAGTGGGCGCAATGCCCAATGTCGAACAACGACTTGACCTCGGCTACAAGCACCAAAGGCAGAGAAGAAAGTCTGAATTTTCAGTCCAGATGAGATGCCTTTATACCCAAATTCTTGGTAATTCCCCGTTGTTTTAGGTGTTTTGATTGGTTCCTAATTATATAAATTATGTAATTGTTTTATCATAGGTCAGTTCAAATATTTGAAGGACCCTTAGTTGCATCTGGTTGCCTAGCACCGTACCTGGTCGTGTCAAAGCATCGTATGACTTTTGGTCACGTTTTTCGTGACATGGAGTTCAGTGTCAGCTGACTGAGTAATGAGTTTTGATTGGTTGTGATTTTTTTTGAATCCATTTGGATCGTTTCAAGCTTGTGCGGCTTTCAGCAGGCTTGGCCTCTGTACAGCAGTAGATGTTACAGGTAAAACTTGCCTGTAACACTTGTTTGCGAACAGTCCGACCGTCGACGCGATAGCCTGCAAACCTACATAACCGCAGTCGGTCGCTGGTTCCTGTGGCGCATTCGAACGCCCAACGCTTTGTTCGTCGTCATTCTAATTCCGACTCTACATCGAACCGTTACGTTACGTGTTTCTGACTTCACGCTCAAGTGTAT
>JGI24158J21664_10009764_pt1 | contig 12814 bp, 6 predicted proteins | sample Ectturendosymbi3_FD_21664 | JGI IMG/M metagenome (IMG submission 21664) | reverse complement strand
TTTGACGCTTCGACCACGTCCGTAGCACTTACCGATCGGGAGAAATTCCTGCGCAAAGCCACGTGCATGCCAAAGTATTAAAATTAGGGGGAAGGATGGCCTCGTAGGCCCCACTGGCTATGCCTATGAATAAAATCTCCAATATTTTGTGTAACAAAAAACCAATCTGCAAAAAAAACGTGTGGATTGACTTGCTTCAAAATTTTTTTGTGCAACTCTCTCACACAGTCGAAGATCTGGATTTGGCTCCCTTCAGTGAAGAGTTGAGAACCACTGAACCACTGGCTTATAGTGAGCAGGGCCCGCAGGCACGCCGTGATCATGCGAATCAAGAGTAGGAATTGCTCAACCCTTCTGTGCGAGTTACGTACAATTTTGCCCAGTGGCGCATCTAGCCTGGAAAAAAAGGGTCTGTCGCGGAAGGGTAGCTTTTGATATCTATTTTCAGCATAAAACCACATTGTCTCTTAAGCCTAGAAATCGACCGATGATGCCAAAGTTCGGAAACCCAAGTTGCTACTTAGCCTCTGATCAATTACCGCAAATTCTCTGTACTCTTCGTTAGGATGCGCAACCCTCCAACTAAATGAAGTAGTGTGCAATATTCATGCCACTCCGGAATTGTCCCCATAAGCCACTCTTTGACGTAACATTCGCTCACAGGTCTTTGCGTGCGAGGTAAGCAGATGATTGCCTGTGAACAAATCAGGGCAACTAACAGTCAGACCTTGTTTATCTGAATGACTTGGTTTTGCCAATTAATTTCGGTTCAGCAAGGTATCCGGAAAATCAGAATCAGCCCTGTAGGCATTTGGGGGCAATCCCCCCTAAATGTTTTGTGCTCCTCCAAATTTTGTTTTGCGAAGAAAATTTTTTATTAAAAAATATAATAAAAGCAGAAGTCTTGACCCTTAAAAATGTTTTGTGCCCCTTAAACCTTTAGACCTAGGCTGCGGGTCTGGCCTAATCGAATGCTCAAAGGGGAAACAGAAACAAACTGTAGAGTAGTCTCAGACGAACTGTCAACTTAAGCAAATATGCAGATTGCATGTGAAACACGACTAAATGAAACTCTCATAGTTGTTTTTGTTTATTAGCAGATCTCTATACATAAGTATGCATTCAGAATGAGATTTGAAGGCGAAAAAAACGTGCAGGAGACTTATAACTGCGTCCTGCAGGGTCTGCCACTGTTGCATTCAACGTGCGTAGAAAATTGATTTTCACCCTTCCATTGTGAATTAATAAACAACTAAGTAACAGTTGGTGCAATCCAGTTTAGCGTTTTTTTTTTTCTATTGATATGACATATCCGCTCCTGAATTTCCAAGTCGGTGTCGGACAGCGAGGTTTCCGGATTAAAGGTGTGAAATGCGTTGGGAGAAATCTCTTCCAAGGAATTTGTTTCGGATAGCAGGGATTCGGGTTGATCGGAGTTCGGACAAACAGGTCTGACTATATTTGGAATAGATAGTGGTATTGGTCTCATTGTCAAAACACATAAGAAAATATTTCCAAGTTATCATTGCTTTCAGGCACAGCGCATTTATTACATCACAACCGCTGTTTGTTCCTCCAAATATGGTGCTGAAAAGATACTTAGCTTGTTGAACATTCAGCAAATGTCAGTCGTACAGGCAAAGCAATGAGAACTGTTTATCCAAACGTACATGCACTTATAAAATCGATGCTGACAACCAGCTGCACAACTGCATCTGTGGAGGGCGCTGTCTATCAAGATGGCGGTGTTGTAAATATACTTGCAAATCACTGCGGAGAAGAACGATTGAATTTTAATTGCTCTGATTACTTTGCATCGTAATGTAAAAGTGAATTACTCAAAATCCATGTAGGACTTCTTGCGCAGCAAACAACATCGTCAACTGCTAAATTCTAAAAAGGCTATTTTCGAAATAGGACGCTTGACTGATATTTTGTTCAGAAAATGCGGCCACAATTTTTGAGGCTAGCTGTCACGCCTTTCAGAAGTTGCTTGTAAAAATATAGTTTCAGTGGAAACGACCCCACGTTACTTGCCGTGACGCTGAGGAAGGCCTAAACTTGCTTAATTTCGTTGTCACCTTGTAGGTGTAAACAGCAGATAAAATTTAGTCTGAAACTGCAAAACGAAACGATTGTGATTGGAGACTGTCCTCTTGCCATGAAGCGAAATATAACAAAACAGCTCCTGCGTGTGCATGGCAGTGTACAAGATTCTGACAGCATTAGGGCCGGCACTGCAGCAGGAGAAATTCAGAAACTTGTGCATTCGACAAAATATCAATTTCGAGTGTTCAAAATTGTGGATTGTTTCATGTCACTGCGCACGCGCTATTTAGACAAGGCAATAATGTTGCTGTTTCATAACAGTACTATGCAACATTAGAGGGGAAATGTAGGCTGTTGCCTGTTCCACAACACTCGCATTAGAGGCCTGCAGTGACAGTGTTTNATATATTATCAGCATTAATGCTGAGTACCTGCGGTGCAAAGGGGTCTGTCATGACAGCCAAACAGACCCCGTAGATTCGCCCCTGATCTTGCCATAACATATGGGTTAGAGATTACTAAAATTTATTATCCATAGGATATCTTTGCCGTATTTATTCGCTTGTAAGACAGGTCCTATCTTCACCTGGGAGACTGTCGATACTCTGTATAAACTCGTTTATAAGACGAAGGAAGGAAAGCAGATAACGAGAGAATAATTAATTAATCGGCTGCAATAAGGAAGTTACCATACTGCGCACAATCTACTGGTTACTGGACAGCAAGGTACCAGTACAAGCAGCCAAGTGTTCGGAAAAAAAGCTGACAAGATGCTAAAAGGCATCTCTTTATGGATTCTTCTTCGTTAGCACTGTGGATGCGTTGTGCTTACCGGTATGACGTTATAGGGAAAAACGAAATCCCGCGCACCCTTCAACGAATGAGGCGCTGACTCACAATAGGCTAAAATATTTATTTAATTCATAGCATGACAGTTAATTTAATTACCGATTTTGTGTCTCTGTTGTTTATTTTTGCAAGAAACTGTGAAATATCTGTTCTGAGAGAACTATTTTCTATCTCTGCAGACCTCACCTGTAACACGGGCACCCCAACTTGAGCCCGAAATCTCGAGGAAATACCCTGTCTTACAAGCGAGTAAACATGGTAGATTGTTGTCAAGAAATCTCTTAATGATCTACAAACTACGATTTGGTTGGTCGTTAGAAATCGTTTTACGGTTTTCCAAATGCCGGCGATTGTTGCGAAGTTTCATGTAAGCAGTCCATATTACTATAAATTATGTTAAACTCTGATGTAGTAAACAAATTCCATGTCAATTCAATAGTGCCCAGAAAATACAAATTTCAGAAGCGAGTTAAGCAAAGATTAGGAGCGAGACTTTGTCACTTCGTGGCAAAGATTTGCCGCTTACATCGGTTTTGCACTCCTTCGGTATCTCGTTTTTGTATACCGCGGGGTAGCGTGGTACACTGTGGTGATGCAACTGTTCACACGTTGAATGTGAACCGATGCCAGCAGGCTGAATCAATCCAAGTTGATCCACATAAAAGCAGTGATAGTTAAGGCTCTTGAGTGCAACGTTTCAAGAAAAGAAATTCCTTTTGCAACGTCACAAAGGGGCGATCGTCTTCAGCTTGGGGCCCACGGGAAATTTCGACAAGCTTCTTGAGAAATTCAGATTTTTTCAAGCCCTGCGTGCAACCTTCACAAAAAGAACGTGTGATCAGTGCGGTTCAATGTAAAAAGGAGGGGATATTGTTGACACTTCTCTGCTAGCGTTGCGTTGAATGTGTGATTCACCACGAACGGGATGTATGCGAAGAACAACACTGTTGCAATCGGAAATCCTGAGCGGCATGTGCTCAAAGCTTCGCACCGTGGCAATAAACAACAATAGAGATCCTGCGTCGCAATCTCTTTTATTATTGCTTGCTTGCTTGCTCCACGCATACATATTTTTGTTCTTCATGCACATCCCGTTCGTGGTAAACCACACAATCAACGCAACACCACCGGAGAGGTTGCAACAACACCCATATGTATATGGCACGAACAAGCAATAATAGAGTGATCATGGCATGTGAGCTCTATTTTTGCTTGCTGCCACAATGTGGAGTTTTGCGCACTTGCCGCTCAAGCTTTCCAATAGCAACAGTGCTATTGGAGGAGTTGTCAACCGAATATGGTGACCTGCTGCTACACACAGAAATCCGATGGCTCAGCAGGGAATGAATTCTGCTTCGTTTGTTGTCAGTTTTGGATGAAATCAAAGAGTTCATGCAGTCCAGAGGGGAAGACACTTTGCCGCTAGAAGACACTGAGTGGACACTTGACCCAGCATATTTAACAATTTGGGTACCAGGTGGATTCCCTACAGCGATATCCACGGGTACCGGGCGTTTCACTTTTAAGGCCTGCAAGAACCACTGTTTTGACAGAGCTTTGCAACACTATTACTCGCCAGCCGATTTTGCTAGAGAGCTGTTCAAACCCTCTACAGATTCAGCAAGTCTTGTAGTTCAAATAGAAAAAAAATTTTTCGTTTTGCATGTGGGGTTTTCTTTGGGTGACGTCATCTTGGGGACATGTTTTTGCCCTTGTGGCCAAATTTACCTGGCACTGGGCACCAACTCAACAAGCCATTGTTGGAATCTAGGCTGTCATCCAAATCTATAGAGCCATTGATTGGCTTGCTAGCATAACTGGAGCCAAAATTATGACTGTAAAACCAAAAATTAGCAAAAATTCCACCCCTGTAAATGCAATGCTATCCTGGAGTGTATTACACCCCAGCCATAACTCGCCAGCCGATTGAGCAAGAGAGTTGTTCAAACCCTCTAAAGATGAGGAAAGTCTTGTAGTTCGCAATGAAAAATATTATTTTAGATTGATATGTCAGTTTTTTTATTGTTCTTTGTATAATGGGAGTGTGTTTACGCATATTTTGTTTACATTCGGATGATGTCATCGGACCGTGGACGCCAATGCCAAGAGCCATTTTTTGACTCGAGTTTTTATTGGAAACTAGGCTATAAATCGAGTCTTTAGAGAGTTTGATGGACTTTCTAGCACGTCTGATTCCAAAATTATGGCCAAAGCGCCACAAATTAATTAAGGAAATCCCCACGAATCCCCTGCGGTATTCCTGAAATATTTGGATTTTTTGGCCATAATTTTGGACCCAGACATGCTAGAAAGTCAATCAAGGGCTCTAAAGGCTCGTATTAGAGCCTAAATTCCAAAGAAGTTTTGAGCCAAAAATTGGCGCATTGGATCAACCGATGACGTCATTCAAAAAAACGCAAAACCTACCGCCATCCTGACGTCATCAACCAAAAACCCCAAGCCTAAAATAAAAAAAATTCATTCTAAACTACCCGACTTTCCGAGTCTTTAGGGTGTTTGAACAGCTCACCAGCTCAATCAGCTGGCGAGTTGTGGCTTTTAGACAAAATGAGTAAGGTTATATTTTGTGGGATTTCAATGTATACCCAATTTTTGTTTGTGGGTCACAATTTTGGCCCCAGATAAAGCCGATCCGGTAACCCGTGCATGATTTTTCCCATGTATATATCTAAGTAGACCGGTACCCAAAGTGTTAACAAACATTATTGAGAAACTGAACAGCTTGAACTGTTCGTTGCAAGGCAAAGGTAAGATTGTTGCTGATATAAGTGCTTTAAATGCATTTAAAGTCAAGATAACATTTTCTCTGTGCATTTACAGAGAAAAAAGGTGATGCACTTTGCCTCTGTGCAGATGTTGCTGAAAGACAATGCTTCTGCATCTGAAGTTTTTGACAAAGTTGCAGAAAAGTACTCTGGTCATAGGAAGACTTGGACAAGGGTTTGACAACAGGTTTTATGACCTGGATCAGCTTGAGCCATGTGTGTGGTTCATTTGTAATTCTTTAATGAATGTGGACAAATCATGCATTGCTCAGCAGTTAAATGCAATGTTCAGCCTGGATGGTCAACAGATGGAGGTTGAAATTGTAACATCGCAAAATGACACCTACCTCAAAGCCTGTCAGGCTGCACCAAACTTTTGGTACCTTGTTGACACAGAAAAGTGCAGTGGTGTATGCATAGCAGCTGTAAAGGTTGCAAGTCTGTTTGATTCAACCTATCTTTGTGAATAAGCCTTTTCTGACATGAACTTCATCAAGAACAAACACAGAACAGGCCTCACTGATGAACATCTGCAAAACTCACTCAGGGTTGCAGCATCCGGTTACACACCGAATACAACACACTGGTGAACAGCACACCGAATACAACACACTGGTGAACAGCATGCAAATGCCAAAATGCAATTCTCACTAACTGAAAAAGAAACAGGTCAGTTTGAGTTATTTTATGAGCCGGCGTACTATATATTCGTACCTAGATTTCAGACTAAAAACAGCAGTTTTCGGTTGCCTTACCAGCACCATAACTCCTCTGCCGATTGCGCTAGAGAGCTGTTTAATGGCTCAAAGAGATTGGCCAGTCTTCTAGACCAGGGGTGGGGAACCTACAGCTCGTGAGCCAGATGTGGCTCTTTTGATGACGACATCTGCTTCGCTTACCTTACACGATTGTTACGGATGAAACTTTTCTGTAATTTTCCTACAAAGCCATTAGCAACACCATGCAGCACCAGAAGTCGCATTAACAGTAAGAAGCATGTTAATAAAGAGAAAATTCAGAAATTTACCATTGTGTTGCTATTGCTTAAAAATGCACACGTTAGTTAAGATAGTTGCATTAAGTGTTGAAAAATATTATATGGTTCTCACTGAAATACAATTAAAAATACGTAGGTTTCATGGCTCCCTTAGCCAAAAAGGTTCCCGACCCCTGTTCTAGACTGCACTCGAAAAAAAATTTGGGGTTGGAGGTGGCAGATTTTTTGTGAGTGACGTCATAAGTGAAGTAGTTTTTGGGTCATTTTGGCTCATGTTACCTGGCCTAGGCTAGGCCATAGTATTTCGCAGAAGTTTTCATTAGAAACTAGGCGCGAGTCCAAGTCTTTTGAGCCTTTGATCGACTTCCTAGCGTTTCTGGTTCAAAAGTTATGATCTAAAATAAACAAATTAATTATCTAAATAGGTAATTAGTCAAATATTTTTACTACTTCAGATCATAACTTTTCAACCTGAAACCCCAGCAGGTAATCCAATGTATCATTCAACCTGAAACCCCAGCAGGTAATCCAATGTATCAAAAGACTCGGATTGTAGCCGAGTTTCCAACAAAACTTCAGCGAAATACTACCATCTAACGGTTGGCGCCCAGGGCCAAGTAAAGTGGGCCAAGCCGGCCGAAAAGTCCTCCACTTATGACGTCACTCACAAAAAATGAGAACCCCAACCAAAAAATTTTTTTTCGAGTGCAGACCAGAAGACTTGCCGCGTCTTTTAACAATTTGACCAGGTCCGTAACACTTACAGGACCGGAGAAATTCTACCTTAAAGCCACGTGCTTTTTTTTTATTTTCAAAAATCCCCAAGGCCAGACACCATTTAGTGTTAATCCAAATTTTTATTTTTTGCTCATAACTTTTGAATCTGGAACGCTAGAAAGCCAATCAAGGGCTGAAAAGACACGGATTATAGCCTAGTTTCCACTAAAAACTTGATTCAAAAAATTCCCTCTCAGGGTCATTCCATGTCAGGCGATCCAGAGCTATATATCTGACCGTGAGCAAAATCCATGAAATTTCATAGGCATAGAGATCTCATCATTCTGATTTCAAAACATTTTGAATTTTTTAATCGGACCAGTATTTGCAAAGTTATGGCTGGTTGAAATTTGCAGTGTTCCCATTGAATTTTTGCGTAAATTTTTTGTGAATTTAGTGCTCTGACATAAAAACCCTTGTAACTTTTTTATCTGTGACTATTTTTAGCTGGACATTTGTGAGAATGTGTCAGAAGGTATGTTTATTAAAAATCAATCATTGGTACTTTCCTTATGACCTTTGAACTTATGTAAATCAAGGTCAAGTTAGACACAGTTTTTGTGTGCGCTCATGCATGACCATATTTCAATTGCTTGTAACTCGAAAAGGTCAACTGGTATGAAGTTGATTTCTGTTGTATTTTAAAGCTATGGAGTAGAAGATTTTTTTGGTTTCAGGAAACCTCTGCTTATTTACCTATTTGATATGCTTTTTATCAATTTGAAGTTACTAAGGGAATTTTGACTCATAATTAATATATGCACTAGAGCAGTGGTTCCCAAACCTTTTCGAGCCGTTACCCAAATCAAGGTAGCGATTAGGTCTTATTACCCACAATATTTTGCAGTTATCGCTCATAATATAGAACAAAATTGTGGTTTTGGTTCTGCATTAACCCCCGAAGAATTGCATATTACCCCTGGGGGATAATTTACCCCCAGTGGAAACCACTGCACTAGAGCAAGCTGCAACAATAATTTCTATTCTCAACTTTTATTCATTTGTTTGACATGATACATGTTCTGATAGTATGTTGAAGATAAAACAGTTTTCAGAAGTTGATCATAGTAATTCCATGTATAATAAATGGACAAAAATTTTATTTTATGAGCTTTGTTTAATTAATTTTTTATTTTTTCTGAAGCGGTGTACTATCTATCAGATTCTCCGAAAAATGCAAAAAATATATTGTTATACAAAATCATAACTGCCAAACGGCAAAAAAATAGATCATGCCCTCAAAAAATTCAGAGATTAACCAGGGAAAGATTAAAAAAGGGTACTTGTGTGGTCAGTCTGTGACATCAAATTTCAAAGTATTATGTTAGTTTTTCAAGTGAAACTATTTGCAACTCTTGTAAGAGGCAATGCAGCTTCATTTTATGTTAACCAGGAACAAGTATGCTTCAATACAATTTATGCATCCTAATGGAATTCCTTCATTGTTTTGGCCACAAAAAGATGATTTTTGCTGGATACTAATGGCGCTACCTTAATTGCACTATTGAAAATCATGGCCAAAATCAATCCGTGGCTACTACCATGTCTCTTCAAGATCAATAACAAAGATAATGAAGAGAATCGAGGAAATTAGCTCTATCAATGCTGTTTATGTCTATGGACACAAAATAAATAGTATACTGCTGATTTACCTTGTATAGTACATGACGTTGATGTTGGGAAGAATTTCATTGCTGTTGAATTGCTTTTACCATGCATGTCAAGCATGAAGGCAACCATAAAAAATTGTCAGACCACAAAAAGATAGTAACTTTGTAAGTCAATGAATTTAACTGTTTTGATTCGACAACTTTGTTGGATCATTTGCAGTGATAAAGTCTTGAGACTTGGTCTTAAGACCATTTTTGCGAGTCTCAGTCTCAGTCTTGAAGGTTTCAGGTCTCATCTTGCTCTCAAAGGTTACAGGTCTCGGTCACAAGCCTGTTATCTTGAAACTGTCAATATTGCAAAGATATGGCTTTGAAAAATTTCTGTAATTCAACAAGTTTTTTATCTGTTGTATTAGTAAGAAACAACCAAAACAGATTGGAAAAATGCCAGAAATTTGAAAAAATTCAACTTTAAAGTGGTCATGATAATTTTTTGAAAAATTTCAACAAAATGCACAAATTTCAAAATCTCGTGTTTCGGTCTCGAAGTTTTAACAAGGTCTCGGTATCAAAGGTTAGTCTTGACTACATAACTGATTATGTGGCAAAACAAAAATATGCCATCTGAAGTATGTATCATACAATAATGTATGGGTGAATTTGAAGCAAAAACAACTGTCAATGTGTACAGAAATAAGATTTATGTTTGTATCAAATCAAGTAAGATCTCTGGATCATGCAACTCTGGTTTTTAAATTGAATGGAATTATAAAGTAAATCAACCAAACAAAAAGATTATGATCAATAGTTACAAATAAGAAAAAAAGAACAAGTTATTACTAAGTATACTGCAAATCAGATTATATGTTAGAACTCACAATGGTAATTTTCCTGACCATGAAAATAATATGCAAATTTGTTATATTCGTTTAAATTTCAAAAATCAAAAAAATTTGCAATATTCAAAATTAACCCTTTGTTCTAATTTTTTCACATTTTTCAACATGTTTTCAACCTAAAAAATTTTGTTGAGGGTATTGAGCATACTTAAGAACTGTATTGATAAACATTCATTAAAAAAATTTTTTTAATTAAACAAATAAAATTAAATTAGATTTCGTTTAAAAAATTAATTCAAATTAGATTTAATTTAAAAAATTACATTTAGTTAAAAAATTTAAGTTTTTTTTATTTCATGATAATATTTTTTTTTAATTGTTTTGATTAACACAATTTTTTTAATGGAAATATACTATTATATAAACACAGGTTATGTTTTAAGGAAAACGTTCGGCACCCGATATGAACCTGTAGGGACCTGATTTCTCTGATTGTAGGGACCCGATTTTGTTTGATTCTAGGGACCCGATGATGATTTTCTCTGATTCTAGGGACCCGATTTGCAATTCTAGGGAATCCGAATCGGGTCTCTAAAACGCCTTAAAAAACTGTATAAAAATATAATTTTCTTGTCTGAAGATCAAAAATAAGCATGGGCGACCAAGATACAGTAGTATCTCCATAACACCAGCCCTTACATAAAAAAATTGAAGTCAATTGGAGTTGCACTATTTGAGTTGTAGGTATTTAAAATATCGTCATGCTTGAACACACATGAAAAACATGTTGCCTTATAACAATGATTAACCAGGGTTCAAAGGTCAAGAGTGAAAAACTTTCTGTGTTGTTTTGTTCAGCATGAAGTCTACCACTTTACTGCAAAATATTGAATGAAAATATTCAGAGACAAAGGAGTGACAATCAGTTGATGTTCTAACAGCAAAACTCCAAGAATTGTCTGGTCCGATCCCCTTGAAAAACATCAAAATTTCAAATGCTCATAATTTCGGAAATACAGGTCCGATTTCAAAAATTCCAACTTTGGTGAGCTCAGAAGCCTGAGATCGTTTTATAAATTTTCGTGAATTTTGGTGGGGGTCAGATGAAAAATCCCCATTTTGCTGGATCACCTGACATGGAATTACCCTCTAGCAATTGGGCCCACGGCCAAATAACCTGAGCTAAAATGACCGAAAACGTATCCCTTTTATAATGTCACCCACACAAAAAACAAAACCCCCTTCCAAACTTTCCAGTTTTTCCCAATGTAATCTAGAAGACTCGCCACATATTGAGAGGGTTCAATCGCCTGGCAAGTTATGGAATTGAGAAGTGGCGCGATATATTCGTACACCAGCACCAAAAGTGTTAAGAAATTTTGTGAATTTTGGTAAGGGTCAGATAAGACATCCCAGTTTTGCTGGATCACCTGACATGGAATGGCCCTTCTGCAACAAGCTTGTGATTTTAGCAGAACCCAATCAATGAGGAATTTTGATTTAGTTTTATTATCAATGATGAGTTTTGATTTAGTTTCATTATCTTGCAAAACCCTTACTAAGCATTCACACATATATCAGTTAGTGTTGAGTGCAACTTCACCAAACTCAGTCAAATGCAAAGTCAACTCAATAACAAACTATTCAACTGCAAAAGAAAATTTTCCAAGTTTGACTGGGCATGCACATCTCAAATAATGCTTAGTTAGTCACCATCATAGGAAAATGCATGAAACTACAAAAAATATGGTATATACTTTTTCTGACAAGCTTTATTCAGAAAACAACTGTTGCACTGGTTGCGTTTCATTTTAACTACATGACCAAAATCAACAGAATCAAGCACTCAATCTGTGTGTATTTAGTCATCATATCACATTTCACATGTGTTGCATAAAAGAAATCTAGAAACAAAATGGAAATTGTGGCAGTGCTTGTCATGGCCATGGACAAATCATAGAAAATGTGCCAATGCCAACTAGAAATATGTTAATCACCAGCACTTCTAGGATTGTTCATTATTTATGTATATACATAATCGTAGTTCTGAAAACCAGTGTTTGACACCAAAAATGTGCTGCAGGATACAAGAAATAGCACAGCACCAATGGTTAAATATTTGGTGATGTGCACTTGGAAAAACAAATAATTCTGAAAGCTTCTGACAATCACAACATTGACAAATTCTTGTCTCAAATAAAACAGGCCAAGTTACTTTACTACTACTTTTTTCCTACCTCATGCAGAAATACAAGCAAGTAACTGAACCACATTGATGCACACAGATCATTCAAAACATGTCCAACCCCATATGACAACTTCTGCCTCATTGATAATCCAACTTCCATATTTGCAAGAACTTTTTTAGTATATATTAAGTTACATACACATCACAAAACAAACAGATTATGAAAATTCTGAAATGAGAAAGATTTAACAAGACAAATACAAATTCTGGTATATGCACAAATTCAACAAAAAATGTGAGCAATATAGTAGAATTGAGATCAAAAACCTACAAAACTAAATGTTTAGACAGTGGTGCAATGTGACCACCAAAGAATTCATTGAACAATCTGGCAGAGCTAGTGGGAAAGGGAGAAGACACCATGTCGAACATTAATTCATTGCAGTGCAGCATATATTTTTCTCTTCATTGGCACAGACCTATCAGATTCATATTGTTGCATCCTCTCTGGTAGCGTTGCGTTGATTGTGTGATTCACCACGAACGGGATGTGCGTGAAGAACAACACCATTATATATGTGGCGCGAGCAAGCAATAGTAAGAGAGATTGCGAGAATGACCTATATTGTTGCTTGCTGCCACGGTGCGAAGCTTTGCACACATGCCGCTCGGGATTTCCGATCGCAACAAAATGGTGCTGTGACCAGGATGTGGAGGTC
>JGI24158J21664_10009763_pt1 | contig 12814 bp, 11 predicted proteins | sample Ectturendosymbi3_FD_21664 | JGI IMG/M metagenome (IMG submission 21664) | reverse complement strand
ATTTTCAAATTGCTGACGATCAGTGTTCCCTCTAAGATAATTTTACACTGAGCAAATATTTGTTTTAGTGAGTATGATTATTTTAGGGCTGAGTAAGCAAAGTTTTGAATGAATTACAAACTTTGTGAATTATATAATAAATATACAATCTTATCAAACTACGAACAAAATACACATTTCATTCAAATAGCTTCTTGTTTGCACCTCAAAGGGAACATTGCTGACGATACAATGCAAATGGATGTTCACGAAACGCTTTATCCTTTCTACACTAGAAACAAAATGCCCCATGTTATAGTAACAATCACAAAAAAACACTTTGTTGGCAGCAACAGCCAGGTATATTATTATTACAAAAATTTACACAGTAGGTTATCAGCACATTTTCAACGCAGGGCATTTCTTTTGAAGTAAGCATTGCCATGATCTGTAAAGAAAGAACCATTGGATTGCCATGGTTTTCAACGAAACCACAAATTATGACTTGATTTTACTGAGCGAGCAGGGCCGCACCCAGCTGATATATTCAACTGAAATAACAACTCAACATGTTTTTGAAAATTTCAGGAGGGGAATTGCCCGGTTGATCTCTCCCTGATTGCGGGATCAGCTAGCAAGACTTGTCAGCATCACTTACAATCAAGAGCTGCAAACCTCTGGGATCTCTCCAAATCGATCAATAAAACCTTGCTTGCCTTTGGTAGTTTTTCATAGTGAACGCTCATCATGCACAAACCGCACAATTGAGTAGACCTGTATGTTGACATGACTACGGACAACTTACTAGAATTAGAACACCACGCAGCTTTTGCAAAATTGACCAGGTGAATTATGAAAACTTGCTACAGCAAATATAGCTTTGCATTCAGTATTTACTCAAATGTCAGAGCTAAACTTTAACGCTGTTCTTTTTGCTACTCATGTTGTTATTTTGTAGCATTAGCCACCAGGTTTCAAATCAAACAGACAAAATAGCTCTTCTGGCAATTATTTTAGTAGTAGCCGACGTTTCACCCACCTAGTCTGTCTAACCCTTAACGATTGAGACGCATTCCCACAAGCTTGCATAGATGTATTCTAACAAGCCATGGAATTTTATACTGCATGAAAAGACGCCTGCATAAGTGTAGTTTGACACTTGGGCACGTTGGTCGCACTCACACTAATAATGGAATTTTCAAACTTGTGGAAGCACTGCTATAGACTCACTCATGCTTCTTTTCACAAAATATAAATGTACATGGCTTACCGCTATCAACATGTCACTGTCTCGCTGCATTACCTGCCAAGATGTGTGCGTTCAACAGTCTCATGCAACGATACGCCTGCTACCGTAATAAAAAGTGAACCTTTGCAGGTTTGTTGCCACGGTATTGTTATGAAATAAAGACCAAACACAGAACAATCCACTCACGACTTTCGCAACCCGCCTCTGAAGGAGAGGACACATGAGCGCACTGCAAGCTCATCACTGCATGACACTATAACTGTGAACCTGACTCTTGTGCAATGTGAGTTTCATACCGGCAAAAAACTGTCATTGCAAGAATCAAATTAATTCATCGGAATTTAAGATGCCGACTTCAGCTTTTTCCAGAAATATTTTGTTCTTAATCCCAATTTCCAGGGGGCAAATGCCCATTTTGCACCCCTGCGGACGCTCATGCGATCATTGACTATTTTATATCAGGTTCCACAAACAAGGCTAGCTCATCTAATGAAATGAAGAAATGTTTTGACTAATTGTTAGCATAGGTTAATTTTTAGTGTATCTTTACCAGTTAAGTAATGTGCAGTACAAAAATATTTTTGGTGATGATTTTTAATGAAATCAAGTGTCATGTCAACACCTTTTAAGGTCTGGTGGGGAGGATGCATCCCCTAAATCCCCCCCCTGTGTCCGCGCCTGGTTGTTAGATTTAGCATTTTTAGTTGATGTTACCAGCCATGTCAGTTACCTCAATTTGAAACTGCAGGGCTAAGACAAACTGTTTCCTAGCTTCGTAAAAGATATGAGTGCATTCAAAATGAAATTGAAACTGTTTATCTCTCAGTTAAAAAAGAGGAATTTAAAAGAGCAAGGTGAATGTGTTGATTATGTTGTCAACTTTGCAACATACATTGAAAGATCAAATTACTACAAGAGGTTTTTCATGGTCGTTTTAGTTATTTTTCTAAAGAAGACCGCATGTTCGTATTTATAAACCATTTTCACTTTTTAACATCACATTCTAAGATGCCTAGTACTATGCAAATGGAACGTATTTGAACTAATAGCAAATTCAGTATTGAAAATGAAATTTGATGAACTTTCATCATTGGCAAGTGCGTCGAAAATTATTGCTTTATTACGATCATTACCATGTGAACATTTTCCAAAAATGAGAAAATTTGCCCAGAGTCATGCCTGTCTCTTCGGAACAACGTACAAATGCGAGCAGTCATTTTCTTTCATGAAAATAATCAAAAACAAACTGAGGTCACGACGGTCTGATTCCAGCTTGAAAAACTGTCTGTTGCTTTCTGTTTCGAATGTAACTCCAAATATTACTGGTTTGGTAGCAAAGCAGAGTCAAAAGTCACATTGAAGTCATTTGTTTATCTTGCCTGTGTACAAAATTATTTTTATTTAAACCGCTAATCGTGTTCATATATTATCATTAGTACTTTCTGAAGTAAAATGATCAAGTAAAATTGAAAAGTGTTGTGTGAGATATTTTCCTCTACAACTGCTATATCTGTCATCATTATTATTAAATAAATTTGGTAATGCTTGTTTATATGTTTGTTATATAAAATAAAGCATATATTTTTCAAATAAAAATACGTTATTATAACTTCAAAATACGTCCATATAACCACACGTTTTAAAGGACTGAAAGGAAGTGAATGTTTGTGTGGCGCATCTGAATTAAGTATGAAATATATTGGCGCATGGAATCAAAAGGTTGGCCAACCCTGCCTTACTGCTATATACTGTCAGATTGTTATATACTTTTGATAAAATTTGCTACATCAGCAAGAAGATTGTGTAAAAATAAGCCTGATATATTTTGCTACATCTGTGTGAGAATACACCCTTCTACCTCAAAGGAATTCAGTGACAAGTTTTATAAAACAGGCATATGATGCATATTTTGGTATGAAGTTAGGTGATCTGGACAAAACATGGGCACCTCACATGGTTTGTAAATCATGTACTAAATACCTACGACATTGGACAAAGGGCAAGAAGAAATGCCTGAACTTTGGAATTCCTATGGTTTGGAGGGAACCCAGAAATCATGACTCTGACTGTTACTTTTGTGCCATTGAGGTCACAGGAATCAACAGAAAAAAATGCTCCAGCCTTAGGTACCCTGATTTGGAATCAGCCCACCATCCAGTACCTCATTCGGATGAAATTCCTGTGCCTGTTTTTTCAGAATTTCCAGACATTAGTGAAGATGAGTCATCTAGTACGGAAAAATCTGAAAATGAAGTCATGTTTGATAGTGACAATGCTGCTCCACAACCGTTTTCCCAGAAAGAACTGAATGACTTAGTTTGAGATCTTAGCTTAACAAAGACATGCTTAGAACTGTTAGCATATAGTTTGAAAGAGAAAAACTTACTCTCTGATTATGTTAGGGTAACCTTCTATCGCAATCGACATCATGAATACCTCCCATATTTCACTGAAGAAAAGGATCTGGTACATTGCACGATGTAGCTCAGCTTCTTCATAAGTTGGGAAATCGCATGTACCATCCTGAAGATTGGAAACTATTCATTGACAGCAGTAAGAGATCCCTGAAATGTGTTTTACTGCATAATGGTAAAAAGTATGTTTCTGTACCAATTGCTGATTCAACTACATCGAAAGAAAGTATGAAGCAATAAAATATGTGCTGGAAAAAATTTCCTATGATCAACATGGATGGTTAATTTGTGTTGACCTAAAAATGGTGAACTTTTTGTTGGGACAACAGTCTGGGTTTACAAAGTATCCATGCTTTCTCCGCATGTGGGACTGCAGGGATTGAGCTCAGCATTACACAAAGAGAGACTGGCCAGCAAGGAATGATCTAGAATAAGGTTGCCCAACCTGCGGGCCGCATGCGCCCCATGAGGTAGGTTGTTTTAAGTGGCCCGCGATGTAGTAAGTTCATAAGCAGACTTTTTAAATTTTTTATAGTTTTTTATAGGCTCAAGTATATTTGCCATTAAAACACACCGAAATTATACCTGTTGTTTCTGTTATGGGCCTACCACCCAAAAACTTGTATAACAAGCACTTCAAAAATATGTCAATTTTTTAGATTTGGTTTACATCCATACAAGCTGGCAACACTGCGGGCAACACTAGGGCTCAGTATCACCTCGTGTTATCGCATAAAACAAGGGATTTGTTACATCACAAAAGCTTATGCGTATGTCACAAAAACGTTTGGGGCCCGCAATAAATTTACTCATGTGAAAGGGGCCCGCAACACAAAAAAGGTTGGGCAGGCCTGATCAAGAACCATCTAGAGCAGGGCTTCTCAACTGGGGGTCCATGGACCCCTGAGGGTCCATGGTGACCTATTGAAGGGGTCCACATGATTTATGCAATCAGACGACTCTTGCCATTAGCATCAATTTAAATGCAATGTGTAAATTTATTTTTGTGTCTGATTAATTTTTTGGTTATCTACTGGGGTCCACAGAGTTATCTAAAAAGGCACAGTGGTCAACGGATGAAGATGAGTTGAGAAGCCCTGATCTAGAGCAACAAACATCATTAACAAGCCTCTAGTGGACTAAGAGAAAATACTTTACCTACCACTGCATATCAAACTTGGTTTGATGAGACAGTATACTAAAGCCTTAGACTTTGAAGGTAGCTGTTTCAGATATTTGTGTCAAGTATTCCCTGGACCTTCTATGGAGAAACTGAAAGCTGGAATATTCTATGGTCCTCAAATCTGTCAACCTATCCGAGATCCAGTGTTTAAACAGTCAATGAATACATTGGAATTGGAAGCATGGAAGGCTTTTGTCCTAGTTATACAGAATTTTCTAGGCAACTACAAAGCCAGTAACTATGAAGAGCTTGTCACCAACATGATTACATGCTTCAAAAAACTTGGCTGCAACATGAGCATTAAAATGCGTTTCTTATTCTCCCACATGAATTGTTTTCCTGAAAATCTGGGTGCAGTGAGTGATGAGCAAGATGAAAGGTTTCATCACAACATGAAACAGATGGAAACCAGGTATAATGAACGATGGGATGCAGTCTTGATGGCTGATTATTGCTGGACTCTGAAGAGAGATGTTTCAACTGGCATTCAATATTCCAGAGGTTCAAAGAATCGAAAGTACGTGCCATGAATTTTTGCACTGTTGAAGTAATTCCCAAACTATATGTGCATACTTTTTTTTTTGTGCATACTAAACAAAAAAATTAATAAATTGCATTACAATATATTTGTGTTCTATAAAAAGCATTTTTGGTCAAGAAATATCAGTGATATCATGCAGTTACATCATGAAAATTTAATAGAAACCCGCATGATTTCTAATTTTTCCAAAATTTTAAAGCTAAAAAATGTGACTTGATACAGAGAAGTGGATATCATTTATGGAATCAGTGACCCACAATTGTCTAAAATCAGTTGAAATATCTTAGACAATTTTCAAAAAAAATTTTTAGTAACCCAGTAGAATATTTCATCACTGAGTCTTGCTTTCTGTATCCAGTGTAGTTTCTTAGTTCCACGCTGTTGATGACTAGGTATATCAACCACACTGAAGATTGCAAAAAGTTTAAAATTCTAAGAGATACTGCAGCAGGTATGGCTCAGGATTCTGTTTCACTGGTACAGCAATTGTATGATCTAAAGCAGGTAGCAATGTAAAATGTTTCTACAAAGTCCTGAATAATGGTTATTATCGAAGATATAGCACAGAGTTATACTTTCTTCACATGATTGAGCAAAAATTAGAAAATCCCATCTCAATACACTTTCAAGGAGACACTGGAGGCTTAGGTCACACATTTTTGCAGTAATACAATATAAAGGAAACAGACAAAGTCACAATTGTTAAGCACAACGATAAGTGTCATAACATTATACATAATCATAGTGGAATGTAAATCGTGGTCTTATTGGAATGTAATTTTCTTACTTCAAATCCTGCTAGCCAGCAGCACCTCATGATCTACAGTCACCAGGCACTACTAGTGCTGAGACATATATTGTTGGTTTATTGTTGGTCAATAAAACCACTAGTTATGAAGCATATACTCTGCAAGACAAACTATTAGTGCCTCACAATGTTTTCCAGATATAGTTGAAGCAATTATATAAGTTAATTGAGAAAATAATACTGAAAAATATGTAGCCAATGATGACTGTGGTTTTGGTCACAGAAGTCAGGGAAGTAATTTGAAAGTATTGTATCACATTTCAAACCAATGCAGTGGTGATAAAAAACATATAGCACTTGAAGCCATTTTGCAACAACTACCACAAAAATGTAATAATTTTTAATTTGAGCAGTAATTCGATGTTGTAATAAGAAAGCTCAGTTGGATGGTAGCACTTGCTTAACACCTTCGTTGCAGGAACAGTTCAAATCAACCTTGGTTTTTAGCGTCACTTAGCAAATCCACAACTTGCCAGGCAATTAAGCTAGAGAGCTGTTCAAACCCTTGAAAGATGTAGTGATTCTTTTGGTTTGCAATGAAAAACTGTTGGGTTTTGGGTTTTTTATGAGTGACGTCATAAGTGGGTAGGTTTTAGGCCATCTTGGCTCAGGTTACCTGGCCCTGGGCTCCAACTACTATATGGAATTTTTTGACTCAGGTTTTATTGGGAACTAGGCTAGAATTTGAGTCTTTTGAGCCTTTGATTGGCTTTCCAATATTTCTAGCTCAAAAGTTATGGCCTAAAAACAACAAATTAACTAATTAATCCCCTAATTGAATAATTAGGTTGTTGATGAACAAATGGCGTGCAGAGGGGCACATATATCCAAGGTGCAACAATTGATAGGATCTAAAGTGTCATATTTAGTGTAAAAGAATGAAGGAACAAAACTTGACTTCACAGCGGAAATACCAATATAGACCTTGACCCCTGGTACCATGGACTTGTGACAACACAATAACAATTATGCATAAGCACATAATACCTGTACTAAGAGGTGTAGTAGAATTGTTTGGCCATGGTAAAGATTCAATGAAATTTTCATCACATCGACAATCACGCCATGTAATGAGAGTTGAAACCTTGAGCTTGGATTTCAGGTTAATTTCATGGCTGTCCCACAAAACGCAACCATGCATCTGTCCACAAACAACTAAAAATAACATTATGAAATTGGTCAGTTGATGCAACCATAAATCAAGGTAGAAACTTCAAAAAGAGTAAACATTCAATAATCACCTATATCTGAAATTTCACTCATAGTTTCTGTGCCCACATCTTTTTCCAAATCTTCAATGCAATGAATTAAGCAGATGACAATTTTTTTTGGATCTTGTTCATAAAATTCAGGATGATCAGTCATCGCAATGTCTGCTTCTGTTCTTTTTGATCTACTTGAAACCTGGGAGCAATCAAATATGCTTGCATGTTTATTGATTAACTTTCTGAATATGGTGCATGTGACAAATAAAACAATCTTAAAAGCATAGTTGAGTTAGCACAAAAAACATTTTGTATGTGTTAGCAGTATTATAGTGCTTGTTGCTCAACAACAGAGTTGTTTACAAATGCTTATTGCAAAATATTGAGATGCCAGTAAGCAACCATGGTTTCATACACTAGTGCAAACTTCAGACACTTAACAATTGGAAGATAAAAAATAACAATGATCATTATACTCGCTATTCTCATTGGATTGATTCATCACATTGATGTGTCTGCGCAACGTGTTTGCTCTGCAGACATGTTCACCTATAACTCTGCAGGCATAATTGTTAAGTATGTATAAAGGTTTCAGCCTATAAATACTTTCAACCATAGCTGCGTACCTTAGCTTATTTCATGTGGATCACCAAGAAAATTATCGTAACACAAATGCAATGCATTAAAGCCCGAACCTAATAACTTCATTCCACATTACAAGAATTTTGGTGAAATGAAAAGCAATGGTGATGTGAGATTTACAGTAATCAAAATCTAAAAATGAGCATGAATGGCATGGATAAAAAGTAGGAGCGATAAGTTTACTATTGGAGAGAAGACCAAATCAACATGCCTGAGATCAAAAACAACCACATCCTCAATATTCCCAAATCAAAATCAGATTGAGAATATAACATAAGTTTAAAGAATAAGATCTGTTTAATTGTGAAGATGAACTCCACAATTGATATAAGAATGAAAGGAAGTCAACGTTGAAAGATTGAGTTATTTTGGAAAACAAAACGCTAGTTTCATAATGATTGAGAACTCACTTTTAGTTTAACTCAAAGAATATTATAACTTTGCCAACTTGGCTCATAAGAATCTATTACATATTTTTGGTATTATAATTATTAGATCACCTGTGTTGATCTGACCTATTCTGGGATTTTCATCACCTAAACTTTTTGACCTGAAGGCCAAATTCACAACTGCCTAGCCACTGGAAGGCCAGTTAAAGTGCGATTTATATAATCTATGCAAAAATAGGTTGTTAAAATGCACTGTAGTACATTAATAACATTACAATCAAATCATTTTGTTTACACTTTCAGCCAATGTTGTTGCACTGATGTCCATAGTCAGAAACATGGTGCTTGAAAAAAATATACAAGGTATTTGGTGGGCCAGATTAAACTACTGTATCTGGCCACTCCGAACTTAAAGTGTCGACACTAAGACCACAAAAACTAACTCTATTAATTTACTATTCATAAGATCAAAGATGCCCATCATAATGCAATTTTTTTTTGTTTTAAACTAAACTTGATTTAAATATACACTCATGAGTAATTGTCAGCACCTTTTTGACTTTCTATATGTGGCTTCAGATCTATCATGATTTTACAAATCTTTTTTTGATTTTGAAAGCTTCTACATGATATCAAAAGACACAGACAGTTGTTGGCATAGTTTTTTAAAGGCAGTGGTTACAAGTCTGCCAGCAGACCATCATTAAAAAAATTATTTATCTGCCGCCAATAATGTGACACTAATGCATGACGAGTATGTGCTAGACTGCATGACACTAAATGGTGTAGCAAGGGGGGCCCTCGGGGTTGCAGGTAGCACTTCGCTGATCAAAAATTAATTTTTGAAAGGAGTTTAAAGTTCTAGCTTTTCATTATTATTTTTAAATAAATTTTTAAAAGTTTTAAAAGTTCTAACTTTTTTCAATTTTTGTGTTTAGAAGATTTAGGCTGGTAGGCTAGCCTAGAAAAACACAACATGTGGCTGTGGAGTAAGCAAATTGAAAAAATGTTCGTTCAAAAGTCTGGATCTAATCTAATGTGCTAAAGTACCGCAGTGTGTGTCTTGACATTAAGGCTTTTTAACACACTCGCTGGTGGGGCAACTGTGCCATAACACCTTCCTTGCCAGACAAAGTCATTGCCGCCATCTTAGTCAAACACCCTTGAACAAAGGAAAGAGATGACATTCAACCATGGATTAACAAACATTAGGTCTCCGGTTGTTCGCGGTTTATATGGCCCCTCTTCTCAAATTCTGATAAAAAAGTCTGCATGAAATCACAGTAAATAGTCAAGGCTAGCTTAGGCTAATCCTTTTTCTTGTATCGTTGGTTGCTCAGTAACGCCCCAACGTCACATCATAACATCACCTGACACCTTGGCATTGGCGACAAAGATTTCGCTGGGGTGGCGATAGTTCAGTGGTAGAGTGTTCGCCTCACAATTGGAAGGTTGTGTGTCCGATTCGCCAGCACTGTATGAATCGCCATAGCACCCCTTGGACAAAATCCTTCACCTCAACTGCTCCAGAAAAAAGCATATTTCAAGCATGCTGCTAGGTGTGGTCGCCAAGATTATAAAAAATCATTTTTTGACACGTCTCATGCTATTTTTATGTTAAGTGGGATATTTTCAATAAGTGCCAAAGTTGTAGCCTTATATTCATTAAGTGGGCTTATCAACATTAAGTTTTGGCAGTTGAAATGAAGAACTCTGCAAAGATAACTTTGCTAAGTTTCAATGCAATGGCTGTTTTTCTGCATGACATAATGGTGTTGGAAAATGATGTTTTTAAAGCAGGGTAGTGTAATTGGTGTGTTTTCGTAAGTAACTTTGAGCTCAGATCGTCGGGTTGAACTGCAAGCAAAGTTAATCTGAGCCAGCCAATACGCAGCACAAGTTTTGTAAAAGTTTCCTTTGTTCAACAGTCTACTTAACACTTGCAGTCATAGAAAAATTCATTTTAACAAGAAAAGCATAGATGAATTTAAGGCAAAAACCGTAGTATGAAAACCTAAAGGAAGGGTAAACGATATGTTCAAATATGATTGTGGTGAAGGATTTTATTATAAGGGCCGTGTTAATCAAAATAATGGGGCAACTTGGTGATGGCTGTACTCTATAAAGTTGTTGAAGGTACTTACCGTCGATTGTTAGACACTATAATCACTGCTGAGCATTAGAAAAGACCCATGTCCCACTTGGCATTGTTTGGTGATACAGTTTTCAAAATAGACATCTGTTGGTAACCAGTCCCATCAGCAAGGGAGGCTTAGCCTGGCAAACAATGTTCCAATTCACCCAAAATTGAAATATGAAACATTATAAGTCAGTGGCTTTTTGCCAAATTTTAGAATGTTAATCCTCCTTGCACAAACGTAAAGTCTCCCAATTGAAGACTTCTAATGATGGTTCTGTTGGTAATGAACAAAGACAAGGAATAACACTATAAACGTGTAATTGGAAGAGGTCCAACATAACAGTTAGACCAAGTGTGCAGACCACAATGAAGACTGCAAGCCAGCAATTCTCAACCACAGCCAGTTTTAAACCTGTTATAGATATTTTTTCAAAGTGAGCCTCCGAAACTCCATGCAAGTAGAGGACTCCATGTAAGTACCAACAGAATTAACATTTGAAGCCTTTTATACATACTAAGAGGATTAAACCAGTACTGAACCGTGAAGTGAACAATGAAATGTTCTTTGTATCACTGAGATCATATTGATTATAATAGCCTGCTACATTCACCATATGTAGTATTTTTAGTTATTTAAGATGGGGATACTACACAATTTTAACACACATAAATATTTACATCTGTAAAGTAGGTATGCCACCATCACATCCCTTCATTTCTTGTTTGATCCCCTGGAATGAGTAAACTATTAAAAAGTCGCAGAGTTAGCATACTAGAGGTTAAAAACCAACAGGGAAAGATATTTAACAAAATACGTCGGATTCATTTATGCCTACGTCAAAAAAGCAAAAAATAGAAAAATTAATGATAAGAAAGGTAGCGACAAACAGAAAAGGCAAGACTCATAATCAACAATGAAAACGAAAACATATTTCAATTCGTGAGTGTTTGATTGTGATTTTCAAGATGCTTTGTTAATCCTTATATTTGTAAATAGACACAAAACATGATCTTTTTTCATTTTAAATTTTTTAAGCAAATTTGAAGGGTGGAAAGGGCGGCACTTTTTTAGTCACCCTGGGCAGCACATAGCCTCGCTAGGCCACTGACTACACTTGCTAATAATGTACAAAATGTAAACCCTAAACCTAATCCATAAACTTAAGCCCTGAAGCAAAACCTTAAAACCGTAAACCTAAATCCTATGGCTAAACTGTAGTCTAATCCTAAACCCCTAACCTAAATTCTAAACCTAAATTATAAACCTCAATCTTAAACGTAAACCCTAAACCATAAAGACAAAAATTTAGGAAAGTTTTTAAAAAACGAAATAAACACCAGTCCCATCAAACGTATATGCATTACCACCACAGCGAAAGTTGCACTGGTGAGATCCAAACAAAAAGCACTATCACACCAGACGTACACGCATCCCTTACAACTACAAAGATGGTGCAGGGAGTGTGACAAACTCAGCATTTCATTCAATCCACATCACTGCCAGCGGACTCAGTATGGCCACTTCTTTTTTTTTAAAACGTTCAGTCTTGCTAAAGCGTTAGTGTATTATTTAGGAAGTGATTACGGATATGCCTGGCCTGACACAATTCAAATAAAAGGGTCAGTTTGTCACTCAAATGGTGTGGGTCTCGTCGTGTAGTGGTTATGCATCACGGCTGCTATGCCAATGGCTTTTGGTTCGACTCTCACCTTGCCGACTTCATTATTTTTTTAAATACTTTTTTTCAGGCTTACGTGTTACCTTTACGGGTTAGTGTCAGGTTAGTACTAGGTTAGGGTTAGGTTAGTGTTAGCTTAGGGTTAGGTTAAGGATAGGTTAGTGTTAGGTTAGGGATAGGTTAGCCTTAGCTTAGGGTTACGTTTGCCGTAGCTTAGGGTTAGGTTAGGGTTAAGGTTAGGATAGGTTTAGGCTTTATCTTTTACGTTTACTTCGTTTCTACGAAGCCCACTGCACTCTCGTTGTGCGCTACTGTTACATCACAGGTGGATTATGAACAAGTTTTTTAATTTCAAGATCCACAGGCGTATCTATGGCCACTGCGTTTTATTTACTCTTCCTTGTATGATGACTGTTGTAATATGAGGCACGTTGCCTTAAATAAATAAACATTGAATTAATACAAGTAAAATGAATCATCATCATGCCTGGAAGGTGAAAGGTATACCCACTCACTGTGCTTGTGGAGAGACAAATTCTGTGGATCACAGCCTCATATGCAAACTAGGTGGTTACACTTCAATGA
>JGI24158J21664_10009762_pt1 | contig 12816 bp, 7 predicted proteins | sample Ectturendosymbi3_FD_21664 | JGI IMG/M metagenome (IMG submission 21664) | reverse complement strand
GTCTCAGAATAAAAATGTATAGTTTTTTGAAGGCTTTTTAGTGTTAATGAAACTGTTAAGTCTATCCCAATTTTATGCTCCAAAGATACACAAATAATTAAAAAGTAGACGACGTTGAACTTTTCAAAACGACAACATGAAGAACGTGCGGCAATACAGTCGCAGTCCAGCACTGGAGGAATTTTTTACTGAATTTCAATTGGTTTTTCACTCGTCCACCAATAGATGCTTAGCGACGCAAATAGTTGCGCCCACATACGGGATCCGAGCCAATGACTCGGTCAGGTGGTAGGACCTGCTCACTCAACACGCCGAGTGTGAGAATGTGCAGATACATCAACGGAACGTAGTGCTGCTGCATTTCCATTGGTTTTCAGTTCTTGAGTGCATTTAAGCAACATATGAAAGGCGTAAGGATCGAAAAAATCACCAATGATTCAAAAACATTTAGGGCCGGATTAGACACCTGTAGAGGATAATTGGAACGTGCTTATCGGATAAGTCGAACCAACAGCGTCCGAAAGCGTTCCAAGCAGAACTTTGAATTCCAGTGCAGTACACATTAAAAGGGGAAAATGACTTTTTCTACAGGTTTAGTAAAAATACAGTTTAAATGAAAAAAGCTCATACATCCTCTATTTCTTGAAGTAGTGACCGCTCATATACTTGCATCCCGAACGGTGTCACGTCAATGGAATATCTGAAATTTATTAGCTAAACCTAATTTAATTAATTTTGCATAGCAAAGTGTCTTCCTTCGCAGCACAGCAAACCAAACGTTGCATCAAAGTCTCCTTCCACTGCTTCAACGCGGTTGAAGCTTTGTGTATCGCAGGTAAAAATTTTAATATAGTTTCTTACAAAATCGCAATGCACAGTTTCTGCTGTTGGCGCAAATAAACTGCCAGACAAATGAAAATAGGCAAGGAATCTCGTACGTGCAATTATGCACAGCAGACGACGAGATAAGATAACTACACTCGACTTTGCTTCCGGGAAAACTACAAGAAAACCAAGATACTTAGCGTCACTGACAAGTAACGGCGATCTTGCAACTGCTGCCAGACCGAAACATGGAACAACAACGCCTGCAGCGACCGTGCTCTTATCGGGTTTATTATCACAGAAACGAAGAGCAACAGGACGACAGAAAATAGACTCGAACTCGTCACCAATGACTCTCTCTATGTCATCAAACCAGAGTAGAGTGAGTCTTGGGTATACAAAAAGGCACATAGTGAAACACCATCGTTTGGACAAGGGCATTATCTGCTCAGATATCATACAACACTGACGTACATCGTTGGCAACAGGAATATAACTGATCGATGATCGGTCAACAGAGCGGCGAAATGCACAATATGGTCGAAAGATCGATGAAAAGTGATGTCTGGCTTCGTTATAAATTTTGCGAAAATCTAGAAAGATATTCCTTGTCTTGCATTAAAAAAACTGAACTGAAGTTGTTTGTTTACAACCTACAAACCCCAGTCCAACCTACCAACCCTTGTCTACTCTGGACCAAAGCGAATCACCGTAGTGCGTAAGTTCGCGTTAACCTTGATACTGAACGCATCAGCATACAACAGTTACTGTTCAGTTCAGTTTTTAAACTCTTTTTTGTGCAGTGAAGTCAAGTTTGGTGCTATGCTCGGCCCGCGATTATTAATGGGTTCATGGACGCGTGATTATTCTGATGGACAGTTCCGCGCATGAATAGTTTCAGGCACAGGAAGCTTGTTTCACAGTCGAAAGACGAATGGATCACGCAAGTCATAGAAAATTTGACTGGATTCAAGCGTCAAACCAAGCAACGAATAACATGACCTTACACCGGCGTTTTTAATTGCCTTGGGCGCTTTGTTGGACAATCAAACCGTGCGAGCTAGTGGCAAGCTTCAGAGCTGAGCCCAAATGAGAAAAGACCATAACGGTTTGGAGGCAAAAAGTTTCAGGCGACTATCTCACAACAAATGGCTTGTGCACAAGTTATAACAAGTGAGCGATGTAAACACAAAAATGTCAAGCAAAATACCATAACATTCAATATCATACAAAACCCGTAGCCTAAGGAAACACTTCTTGTTTACCTTAAGAAATGAGACATCCATCATTGGACTCTCGATGCCGGTGATTTCCAAATTACCCTTTACACGGGTGCAGTTAATATATCGCTTGAACATTTTGGAGTAGTGATCGATGCGATCCTCACCCACCGACAGACCGGAGCTCGTGCCGAAGCAACTTCCAGCTTCTGGATCATTGGCTGGAAACGAAAATTCACAAATTAGTGACATTAAGCTAACAACCCGTTCCAGTTGGTTGCGACAAAGCTTGTACTGGACACAAGGACATGTGGCAGCCACGATGTTTATCATCGGGTGTGCCATGCAGCAGTGTCCGTGGAGACACTTATCCCTCAAAGCGCGGGTTTGGCAGCTCAGCGTACTTACATCAATAAGTTTTCAAGCTTCGAAACGGTGCTGCGTCTATTTCTGCGATGTTTGGTGAGTTACAAAATAATTCTGAACAGAGGAGTTGCCAACGCAAAAGGTCTGGGTTTGCAAATTCCATGCGAAAGTGTTGTAAACACATCTGATCAGTTTGTAGTTCCTGCTGTGCGAATGGCACAACTAGCTTGCGCCTCATTTCCACACAAAGATGTAGGCTATAACAGGTGAAGCAGCTCATCTCTCTTGGGTCATCATTCAAATGATTCTTCAACATAATTTAAGTCGATTTTCACTTAAAGCAGACAAGAATTCAATCTTTTTCCAACAGCATCCTTGGCAACAAACTATACTTTGCAGTCTCAATCAATGCTCACGACAAAAGTGAAAACACACGATTTCGGTTGGGTGACGTTTTTTGGGCGAACTGAAATTAATGTAGCTTGCAGCTTTTACATAACTGTCCTTCTATGGCGTTAGATGAAGGCAAGCGATGGTATGTGGGGAATTTCACGCATAACTGACAAATATCCGCATGAAAGCTGTGCAGTTCTCTCCAACCAAAAAGCTTCAACGGGAATTTTGGTATCAGGTGGAGGGATGCATCGAAGGCAAACCCCAAACAATTCGAAGAACCACTTTGCAAAATACACGGTCTGCTAAGTTTTTGTTTCGCGGTTGGTGGCATGCTGTCGTTAGCTGATCCACCGAGGCACGAGACGGAAGAAATGACCCGTGAAATGCTTTTATGCTTGCAGCATATTTTCCGCACTCCGACGTAAGGCAACGCAATTGTGTTTTGTCGTTTTTTGCTAGTTTCGTGTTTCGAACGCTGGTGCGTAACTCACGCTCAGGTACCATTTACAAACGCGCATTATCAATTACTTTCGAGCTGTCCGAACCGTTTCACTGTCAATCACGAGGTCACTCATCAGAAGTTGGAGGAAGTAACAAAGACAAGTTCTCACATTTGCATCACGAGCAGCAGTCTAGAGCAGGGGTTCTCAAACTATGGGTCACGACCCAAAATGGGTCGCAAAATGCAATTTTGGGGTTGCGAAACAAATTCGCTTGGCAAATCAGAAAAAAGTTTCTGCAGACTTTACAAGAAAATTCAAAGTAGGTCTGCACTGATATTATTTCTACTGCATTTTTAGGGGCAACACCGTGTTTCAAGCTGTCGGCTGTTTACTAGGCTGTCTGCCTGAGTTATAATCAAGCAAGCACAACACGTTATGCGTTGCTACATAATCATTGTTGCAAGGTACTGACCGATATTGACCTTCTTGCATTTATTCCGACATGAGGGCAACAGCAATTTTCCAAACAGAGTTTATGTGACTATTGGATAAAAACAAGAAATGAACACCCAGCTATTTCTGAAGTAGCCTCCATAAATCCTATTTCTGAAGCAGCCTTCCCTTTTGTACAACGTATTTGTGCGAAGCGGCATTCTCAAAATAGACAATCATCAAGTCCAAAAAGCGATCCTTTTTTGAAAAGTGTTGAGAATGTTCTTGGTCCTGCGTTGTTTACATATGGATGATTTGTGAAAAAAATCATCGACTGCATACATTCCATTAGTTGTGCTTTATAACTTTTATAAACTAAATTGTTTTTTGTATATTTTTTATTTGCGGTTTCCAATACGGGGTTCTTTTATTGCTGTGTAGTTACTTTCGTGGATTGTGTGCATTTATATGATTTCGCCATAGAAAAAAATGCCACTTGGGATTTGCCATGAGATGTTTACACGCATCATACTAACTCCAGACGATCCAATGGGTCGCACACAAAAAATTTTTTGAAGTGGGTCGCAGAAGTTTAAGCCCAGGCCTAGACCTTGCGTGTAAAAACTTGGCAAACGCAAAAGAAATGTTGGTAGTTCGCAATCACTGAACATGCAGTCTAATCAGTAAGTAGTCATTGTGCGTACTTGCTGTTTCTTTAGCGACAGTAATGTTAATTTTATGATAAAGATGCAGGAAAACCTGAAGATTCACGAAAATGCACAGCAGCGGTAAGAGCATCAGTGAATTAACAGGCGTCTGCGAAAGATTCATATGTTTGTGCAATACCACGTGGATGACGCGATCGTTACGCATGAGGTTTGGAGAAAAAATTTATTACACTTTTTTGCAAACTCAATTGTCAAGATTCAAATTCGGAAAGTGTTCACTATCACACACTTAAAACAATGCGTTCCAGCACAGTTTCCGTTCAAGATGAACTCACGTTGTTGGGCATTCTCAACTCTCGTTAGAAGTTTCTTTGATCGACTGAGCACGAGCTAGAACAGTAAGCCACTAACTATGCAAAGAAAGTGACGCAACAAATTGCCTCACCGAAAAAAATTTGTAGCCGAGAAAGAACGCTAATTACCCAAATAAACAATATTTGAACGACAATGACAGTAGGCGATCACATTAAAACAACAGGTTACGTTAAGTTAAGACCCCAAAACAGTAAATTGCTTGATGTTGAAATAGCATTCACAAAACCGTTAATTCGGTGAACTAGAATTCCATCTTCTATCTTGATTTTGCGCTCGACTACAAAATGCGACTACAAAATACAATGTGTATCCTAATTAATGGACTGAAAACATAGCGCAAAAACCACTTCTTTGCGTAAGAAAAAATACTGGCAAGCTACGTTTCAGGCAGGGACATATTTCAGATCATGATTCAGTAAAGCAAGCGAAGGTTGGCCATCATGTTGCAACAAGACGATCGCATTTCAGAGTTTGACAGAATGCATCTCCAGATTATCAGTTTAACTCAACTTCACAACTTTTCTACAGTCTGAAGATGAATGTTGACGAGAGTCTAACACAAGTACACAGTCACAATAAGCACACGCAACCCCAACTACTTCCTGTACAAATATATACTGTAGCAAACCATATCTTTATGAGGAAGTGATTTGATTAAAATAGATGCTCATACAGGAAGAATGCAATGCTTGACATTACGAAACAAGAGCCATTGCCATGTTGACTGACACATGCTTCCAACTCCCTAAACATACTAATACTGCAGAATAGGCAACTTTAATACAACAAGAATGGAGCAAGGAAGAAATAGTGATATAAAAATTAAAAGCAACATACTAATTTAATGCAAAATCCATATCCTTTAAAAAATATCAGAAGAATATATATACATGTAACTAAACTTGCTGTCAGCTATATATATTTTTTCATGCTCTGAACCCCAACAAGACAATTACAAACTTTTAACACTCAAACAACTTTATGACAAAAATTTTGGTAGGTTGCAAATATCGACACACAAAATTACCAAACTATCTCTAGAAATGCACAAACATCAAATATTTAAAATAAAATTACAAGGCCTGCTTGGTAAACTTTTGAAGGTGTATTAGCATACAATTATTATCAAATATACTTACCATGTGCAAAACACAATACTCCAATAGAAACAAGTAATATGGTGCAAATAATCTTCATCTTTCAGCACCAAGTTTGAATTCCATCACATACAGTTAACAAAATAAAATAGCACCTTATAATCTCTGCAGTCAATAAAACACATGTTCTTTTCGTCTTAAAATTGTAGACAATCAAATTTACTGAATTACATAAGAGTCACAAAGAATCACTGGCTTCAAAGATTTTTGTATTTATACATGAAGTAAAAATAAAGTGTTTCGCACCAGGCTACTAATAAAGTAAAAGTTTGCAGTCAAACTCACAAACCTCTTTGCAGACATTGTCCAACAAAATTCAAGTATATTTATCATTCCTTGGCTGGAACATAATTTACTTAGAAAGCCATGACATTTACAAGCAGTTCCCACCAAGACTAAAAACCAAATAAATGTGTGGTAGGATAAGGGAACCAATGCAATCACAACATAACTGCAAGGCTTTGTATTTCAAGCATTCCTATCTATCACCGAAATATTTGAAGCAAAATACTACTAAATTAAAGCAGAGCACTGAAAAACACAGTTGCATTTCCTGCCTAGAAGAGTTCATACTTTTGTCATTCAAATATCATATTGCATGGACCCAGGGCGTAACGAGGTTAGATGGTGCCTGGGGAATAGAAGCAAGTTTGGCACCCCCCTGTTTGAACCTGGGGTCTTTCAGAAGCAAATGTACTGTATTGAAGAAAGTACTTGTGACATTGTTGGAGCTTTTCTATGCTCCCCGCAGTGATTCGCTGCCCAGAGAATCGCACCCCTTTGCCCACCCTTGTTACGCTCCTGCATGGATAGCAGTACAATAGTAAATGATCTTCATCTTCTAGTGCAGGTCAGGTAAGAAAATGCATAACGTGAAAAAATCCAAAATAGACTGAAATTTTTAGAACATGGCAATTGGCAGATTAAATGATGTCAGCATATAGGTGGCAACGCTTTTTCATTATTTGGTAATTTTAACAGACTTGGAAATCTATTATAATCTCTTCTTAACAGCATACCTTCATTATTTATCAACAAAAATAGAAGCCTATAAAAACAATATTAACTTTTACATAAAACCATCAAAATTTTAAGATGACAAAAAAATTAAAAACTGCCAGACAAACACATATCTCCAAGTACACTACCTTGATAATAAAAACATAAGTTTATAGTCACATAATCTGTTCAGATACAGTAAACAGCAATGTGAAAAACAATTATTTATGTAAGATCAACAGTTTTGCATTGTTTTTACAAGCACAATTCTTGAAGACTTCCCTCATTAACTTTTCTCAAAATCAAAATATAGTGTTGGAATGTTTCACACTTTTGAACTAATTTACATTTATATAACAAAAAGATGACCAACTTTTCACAAGAACTTCATAGTACTGTTATTTGCAGTCACTACTTTAAGATAAACTTGTGTTGAACTAATAATCTCTGGCTAAGAACGCATAAGCTGTTGTTGCTGAATTTATAGAAGCAAATCAACATAAAACTACTGCAAGGTTGCACAATTGACCTAGCTGTGGTTTCAAAACATCAATGAAATCACAATGGGTGCATGCAAAACAGCACTATCACAAAAAAACTCAAACATCATTTCAATATTAGAAACAATGAAAATACAGTATTGTGATTTCATGTTGCTATGGTTTTGGCAATTTTAGCGGTAATCATATAGCTCAACCTAAGTGAGACATTGGAAAGGGTTTAAGTTAAATAGGTACATTTGTTCTTACATGTACCCCATGCAAAATGCTGTCCCAGTTGTTCCTGTAGTAAAAAAATCAAGAAAAATTCTAAGAATCAACTCTTTGCATGTTGTTTGCTTTAACTATTTTTGCAGTGATTACACTGTTATATGCTAATTATTTGTGGCAGTGGCTTTGTTATAAAAAATAAAAATTTAATCACTTGTCAAGAAAAATAATTTTAACAATGTCAATAACTGCAAGTAAAATACTACCACTCAATGATTAATGAGGGCAAATCAAGTAAATGCAAACCAAAAGCCTCTTTTTCTTTATCAAATCCTTATTTCCCTGACTATCAAATCAATGCTTTATAAATGACTTTAATTATTGTCAGTGGTAAAATAAGTACTAAAGCTTAAAATATCTTTTAACTTATCATGAAACATGACTTAATGACTTTTCTTATAAATTCTGCTGAAACAAAGCAGCCAGGTACAATTACTGCATTGCTCTCTGCCTCATAACCTCTATTATCACTTACTTTTCTACTTATGTGCATGCCTCACTTTTTTATCTGTACATATACCGCAACTTTTCACCCATTGCTTGCCCAACGCCATCTCTATTACGCAAATTATTCAATTGTTATGTGCATGATACAACATGTGTACCAAGTACAATTTTCAACGTTTAGGATATCGCAAATATGTTTCATACAGAAACAAATCCTTTTCAGACTTTGAAGGCAGTGTGTGAAAATCTATTCTTGTACTGACTTTGTACAACAACATGATGATGTTGAACAACAAACTTTTTACCTCAGTAATTAGTAAACACCATTTTGTGTTTTAATTTGACCTACACACAGCCGCACCTGCATTCCCAACTGCTTTTATTTAGTGAAGCTAAAATCAAAATTTAATTTTGCACATTCCAGAACTGGAACACTCAATGCCCTAAAGTATCAACACAAACTACAAAGTTGTATGGACTTGCCAAAAAACAACTTATGCATCGTTTCTCAAAATTTTTAAACACACTATGCTTGTAACTGCACAGACATGAAAAACTGCTGCTTGTGTTTCATAAACCAGTTTAGACATAAGACAAGCCATGTTGTTAGTTTCACAAAAGTTTTATTGTTGTTCTGCTCCTGTGTTACGTTTTTTTCAAGTTCTCTTGATCTGCACCTCTCGATTTTTCTCAATACACTGAAATTTTATTCTATTAACTCAGCAACTCCCGCCCCTGGTAACCTCAGAATAGTTAAGTCATCACTGCAGCGCAAAACAAAACGAACTACTGTAATTACAGACAGAATTATTATGACTCAAGTCAGTGGCACTCACTATAGGTCTAGCTTCGTCTTTCCTAGGAGACACGGCGAGGCAACTTCTGGAGTTTTGTGAAAACGTTTTAGCATTCCTGTGACTATAACACCTTGCAAGATGCGTTTCAACTCGGCAACGTAGCATATCCGCGCTGCACCATCCTGCAAAACAGACTGCTTATCTCCACGCTGAGGTGGCTGTCGCTAATGCCAATTGTGACGTTAGGATACGGTTGGCTGCATATACGGTATGCATTTGACTAACGACCAGACTTGTTCAACCGTTACATTGACATGTTGAGAGTAAACTACAGGTTGACCGGGTGAACAATTTAAAAAACATCTAAGCGCAAAGTATCCATCAAATCAAAAGATTTCAAATACGATGATCACAAATCGGAGAATACAGTTTATGCACATACCTTGCAGACTCCATTGGCTGTAAAAACTACGACATCAACGGAACAACTTGAACAAATATTCTTATTTTGCTGCTTAAGACATGTTCTAACAATACTTCAGAACCACCAAAACTGACGAATCAAATCTGTGCAAAGCAGAAATTTTGTAAGCAATAATTGAAAAGGATTCTAGCTTCATTCTTTCTTCAGCAATTAAAGCGGCTATAAATCGGTTTTTAAACTCTAGTAACCCAATTGCGTGATTCGAGTCAATGACTCGAAATATCCCGAATCAAATAAAACTTTTCTTTGATTCAACTTGAATCAAGCCAAACTTTGCGAATATATGATTCGATTTTAATCCAGCTGTTGTACAAAAGCTGTTCTGCACTGTATGAAAATTTGCAGTTCTAAACTTTGCATTCAATGAAAGGCACCTCCGTTCAGTGGCGCAGCCAGGAATTTTGTTCGGGAGGGGCTAGTCACCTGATGTTTGTCCGACTGTTCCTTCCGTATTTTTGGAACAGTTAAAAATACTATAAAACACCAGCGAAAAATGTGAGCAAGTTTGTTTCGGGGAGGGCCATGGCCTCTTCGGCCTCATTCTGGCTGCGCACTGCCTCCGTTTCTTTTTCAGGGAACTCGTAGCATCTTACGTTCAATAAAGTTTCCCTTACGACGGCAAACAGCCTACAAATGTCTTTGGCGCGCAGGTGTGAAAACTACGTTGCCATTTTTTTTTTATCAAAACCGGATTGGCAGAAATATTGAGTACGTGAGAATTGCTGAACTCAGGTTTCTGAACTGAACTCAATCTTTTTTTACCAACCTTCGACGAGTGGCGTTTCGTTTGATGGTTTGGCGACGTTAGTGGGCACCAGCGACCGAGTTCAAGGGGGGAAGGGAGGACATTTCCCCCCAATATTTGGACAAGGGGGGACACAATATTTTTTTCCCCCAATATTTTGTGATAAAAAATAATGTAATTGTACAAAACTAATGTAGTATTAAAATTTAGATACTACCCCGATGTACATGACAAACAACTAGGGATGTGGTGGGCGGGAACGCGTGGGAACATGATTTAGGCCCACTGTGAATCTATCATGCGATTATGAGATCGTTTTTCACGATAGTCAGCAGAGCTACCTAAAACGGGAGTAATGTCACAGCGAATGCCTTTCATTTATTTGGTTTATGGATTGTCAGTTCAACAATAAATAAGTTTTCCATGTAAATGTAATTGCACAAGCTTCGTCTGAAAACGTGATGGTCATTTAGCTATTTGTTAGCATCCTATCTTGGGCTTGACCAAGTGCACGAAGAGCAATTCTACTTCTAACCAGGTCGAGTACGTTTCAGACATTGCTTTTTCCAATCTAGGGATGGCCAAAACAATGTCAAATACTAGCACGCAGCATGCTTTATTGTATATCTTTTTTTAATTCATTTTTATAGATATGAGAGATTGTTTTGCCACTAACAGTGTTCTCAGTTATGTATAGCTTATAGCTTGTAAAAAAAGAGGCCCAACTTTTGGGAATCGCTTTAAACGTTTTTGAATGAATGGTTTAAAGCGCTTTTAAACTGTGGTTATTCCTGAAAGATCTCGCAGTTCAATAAATAAAAATAGCCACTTTCTTGACCTAAAAAGTCAACCACTTTTGTGTGATACCAGAGATTGTGCAGACAACCTTGGGTATTTAAATACGTGAAGACCTTTTTAGCTCCCCCTTATTTAACTGCTCCCCAAACGCCTTGTTTGGATCCGCCACTGCTTTATGGTTGATGGGGTTCGAAACGAGCACAGATTGTCCTGTCAGTACTTGCACTTCCGCTAAATTCTGCGTCCAATGCAGTCGTGATATCTGCCTCTGTGCCACTACATTTTCTGGGGCAGCTTTTGCCCTCATGCTCTGTATGTGATATCTCAAACTCGCGTTTGCTTGATGACTCTAAAATATCGGCCTGGGAATCAACAGAGTTTTGATTTAAGCTTGGGGCATGCGAGAAATAACTGTCAATAATTTCAATTTTCTTGGAGGATTGCTGTGCACTTATGCTTCCAAAACTGTCCCACTTGTTTGTCACTTCCAGAGATTCTTCAATCAACCACGTGCTAGACTGCTAGTACCAGATAATTGTTACTTCAGCGTCGAATAACATATGCGAGAGAACGCGCTGTGATGCAACAATAGTTTTGTTTCTGAACAATCGACAGTCGGTGGATCAGGACCTAACACCAACGAAAGGTCGGTTGGTATGGCCTTGGCGGCAGAGACGTAACGACGGGGGGCACAATTCCCCGGGCGCCGAAGCACTATGGGGACACCAAATCACTGCGGGGGGCGCCGAAAAGTCCCAACAATGTCGCAAATACTTGCTTCAATACAGTACATTTGCTTCCGAAAGACCTCAGGTTCGAACATGGGGGCGCCAAACTTGCTTCTGGCCCCGGGCGCCATCCAACCTCGTTACGCCCTGCTTGGCCGTACCGCTTCTGCCGCCCTTGCGTAGTTGATTACTGCCATGGTCGCTTAATTCGGGCAGGTCATATATTTTGAAACAAGGGTTCTTTTATTTTTTGGCTGCATGCCCATCAGGGAGCGACCAGTAGCGGACAAAGGCTGATTTGGTGGGGGGGGGATGCGATGTCGATTTGCAATGAACCCAATGCTTCACAGGACCATATTGCGTAAATTAATCACTTTCGCATACGTGCATTTACGAGGAAACAAGTCTAAGCGTGGTTTAGAAGAAGCTTAAGTGATAAAACTGGTCAAACTTTACACTGCACCGCTACGGAACCAACAAGCAATGTGGCACACAGGCGCGGACACAGGAGGGGGGATGCAGGGGATGCACCCCCCCCACCAGACCTAAACGGGTGTTGACATGACACTTGATTTCATTGAAAATCATCGTCAAAAATTTTCTGTACAGCACATTACTTAATCGCTAAAGATACTAAAAATTAACTCATGCTAACAATTAGTCAAAAGCGCTTCTTCGTTTCATTAGATGAGCTGGCCTTGTTTGCGGAACCTGATATAAAATAGTCAATGATTGCATGGGCGGTTTCAGGGGGGGAAACGGGCATTTCCCCCTCCTGGAAGTTGGGATTAAGAACAAAATACTTCTGGAAAAACCTGAAGTCGGCATCTTAATTCCGATTAATTGATTTGATTCTTGCAATGACAGTTGTTTTTGCCGGTATGAAACTCACACTGCACAAGAGTCAGGTTCAGTGTTGTAGTGTCATGCAGTGATGAGCTGCAGTTCATTCATATCCCCTCCTTTGTCTGCAGAGGCGGGTTGCGAAAGTCGCGAGCGGATTGTTCCACTGTTGGTCTATATTGCGTAACAATACCATGACAACAAACCTGCAAAGGTTCACTATATATTACGGTAGCAGGTGGTTTGTTGCATGAGACTGTTGAACGCAGACATCTTGGCAGGTAATGCAGCGAGACAGTGACATGCTGATAGCGGTAAGCCAC
>JGI24158J21664_10009761_pt1 | contig 12816 bp, 6 predicted proteins | sample Ectturendosymbi3_FD_21664 | JGI IMG/M metagenome (IMG submission 21664) | reverse complement strand
AGAGTTTCCCTGCTACAGTCATTATGCCGAGCGCTTGGCCAGACTGAAGCAAGTTCCAATTTTTAAGGTCTTAGCACGACCCGGCCGAGATTCGAACCACATGAACAACGACCTGCCAGACATGAAGCGAGCGCTCTAACCACTAGGCCACACAAACATGTTGCAGCTAGTGTTTCCAATCTGGGTTTTCCCGAACCCGAACCCGGTTTTTCTGGCTATTTTCTACTACCCGAAACTCGGGTTTTTTCAACCACCAAACCCGGGTATTTTAAAAATCCTGGAATTGCTGTTACCTTCAAATATTAGTAATTCTGATAACACTGAAGTTGCAGATCGACGCTTGTAACGGCCAAATTAGCACCTTTGAACTTTCAACTATTACCTTGTGGCAAGAGGTGCGAGTTTTGCTCCGTGACCATCGTAGATTGGTCCCTTTATATTTTAGTTCAATTGACCTATTCACACGGATCGTGGCGTAATTTCGCACATAATAGGTGTCTATGCTAACTTTAGTCTTTTCGCTAACCTATTCAAATAACTACCACTTGAGGTAATTCTTCAAAGGTATACCGCAGTTCCGTAGCTACTAGTTAGTTCGTTAATAAGCTGCTATGTATTAGTTCATATACAAGCTGTGATACTTTGCAAAATCGATTCGTTCCTTTTCAGTTTGTAATAACTTTCTACAAAATATTTGGCTTTCCTTCAGAAGCGACCTTAAGTAGAGTACACATTCAGTTTAATGACGTTAGCAATCAAAGAAAAGCAGAAGCTTAGAGCCATTTCTTACACAACAAGGCTCAACCAACACCAAAGTGAAATTTGTGCTCCGTTATACCAAAGGAGGTGTTTCAAGCACCGAAAGTATGATCAACCATTTGAAATAAAAGCACAGAATCCATATAATTCATGAGGGTGAAGACTACAAAACTACTCCGGCACAGGAAGAGATCCTATCACAAATCGTGAAAAAGAAAATAAGTCTTTTTGAGGCTACAAAGAGGTCAAATAACCTGAACAACTGTACCATGCCTTACTTACAATCAAGCCCAAATCAGTGGAACCAGAGAGGGCTTTGTCAGCCACGGGACTGTTTGTTACAAAACTCAGAAATAGACTGAATGATTAAAGTATGCTTTGATTGTCATGCCTCAGTATAAGCATCATTGAATTATAAGCATCATTGAAAAACTGTGCTTAACTTAATTAATAGTTCGCTAATAAGTTGCGCAGGGACAAACAGCAGACATTTCAAAATGGTATTGAGTTTTATCGCTCAAAATCCCATTTATTTCAAAACCCGAAAAAAACGGGTTTTCCCGGGTATCTTTTCTCAGTTACCCGAAACCCGGGTTTTAAAATTTTGCCCCGAATTGGAAACACTAGTTGCTGCTAGCTCGTAAAATTGTCCAAATCAAGCCACTAGATGAAAATGACTGGTATTTCAATTCAGCATTTGAATACTTTCCGACAGTGATATGGTCATAAATTCTATATGTAAATCTTTGGTATTTATCAACCTATTGCTCTGTAAAAAATTGCGGAGGTTATTTTCGTTTAAACGGAATGCGAAGCCAAAATACAAAGGCACTCTGACGCCCAAAAAGTCTTCCGCTACCAGATTCTCGTGATGCGCGACGGTCGTGTTCAACTCAAAATTAAAATACTTTTCGACAGCGATATACAAAATCTTTGGAATTTATTAACCTATTGATCTGCTGAAAACTTGCGGGGGTTATTTTTGTTTAAACGAAATGCAAACTGAAAACGCAAAGGCTTTCCGACACACAAAATGTCTCTCGCTGCCAATTTCTCATATTGCGCGACGGTAGTGTTCATGTCAGCATTAAAATCGGATCGTACTACAATTTTAAAGCTGTTGACATTATTCTGCAGATTTCAAAACCAGAGCCAGAACCAACAACACAGTGACACGTAGAGACAAAGATAGAAACATGCTTACTTTTTAATATATACACAGTTTAGGAAATACTTAATTTTAAGGTTAAAATTTAAAACAATTCAAATTTAATGCAGTAGAAAAGAGCATACCAGTGGTTATCAACAGATCATTACCTTTTTAGGGGCATTCAAAGAGACCTTCAAACTTCCACTTCTGTCTTCACTTGTAAAAAAAACAAATAAACGTTGAGTTTCATCATTTGAAAAAAACTCAATCAGAGTGGCTCGAGATTCATCTCGTACAAATATTCCACGCAGTTCATCTGCTCTTGGCCGCAGTGAAGTTGAAATCCGAGTTTCAATCCACTTCAAACGTTCATCAGTATCCATTCTGGATTGAAACCCAATGTACAACTTCTCTAAACACCCAAACAATTAAGCAAGCAACACAAGCATAAGAATTTTTTGCTGGCATGTACAAATATTTTTAAAGCTATCCTGAAAGTGTTGCAGATGAAATATTTATTTATAGAGCAATTACTGAAAGCAGTAAATTAAATTAAAAGCACTAAAGAGATATTGGCAATAAACAATTCGTTACCGGTAGTCATTTCCCTAAACTGTAATGAGAAATTCCACATAGGAATAGAAAATATATGCAAACAAGTTTCAGAACTAAGAATAAACAAAATGCAGAAACCAACAACCTTTGTTGAGTTTCAAAATAACACTAGATATGAACCGCACATGAACATCAATTTCAACATATTTTCAACAAACAATACTTGCACATCCATCTACATACATAAGCCAAAAGACAACAGATAATACTGTCCAAATGAATCAAAAAGTAATTCTTATCTGAAAGGAAATACAATGAGTCATATATTGGAATGCAGCTTGTCATGCTGATACTAATTATTCAATCTATCAAATTATGAACACTTACTGAAGTGTAGTAGCAAGAATTACCAACAACTTGTCTGCTGGGAACACTGCTCTTAACACTCAGTATTTTGGTAAAACAAGAAAGCAAGAGACACATAGAAAAAGCTAAGACCATATGAAACTTCATAAAGTAAAGAAAACATGTTGTTCACTTCAAAACACAAATAAACAAAAGACGCTTGTGCAGAAATATCAAGCAATGAAACATAAGAAGGATAAAGCAAGTGTGGAACAGTTTTACATGAATCTCGCTACTGGCTATAATTTGGCATTGTTTCCAAATAGCTAATATATGTATAGTACTGTAGGCCAGTGGTTCCCATCTTGTATGAACTCACAATGCACTAATCCTATGCATAAAATTAAACAATGCACTACCCACAATATATATTAACAGACTGCTATTTAATGCGATTCATTAGCTTGCTTGTGATATAGCACATCAAAATGTACAGCTATGCTTGCAACACCTAAGTGCATATCTCTTTTGACAACTATCTTCAAGTATACAACGACTAGGCTTGAACAGTTTTTTTTAAGTCCTAAGATCTTGGTATTGGTAAATGTAAGCTTGTGATGCCCTAGCAATTTCAAAACAATGCACCGAGTGTCGCAACACCCCTTTGAGAACCTATGCTATAGGCCAAAACTTGATTGTAGCTTACTGCCAATCATCATTAATGACAAACATTACTCATAGGTCGTATGGTGTTAGTAGTTATTAAATGAAAATGCCTCAGTAAACGGGAGCTGTGGATTAAAACATGCAGCACACAAAATTCAAAAATAAATAATTGGGCAGTTAAGTTTTGATCGTTTTCTTTAGCATTTGACCCACCAAAACTCTGCATATCATTGTCAAAAAATGAGTAAAATTTAACACTATAGATATAAAGAGTTCTCATTGAGTAAAAATACATGCGTTTTGCTATAAAACACTTGTTATCAATGTTGTTTAGTTAATGATGAACTTTACTCATGACCAATGATATTTATTTACATAGAAAAAGTTAGTTTTTTACACATGAATAAACAATTCAACAAATATATTTGCAACAAACTAACTCATGAGATCACCGCACAATAAACATTAACGTTCTGTAAATAACTGAAATGGGCATCACAACAATTTGCAACAAGTACAAAATTGTTATCATGGAAAAATAAAAAAATTGACTGTACCAGGTAGGCTCATCTTGGAATGACTATCTGCTAAAAATCATTGCTTTAAAAATGCAATGTTACACATGACTACCAGTCAAGCATATACAAACATTCACACTGGAAATATGGCGGTGGACAAAATTGTGGTTAGTGGTTCCTAAGCCTGCATATTGGATATCCCAAAATCTGATTCCGACATTGTGGAATATGCTGTAGAACACTTTTACAAAGTTTGCAGAAGTTGGTTTACATTAAAAAAAACTAAACTAATGTAGCATAACTGAAGTCAGAAACATTTCATGTTGAGTGAAACTCCTTTTTAATGACATTTTATGTAGAACAAAAAACTTGAGAACAGCAAATGCTAAGAATGGGCACAAGGATTGCTTTAAATCACCCAACAATGTTCATAATTTGCAGTCTGCAGTAGAACATTTATTTATTCAAACAAAACAACTTCTTGTTTTTGATATTTCTATGTTTTGGGAAAAGTAATATTTGATTCAAGCGCCACTTATCAGAGATAAGCGAACTGCCACATGTTACAATTCATATCCAGTCCTAAATTTTAAAACTCAGTCCAACTCCAACCACAGTCCAAAAAAATTTGTAATTTGAAGGTCAAGTCTAAAAAATTAACAAAATACAGATTTTTAAGGACAAAAATGCCACAATTGTTTCTATTAACTCAATCTAAATCTGTCCCAATCCTAAATTTTTAAAGCAATTTATAGTCAGAATCCAATCAAGATCTGAAAAAAAATTCAATATGGACTGGATCGAGTCCAATCCAAGTTCAGTTCACTGCTCATCTTTGCCACTTATGTAGTTGATTACAACAATTCTCTAAGAACATAGATTGCTATACTGTCCATTAAATACAAAGTGTTGTTGCTACAAAATCTGTTCTTGTTGTCTCATTAAGACTACACTATGTGTATTTTTCCAACACCATTTGTTGAAATCCATTCACTTCGCTTTTTCCTTCTAACTTAACAAGCTGTTGTCTAGTACTGAAATATATTCAGAACACTGACTTCCTACAATCATAGCGACCTTTGAAACATTTCTATGACTCAACTTCTTGCTACTATATGCATTTTACTTTTAAAAACAAAATTTGTTTTTGCTGTTATCTGTTTTCTATTAATTACAAATATTTTGTCGTCAGTGCAGTTTTGCAGTGAATTTGAATTGAATTATGACAAATATGGCATTCTTTAGAGTTGTGACGAAAGGCATATTTTCAAGCCTTAGTCAGTAACCAATCGTCGCTTCATAAATGAATTTTTCTAATGTATCACAAGAAATTATAAGAATCTCTAACATCTTGGGAGCTGGCATATGATATACATGTTCTCTCAAATCCTGCGTGTGCCACTTTTCTTTTGTCACTTTGCACCACAATAGCTCGCTAGCCAAGTAAGCTAGAGAGCTGTTCAAACCCTCTAAAGATGCAAGACGTCTTCTAGTTTAGATTTTTTTTAAATTGCAAAGTTTTTCATTTTTGGTTTTTGCAGGTGACATCATAATGGAGGTAGGTTTACACATTTTTGGCTGAGGTTACTGGGCCCTGGGCGCCAAATTTTTGACTCAAGTTTTTTAGTGAAAATTATGAGTTTTCAGAGCCTTTGATTTACCATCTAGGATTTCTGGTTCAAAAGTTATGGCTAATAAAACATAATTTTGATAAAATACTTTTACTTACAAAAATGGAATTTGCAAAACAATCTGTCAAAATGAAAAACTTTTGTTGGTTAAAAGTGGAATTTCTGCTAATGAAAAATAGACTTTATCTTCATATTTTCAATTTTGTAATCTGTGTTATCACCTATAACTCTAGTATGGTTTATATTGTCCACTGTTGCTTTTGCTTTGTGTCATGTGCTCCCACTGCCCACATTAACCATTAACAGTATACTGTCATGGTTGCTATTTGGCTTTCTGATACTTAACCCTCATTGTAACTTACCTTTGTCACTTATGTATTTATCTCAATTCTTCATGATATTCTTCATTCATACCTATTTATTTCATTTCCACCTACACTGAATTTGTTTGTCTATTGTTTTCATTTCATTTAGAAAAAGATGTTTTCATGTGAGTATATAAGTAAAATAAATATATAAAAATAAATGAAGTATTGCATTTGATTTTTTTTAATAAGATTGCTGTCTGACTGAAGATGCATAGTGTTGTGTGAAATTGATTTCCTATTAAAACAATTTGCTGATGAAATCAAGTGGAGCTTAGTTGAAAGCAAAGTGATAAATAACAACCAGAAACTAGCGTTATGCATTGATGAAGTATCAAAAAAACACTCTTTAGTAAAATTATAAATAAAAACTCTGTACCCTTAAAGATTCATTTTTAGTTAACAAATGTATACAATAAAAAAATAAGAACGATGTAAGTATAGCAGATACATGCTTTTGAGTAAACAAAAAGACTATATTAAAAATCATTATGTGATATAAAAGTTTTGTGGAAAGTATTAAAAATTTTGGTGACCATTTTTTTGTTTAGGGGTTAGTGTTAAGGGTTAGTGTTAGGTTTAGGGATTAGCATTAGGGTTATGGGTTAGCATTAAGGTTAGTGTTTGGGGTTAGGGTTACCTTTAGGGTTTATCTTTTGTGTTTACTTTGTTTCTGCCAAGCCTGTTGCTGCTGGCATCTTGGTGGCAAAATAGACACTGCCTAATTAATTTCCCATTCAAAATTTCTTCTAGACTATAACTAAATAGACTTTTGCGGCCCACAGCGAATGTATGTTGATCAATTTGGTCCTTCGAGTTTCCTGAGTTGTGCAGGCCTGCCTCGGATTAATTACCCTAGGTGCCCATAGCTGGCACAGTAATGATAGCAGCAAACATGGGATGATTTAGTAGGTTATTCTGACTGACCATTTTGTTAAGTTTACAGTACTTTGGCCTACTAAACTTATGGAAACAATGAAAAGTGCTGACAATTTAAGGTTGCATCCAGGGCCAGATTAACCATTGGGCAAACTGGGAAAATACCTAGGGTTTTGCACTTTTGGGGGCCTTTCGCTTCAATATCAAAATACTACTTTACCAATTTTTCACGTTTTCAGGCTGTTCACCACGTGGTCAAAATTGTAGAGCTTTTGGATAACTGCGTTTAGTATACAAGTTAAGGAAACTCACAATTTTGGCATTTATCTTTTTGAGTGCCTTAAAAGAATTGAACTAAACATAACCATAATTTATGCCCTAAGAATTGGATCAAAATCAGTGCATCCATCGGTGCCCGCAGAAATTTTTCCAGGGAGGCAACATTGAAATTTTTCTTATCCTTTTCAGGTTGCTATCGATGCAACGCAAATGGACGTTCACAAAACACTTCATATTTTCCACCTGATTAGTCTGTGCTGGTTCAACTTGAACCTCAATTCTTAATCTTTTGTCTGAAATGTTTTCTACACTACAGCTATCAGAAATGCTTTTTCTTTTCATAAACTGCCTGATATACATTTTTTCAAGCACTTACTACAAATAAGTCAAAATTTAAGAATAATCAACAGCCAGAAAAACATGAGCGGTAAAAAATGAGAAAGTTAGACACTGTCAGAAAACTGTTCCAAGCAATGAGAAGTAGAACTACATGTTGACAAAATTATCGCACAATTTACTAAAGTTAGAACACCACGCTGGCTTAAAAATCCTGAGCAGATGAATTTCGAAAATTCACCACAGTAAATATAGCCTTGCAGTTAGTGCTCACTAAGAAGTCAGAACTAAACCTTAACAATAAAGACGTATTCCCACAAGTCTGCACAGACATATTCTAACAAGCCACATATTTTTATACTGTGTGAAAAGAAGCCTGCATAAAAGTCATTTGATTAATCTATTCATTTGGACACACTGATCACAGTCTCACAAATGGATTCATGGCTTACCGCTATCAGCAGTGTCACTGTATCGCTGCATTACCTCCCTAGATGCTTGTGTTCAAAAGTCACATGCAGGTCTCCTATTCAATGATTTCAAATAAACCCATACTGTACACCAATAAGATTATTGTGTGTAGTGTCACGGTAGCAACAATATCGTTTTTTGTTATACAACTTTCTGTTTGAACAAATTAACCACACACGAACTGTCGTAAAAGGTCACTCCCAATTGTCTCTGAAGCATAAGCTATCAAATCATATCAGTTTTGACTATTTTAACCAGTGTGACCTTGCAAAGTTGAAATGAAGGCATGTGAAATGCGACACAATTGCACCAAGTGTTTAGGGGGCCTCGTGGTCACAACTTTGCCTGGGGCCTCACATTCATTTATTCTGGCCCTGGTTGCATCAGAAAAGTGATTGTGGGGTGCAAAGTTGAAGACATTGTACCGTCTTTTTGGTGAAACGAATATGTTTATAAACACTATTTTGCGCCTTTCACAAAACCTGTGTAATTTTTCCATATTTTTGTTAAGATTTAGGCCTATATAGTAGAATATTTTTTATGTTTGAAAAAGATGTTAAGCATTTTTTAATAGCTGGTAACCTGATGTTTTTATAAATTTCCATTTTTCACCAATTGTGTAAAGCGGGTGTGTGATGATGACCCAATGCAGCAGGCTACAGGAGGGTACTAGCTTAGCTGTTGGATGGTTCAATCAATCAATGTGCTCTAGCTAGCAGACTAAATGTTTGTTTTTCTTTAGTTTTGTCTGCGGGTACCAACTAACACAAACCTTGTGATGTGCTACGTCTCAGTATTTCTGCGGTTTCGTGTTCTTTTGCTAACCCACACGATATGGACCATATACCTCATCCAAAAACTTCAACAAAAATAAACCTCAGTACGGCGCGTGCTTCCGTCTCGGGAACGCTGGGATCACGTTGCCACTAGCGATCAAAATCCCACTCAGCGCTGGAGAAAAATATCCGCACAACTCAAGCCGAAACCATAAAAGCTGGATGAAAAGCGGAGCACTCCAAAGATAAGCAGATTGTCATATTAAAAAATCCAGATCTATACTTAAATTATTAATACTCAGTGTAAATCAAAACTTAGTACAAAAAATTATTTCACCACAGAGTCCAATCCCAAAAAATTTAACAACATGCACCTTTTCAACAACCAAAATGCCACAGTTCAGTTCCTCAAATTCAGTCGCAATCCCGTCATGAAGCATTTTACGGTGAGGAGCCAATACAAATCCTGAAAAATCGCTGTAGTCCGCATTCAGTCCAGTCCAAGTCCAATCCACTGCAGTGTATAGTGCAAAGATGATCGCACAGTGGATTTTTACTATCCGATCCTATCCTCTTTTTGAAAAATGATATCTGTTTCCAGTGCCGTTGAACCCAAACTCTGAGTCCTCAACCAAAATGCTTACAGGGACCCCCCAATGGTGATTTGTAAAAAACGTTTTCGACGTTGTGCTACATCTCGAGACCGAATGGCCTTCAAAACAAAATATCCTAATTGCAAACACAATTTCAGTAGAACCAGGCCCGTAGCCAGGTTTTTTGGTTTGGGGTGGGAAAATACATTTTCAGGGGGGAAATATTTTTGTTTTTTATCATTTTTATCATATGTTTAAAAAAAATTTTCTGAGCACAACAAAATTTAGGGGCCGCATAAAAAATGTTTGTGGTAACTGCTCCCGAATTCCCCCCCTGTGTCTTCTGGCTTGGGCAGAACCGTCACCAGAAAGTCTTCCATTGGGGGCCTTCATGTGTGTGCAGTGGGATAAACAGTGATGGAGTCTCGAGACTTGGTCTCGGTCTCGAGACTCGTCTCAAGATCCATTTTTGCGAGTCTCGGTCCCACTTCCTTGGGAAAGGAAGCTATGTAAGCGCCTGTCGAGCAGCGCTTACATTGAGTGCGAAAGGAGAAGCGCACTGCGAGCTCAACGGTCAAAGGCATAACATCCCTGATAGTGGAAACACTATCGGAAGCTTCCCTTGGCCTAACAGGTTGAGGGGAAGTAAAACAAAAGGTCTTGGTCTCGGTCTCGAAGGTTTCAGATCTCATGACTTTGAATATTGCAAAGAAATGGTTTATTAAAGCTTCTATAATTCAAATATTTTTGTGTGTTGTATTTGCAGGTAAGAAATAACCAAAACATTTCGGAAAAATGCCAGAAATCTGAAAAAATTCACGTCACGAGCATGGGCGTCCACAGAAACTTTTCCAGGGGGGCAAACTTGATATTTTGCTTAACCTTTCCATGTTGCTGACGATGCAATGCAAATGCACCATAACGAAAATGACCCCTGCTATGCAGGGTCGTAACGAGTGGGGGCTAGGGGGGCACCATTCCCCGGGAATAACTATGGGGGCGCTAAATCACTGCGGGGGACGCCATAAAGTCCCAACAATGTCACAAATACTTTCTTCAATGCAGTACATTTGCTTCCGAAAGACCTCAGGTTCGAACATGGTGGCGCCAAACTTGCTTCTTGCCCAGTGGCGCAGCCAGCCCAAAAATTTGGGGGGGGCAACAAATTTGGGGGGCACAATGTTTGATTTTAGGCGAATAACACTATTTTGCTTAGAAAAACGCCTCTCAAAGGACAAAATGACTATATTTTCTAAAAATTTTGGGGAGCATGGCCCATTTCGTCCCCCCTGGCTACGCTTATGTTCTTGCCCCGGGCGCCATCTCACCTCGTTACGCCCCTGCTGCGACGGCAGCTGTCGCAAAAATTGCGCTTCGATGGCGCAGCAATGCTTCTTTTTCATTCATGCTTCTTTTCACACTGCACCGTACAAAACTACGGTGCTTACCGCCAGTGGCAATTCTGGAACTTAAAAAGTGAGGAGGCCACTGCCGGGCCAAGAAAAAAGTAGGGGGGAAAATAAATGTTATCTTGCACGGTAATTTTTCGTTTTTTTGACGATTAAGTTGCTATGATTTACCTTATCAAACCCAACATAAGCTTATGAATATCGTTAAGTATGAACTAGCGTTTTTATTCACTAGAGACACCTAAATACCACTGTTGATGCAATCACACACGTGTACTCCTATGTCGAATATTCTGTGCTAACCACGAAACTTCCACAGCACTGCACACAGGGCCGCAACCAACTGATATTTTTGGGAGGGGCAAAATGATGTAACTTGTTGATGTACCTAACAAATACATTCGTTTTTAAAAATTTCCGGGTGGACAATTCCCAGTTGCCCCCCTCTGGTTGCGGGTCTGACTGCACATGTAAAACGAAACACCATTTCCTTGACGCAATTGTGCCTGCCCCACGTGAACGAAAACAGCTCCACGAAAGTGAGTACAATTCACATGAAAGAATTTCATCTTGATACAGAGACAAGTAGGCTGTTGATAGCCAAGTGTGTTTCGTCAAAATATTCTTACTACATAACACATAAAAATAAGCCATCTGCCAACGGATTGGTGACTAATGACTAATTCATTTTTGTGGTAGCTTATGGGCATTTTGTAAATGTGGTGTAACCACAACAATGTTATGCAACTACTATTGCGAGTGTAATGCCCATCTGCAGCGTAGATAGGGTGAGGATTATTCAATGCAGGATGCAGTTAACAGCAGCGAGGTTTCGGCACCAGTGGCACCTAAAGTAGTATTACGTCTCTTTCAATCTACCTTGAGACCAAAAGAGCGCATTTAGATGCAGCAGTTTTTCGGTTCATGGGTTCGATTCATAGCTGGATCAAGGACGATGTTCACAAGTCTAACTTGCTTGATCTCCCTAGTAAGCTTCTGACAACTATCAAACACCATTTCAAGTAACAACATATTTTTATTTGAAGTGAAGTCATCTTTTATTATAATAAAGCATTTCTGAATTATAAACGTAAAAACTCATCAGTTATGCAATGCATGAAATCAATCGGACTCTCTCGAATCACGTTCACAGACAAAAGTCAATTTCTGGGATCATCCTAACAAACAGCAAGATCATCTTAAACACTTAAAGTAATTTTTTTAGCTTAGTACCTATAATTACATTAACTCATTGTCAAATGAATGACTTACAGTTGTGGATAAGGGTTTTTGTCTAGTCTAATCGCGACGGGCGTTTCCAATGTTTTGAGTTTCATTAATCAAACAATTGTTAGTCAGTTTCCAAGGTTACTGTCACGATTTCAACGCCTTTCGTTTTTGTCAGCGTTGTAGAATCTTTATGTAAACAAGTTAAGTTTTTGTTGGGATCATTTGGCCATAAGGTTCTTAAATCTTCCAATGTTTTATGGTTTGGAATAACATAATTTGATTTAAACAAGGCAATTTTATTGTTTTGGTTGTCATAAATTGACTCGGACAATGCCAATTTATTGTCCAGAGTGACAAGGATTATCTCGGACATGCCACCCGTGTTGACTGAAAACAAGTCTTTTTAAGAGACTTTGTTTTCAGTCTGAAACTCAAGCTATTGAAGGCAGCCGTGCGACACAGCGAGGCTCCAACAACACTTACAATCAATCCGTCGAGCTAGGAAAGCTGCAAAGGGGAGTTTCGTTTTACTTCTGCAGCAAAACCAAAGTGGTTTAAACTACCGAAGGAGTTCACTTGTCAAAGTAGACAAACGATCTGCTTTCGACTGCGAAAATCAGCCTATTTATACCCTAATTTTTAGGGGAATCCCCTAAAGGTTTTTGCACTTCTTGTACGTAGTTCTACGTAGGTAATGGTGCGTCATAATGCTAGGTAACGCTGCCATCTTGAAACGTCATTTTGCTTAGCAATGCCGCCATTGATTGTCTGGCGTTTCACATGATTAGATCGTAACAGGAAGTGAGAATAAGAGCGTTATCAGAACGTGATTGGAGTGAGAGCAGAGTGAGGTT
>JGI24158J21664_10009758_pt1 | contig 12817 bp, 5 predicted proteins | sample Ectturendosymbi3_FD_21664 | JGI IMG/M metagenome (IMG submission 21664) | reverse complement strand
GTCGATTCAGATCTTGATAGCTGTTTATTTTCCGAAGACTCACTTTTGTTACTATCAAGTTTTCTCTTGAGAAACTTATCCATGAATTCAGCGACGTGCAAGCGTGAGTCCGCAGATTGTTGACTCGAGGCGACACATGCGCTCAACTTATGCTAAAAAAGTAACCAGTCTTAGATAATGAGCTAGCAGAATACAGTCAATAAGTAACGAAATTCACAGCCGAGAAACTAGAGGTCAGAAAGTACAAGCACCAAGTAGGCTAACAGTCGCTTATCCTTAGGTAACAAACCTTGTCTTTGTTTGCAACACGATTGTGCGCAACACCAAATCATCTTCTTCGCGATCTTCGCTTTATATTTACTGCCGTGCAGCACTGTCCCTTCACGGCACGGCGTTTGGGAATCATCGCTTTAACAGATCCACTGCACTTTAGAGCTGTTCCAATATAATATGTAACATATTATGTTGACCAATCCAAGGGCTCCTGTATGTTGTGTTCTTTCATTATTCTCTTAGTTTTGATGTCATGGATGTTTTTGTTCCCCCATCATTTAATCTGTCAATGCTGAAGATCACAGTTAACCCCACAAGCTAACCATATGGTGTCATATGGATACTGCCAATTTGAAAATGCATTCAAAGTTCAACCACTGTCCCATAAATTTAAAAGATGTAAAATTCAAAGCCAAACAAGAGTCAAAAAATGTTGACAAAAGCTGTGTTTTTTGGTCATTGACAGAAAAGTTTTTGAAATGACCAAGAAAATCAAGTTACTTCGGTCAGAATGTTTGAAAATATAGACTAAAAAACACTGTTATGGTGAGTTTTAATACAAATGTGACATACATGACTGAAATGTTTCAGTGAAACAAAAGTGCTGCTCAGGTAGTGGCACGGAAAAAAGATGTGTGCATAACTGTCCCATCTGACAGGGATAAATAAGCCCAGGGACAAATTCTTGAGTCTCTTGTTGCCTACATGTTTCATTAATCCAATAAGTTCTAGGACAAACAGGATATTGATGTAGTTTGATAACCTTTTAATGATAGAGTTTATGCTGTTCATCAAAAATGAGATTGCAAGAAATTATAAGAATGATGTTGTGTTAAATTGGTGTATTTAATGACAACCAGGTAAAATTGTTGATTTACTGAAAATTGAAAAACATGCATTTTTTTAGTTAAACTATCTTCGTTTCACCACTTAAAAACAATATACTTTCAACCTATTTTTCAGTAGATGAAGAAAAGTGGTATAGCATAGTGACCTGTTGATAATTTTGTACTATAGTATCATCTTGCATTTCAGGTCTTTTGTATACAGTAGTTTTTGATCTGATAATTGTATTTTTATGAGCATCATGGATAAAACAGGTTAGTGTACATCATATACATGTTATATAATTGTGTCTTGCATGCTTTTTCCAAGCTTATAAACGCAAGGTTAAATCAGCTAAATTTTTCAAGGTAAGGTCAGACCTAGGACTAAACCAGAAAAAGTCAGTAAAGTGTAAAAAATTGATGCATTTACTCATGTATTTACGGTTCTCCATATAATTTTTAATTACATTGCAAATAACCTACATGTGCATTGTGCAACCACTGTCCATTGAGAATATATACAGTAAAGCTTTTTTCCTTCAAGATGTTTTAAAACATAGACAACATCTTATTGAAAACAATTAAGACAACTTCTTACTGAAAGCAAAAAGTTTCACAAATTTAATCATTAGTGATGGAGTGCCATTGTAAATCCCATTCTAGTTCACTGGTTAGTATATATGAAGTTGCACACAATCAAAATTTTACTTTCACAAGGTACCTTCACCAGCTCACTTGCCATGCACAGCCAGAACATGACAGTGGCAATGCTGCGTGAGAACTTTAAGTCAGAGTCATTATCTAAGACCTCGCCATAAAACATAACCCTGAAACCTTAACTCTTTGGCGTCCGCTAGGATTCGGGGATTTTCGGAAAAAAAGACGCCTAAACGCACGTGGCTTTGCGTGGGAATTTATCCGGTATGCTCTGCAGACCTGGTAAAAGTCTCAAAAAGACGCGGCAAGTCTTCTAGTCTGCACTCGAAAAAAATTTTTTTGCTTGCGGGCTGCGGTTTGTTTGTGAGTGACGTCATAAGTGGAGAACTTCTAGGCCACCTTGGCCCACTTTGCCTGGCCCTGGGTGCCAACCGTTAGGTAGTAGTATTTAGCTGAAGTTTTTATTGGAAACTAGGCTACAATCTGAGTCTTTTGATACTTTGGATGACCTGCTGTGGTTTCGGGTTCAAAGTTGTGATGTAAGTTAGTAAAAATATTTGACTAATTAGATAATTAATTAATTTATTTATTTTAGATCATAACTTTTGAACCAGAAATGCTAGACAGTTGATCAAAGGCTCAAAAGACTCGGACTCGAGCCTAATTTCCAACGAAAACTTCAACGAAACACTTTGGCCTAGTGGTTGGGCCCTAGGCCAGGCAACATGACCCAAAATGACCCTAAAACTACTTCACTTATGACATCAGTCACAAAAAATCCGCACCCCCCAAGCAAAAAATTTTTTTTCGAGTGCAATCTACTAGACTGGCTGATCTGTTTGAGCCCTTGAACAGCTCTCTAGCGCAATTGGTGGAGGAGCTAGGGTGTTGGTAAAGCAACTAAAAACTGCTGTTTCTTAGGCCGAAATCGAAGTACGAATATATTGTAGACCGGCTCTCAAAGTGTTAATCTAAACACTAGCCCTAAACCTTAACCGTAAAATCGTAATGTGTTACGAGTTGGCTGACTCAATGACTAAGCAGTTCTCATGCAGTGTTGCTGCCGTCATGTTGTAGCTGTGCATGGTAGGTGAAGGTAGGCCTACTTATATAACGTGACATTTTGATTGCACATAATTTCCTAAGTACCCACCAAGGTTTCATGCATATATTCGTTGTTACTGGATTGTAACGAGTCCACCAACATATGTTTAATGTCAATTTGGTTGTGCTCAAGCATTAAATGGCATTGAAGGCAAGTCAGATAAAAGGCTTATGGTTGATCTTTCTCCCAAAAGCAGTGTTGCTTTATCGGCAGAATCAGTCCTATGTTATTTTAGCCCCTGTTTGCTTTAATTGTATGAAAAAATATGATTCATATTTTTCAGACCATAAGGCGCAGTATCAAAAATTTAATGCTAGCTGTTCTTTTTTCATAGATAGGTGCATGAAATGAAGCAAACATTAGATAACACACCAGTGAGTTAAATCGGACAGATTTTAACTCGCTTGGATTACCGTACATATGAGCGAGTTTAATCTGTCACACACGTCTAATCCCTTCGACACGACTAGAATAATATGAAAGTTGTGCACGTGTTTGATTCAGTGTGCGCCAATGTAGTAAGGAGCCTTGCGGAGTAAAGCGATCTGTGGTATGTGCTAGCTACTCTCGGAACCACATACACTGCTCATTGCAATTGTTATTGGCTTGTTACATAACATCATGGTCTGTTTACAAAAAATCGTATCTAGCAATTAACACTTTGTCTGCCGGTCTACAAATATATTGTATGTGGAAATCAGGGAAAATGCAGGGATATTTCGGTTAACTTACCAACTGCATAGCTCCTCAGCTGATTGCGCTAGAGAGCTGTTCAAACCCTCAAATGACTCAGCAAGTCTTCGAGCTTAAAATGAAAAAATTTTTTGGTTTTGGGTTTCAAGTTTTTTGTGAGTGACATCCTAAGTAAGGTAGGTTTTTGGCCATTTTTGGCTGCTGGTACCTGAAGTGGGCCCAACTGCTAGACGGAAGTATTTCACTCAAGTTTTCAATGGAAACTAGTCTAGAATCTGAGTCTGTTGAGCCTTTGATTGACTTTCTAGCATTTCTGGTTCAAAAGTTACGGCCTAAAATAAACAAAATAATTAATTATCAAATATTTGATTTATTCGTAATTTTGTTGTTTTTAGGTCATAACTTTTGAACCCAAAACACCAGCAAGTCATCTATAGTATCAAAAGAGTCTGATTTTAGCCTAGTTTCCAAAAAAAACTTGAGCGAAATACTACCATCTACTAGTTAGACCTAGGGCCAGATGAAGTTGGCCAAAAAGGCCTAAAACAACTCAACTTATGACATCACTCACAAAAAAAAAACAATACCAAAATTATTTTTTGATTGCAGATGTGAAAACTTGTCGAATCTTTTGAGGGTTTCAAAAGCTCTCTAGCACAGTTGTCGGCAGAGACATTCCTGTGCAAAAACATATGCAAACTGCTGGATTTTAGCCTCAACCCACCAGAAGCCAAGGTGTTAAATAAATAGTACCTTTCCCTGTATATAATTGGCTCTAGATGAGAAAGCACAACCAGATCCGTACATTAGGCACACCTTTGGTTTTTGAGAAAATTAAAGGATTTTAAGCGTGCCTTACAGTCTGAAAAATGCGGTGATGTATGGAGTTACAATAATTAAATTGTAAATCCTTCCATGTCGCCTGCAAATAACATCCCACAATTATTTTTTGTTGTTTTTAGGCCATAACTTATGAACCAGAAATGATAGAAAGCTAATCAAAGGCTCAAAAGATTCAGATTATAGCCTAGTTTTTAATAAAACTTGAGTCAAAAAATTCTATCTAGCAGTTGGGGCCCAGGGCCATATAACCTGAGCCAAAATGGCCTAAAACCTACCCCATTTATGATGTCACCCAATTTTTTTCATTGCAATCTAGAAGACTTCCCACATCTTTTGAGCATTTGAACAGCTCTCTAGCACAATCTGCTGGAAAGTTAGAGAGTTTCAAATTGGTGTGAAAATAGTGCAAAACCACATGCTCAGTGCAGGAGTTTGAAGTACGAGTATCTTGAACACTGCACAGCAAACATGTTACATGTTGATTTTGGTGTTGAAAGATTAGTAATTGCCATCATGACCCTTGGAAATGGCTGCAACACATTTTCTGAAAAGGCACTATCTATTTTGCCTCATGAAGCAAAAGCACTGCTAGAACTATTTTGCCTTTGGCCGAACAAGATTCGTTGAAGTGGTCACATGACAAGTTTGGAATACATGGCCTGGACAGTTGACTATTACATTTGTACCGGCTCATTTTGACATGCATGGTTGAGTAATGTCATGGTTTTATTGCTGGCAAGGTAATTAGTGACTTCTTGTCTGCATTGAGTGAACTGTAAGCCCACCCTAAACTGTAGCTCATTGTTTCTTTGCGTATGTTACTTGTCACATGACCACTTGACTACTACTTAGCATGACTATGTCGCATGACCACTAAATCAAAATAGGGCCAGCACAGCTTTTACCTCATGAGGCAAAATAGACACTACCTTTAAAGATCATTTTCAAGTCTTCCACGTGATCAAGTCTTCCACGTGATCTCTCAAAGATCATGAACTTACTTGTTGTTGTATTTGTAGTTCAGTATGCTTTTTGCTTTGCAAAATACTTTCTTCATTTAATGTTGAATAACAAAATATTTCCATTTTTGCATTTGTTATTGCACAGATAACTGTAAGGATGAAGAATCTGGACCTTATGATACAGTTGTTGTGGATCTGAGTATTCCAAGCATTAACATTGACATTGTTTATGGTGACGAAGATGAAAAGCTGTCCCAGGATGGACAACCTGAAGTTAGTGCATGCATACACGATTGTGGAATTCACATTTACTGCATGTGTCAAAGTACTTGCAAATTAGGTTAACACTTTNCCTAAAACATTAGCAACATACTTCTCATTTTTATTTTGAGGTGTGACACTTGGCACTGCAGGTTTATTGGTTTAAGATATATGTTGAATTTAATTAATGCAGGTTTTTTTAAAGAAAAATATTAGGTACCCAGTATCAATCTGTAGGGACCCGATTTCTCTTGACTCTAGGGACCCGATGATAATTTCAGCTGATTTTAGGGACCCAATTTTCAATTCTGGGGACCCGAATCGGGTCCCTAAAACACCTTTAAAAAAACCTGATTAATGATTAAATATTATCATGATCACGCTGCACTGTATTCATGAAAGCCTTGAAAATATTCAGGGCCCCAAGTTAAAAAAGTTTGGCAGTAACTACAGGCAAAACATAGCGAATATTATTGGTCAGTGATGGCGAATCTTTTCTAAACTGAGTGCCTTAAACAGCAACCCTAAATCCACTTATGTATTCCAAAGTGCCAACACGGCAATGTAACTTTAATGGGCCAACTGAGGTTTTGGGTTAGAAAAACGTATGCTTTAGCATCTTTTGTCTTATAAAAAACATACAACAACAGAGCTTCCAATGATAGAAACAATTTTGATTGAAAGGTAAGAGTTTCCATTTAGCATGCTTTTGAACAATTAATGTGATTTTTGCTGTTGCATGCTTGCTGACAATTTGTCTAACCTTGAGTTTGAAAGCAACACATGCAGCACTCAGGTCATATGTTATTCAGTATACCTGTCAAATGTGTCCATTAGGTTCTTCTGGTGTGGCTACCCAAATTATGTCATCGATGAATCTACAGAAAAGTTCCGTCTGACTTAACACACCAGCAATCAGCTTTTTACACACTGACTGACTGACTGTTCAACTTGATGCTTACCTTACATAGTTCTTCAGCTCCCGTTTCATCAGAATGTCATTCTGGATTCAGATTGTCTGCCCAAAGTTAACTCTGCAATACACTTCCATCTCTTTTCATACAAATGGGTGATTGCTGTTACTATCAATTGAACCAAGTTGCAAGAAATTTTATGAAGCTCAAGACGTGCTAGATGTTTTGATTGGTTTAATGCTGATTTCATGCTTACACTGCCTCTTTGTGGTCCTTAACGACTGGCAGTGATTCAGCATTAATGGATAATAGAGAACCAGTTACTGTCTCTAGTGTTTCCAACCCGGGTTTTCAAATACCAAACCCGGGTATTTTAAAAAAAACTAGAATTGCTGTTGCATTGAAATATTAGTAATTCTGATAACACTGAAGTTGCAGATTGGCGCGTGTAACGACCAAATCAGCACGTTTGAACTTCCAACTATTATCATGAAGCACGAGGTGCGGATTTTGCTCGGTGACCGTCGTACGTTCGTTGTTGGTCCGTTTATATTTTCGTTCAATTCACCTGTTTAGATGGATCGTGACGTCATTTTGCACATAAGTGACTATACAAATTTTGGTCTTTTCGCTAACCTAATTCAATAACTACTACGTGAGGTAGTTCTTCAAAGGTATGCCGTTGTTTCGTAGTTACTATTTGGTTCATTTATAAGCTGTTAATGTGTTAGTTCATATACAAGTTGTGATCCTTTGCAAAATCGATTCGTTCCTTTTCAGTTTGCAATGACTTTCTACAAAATATTTAGGTTTCCATTAGAAACGACTTTAAGTAGATTTTGAATCATACACATTCAGTTTAAAGACGTTAGTAATCAAAGAAAATCTGAAGCATAGTGCCATTTCTTATACAACAAGGCTCAACCAACAGCAGAGTGCAATTTGTGCTCCGTGGGACAAACGCAGGTAGATCAAGCACCGAAAGCTTAATCAATCATTTGAAATCAAAGCACAGAATCCATGTAATCCTTGAGTGAAAACCACAAAACTAGTCCGGCGCAAGAAGAGATCGGATCACAAATTGTGAAAAAGGAAATGAATCTTTTTGAGGCTACAAAAAAGAGGTCAAATAACCTTCAAAAAACTGTTCCATGCCTTAATTACAATCAAGCCCAAATTTGTGGAACCAGAGGGCTTTTTCAGCCACGGGTATATTTGTCACAAAACTCAGAAACAGACTGAATTTGATTGTCAGGCGTCAGTATCGTAAACATCATTGAAAAACTGTGCTTAACTCAATTAACGATTCGCTAATAGATTGCGCAGGGACCAACAGCAGTAATTTCACAATGATATTGAGTTTTATCGGTCAAAATCGCATTCATTTCAAAATCCGAAAAAAACGTGTTTTCCCGGGTTTCTTTTCTCAGCTACCCGAAACCCGTGTTTTAAAATTTTGCTCCGAATTGGAAACACTAATTGTCTCCGTCTCTTGTGATTATAGGTGTTTGAAGCCAGCAACTATTTGTGTGCTTATTTTCAGTGTTTACGCAAACGTTTCACTTGCCTTTTTTCATTGATTTTGTATCAGGAAAAAAGCAGCATCACCCAGAATACAGTAAAAAAGGCAAGAAGGGGCATGATTGCTGATCTTCTGCCGCGTGAAGCTCCGTTTAAATGCCCGTTTCCCGACTGCAACGTGATTTGTGTATCAAGGTATAAGTTGCGGCGGCACTACAGGTAACTGTTTGGTTCACAGTGCGTGTTTCACGCAGCTGGAGCCTTCCCAATTTTTTGTTTGTATTTTTTTCCTCTTAGAAATCATCAGGAACGGAAACACGTTTGTAAGTTTTGCCCACAGAAATTTCTATACTTGAAAGACAAGCGAATTCATGAACGAACACACACCGGAGAACGTCCCTACGTTTGTCAAGTTTGCAATAAAGCTTTTGTACAAAAGTGTACTCTTGCCAACCACCTCATTACTCACAACAAAAGGTAGCTTGATATGTTACAGTATATTGTATTTGGTTGCTTGATGCTCATTTTTATGGTAGGAATGTAGACGAAGTGCTCTTACCAACAAAAATTGTTTTAAAAACGACTGTAAAATATCAAAAAAGTCTTATTTTAGTGTAATATATTCGCATGCAGATTTTACATTTGATCTTCTTTCGTTACAGTGTCAAAGAAGAAGTATGTGACCAGTGCGGCAAAGCGTACTATTATAAGAAGAGTCTGGCTCAACATAAAAAGGAAAAGCACAGTGCTGCTCCCCAGCTTCATATCTGCGCTTTTTGTGGCAGAAAGTACCAAGGGTGCGTTGATTTTTGGGTAATATAATCCCTGTTAACTCGAGGCTTGAGCATAAAAAGTTTCATCTGATCTGAATGCTTTCAAGGCCCCCGAGAATGTGATTAGTGTGGGATGTTGCTGCCAAATATGTCCCTTTAGTAAAGTCGAAGTAGTTATCGTAAGCGTGAGTATCTTTGCACATAAAATAATGGAATTTCCTCATATCAAAGTTTTGTAATGCCATACTGAAGTAAGCAGGGCTGCGGAGACGTCGTAAAAATGACACAGCTCCGGCTCCGGAGCTCTTTTCATGAAAATGGCTTCGGCTCCGGAACTCTCTTTTTTCATAGCATGGCTTCAGCTCCGGCTTCTGTTCGTTTTCACAGATTAATATTTTCAATTGTCTTGGTGTGCCGCAAGTTGAATGGAAAATAAATTATATCAAGTATACACAAAACTAAGAGAATATACCAAACTTTTTTGAGTAATTTAGTCTGGTAGCTTTTTGCAAGCAGCGCTCTTACCATGAGGAAATCAGTGATAAAACAGCAATCACAGGTTTAGACGATTCAGAGAATAGTAACTAGCGAAAAAGTAACTCAAGGTAACGGTAATATAAACAAATTCTGGAAAGACAGTCGCTGGTTTTGCCGTCAATGCCTGAGGGATTTTTGTTATTTCTTGCTACCAGAATCAAGAAAAAGGCTGTTTGTCCCAACTGACCAAGTGTTTTGCACTCGTTGCATGCTTTGCCTGTTGCAATCTTGGCGATTCCAGCTGACAGCGCTGCCCGGGCAAACCATGCAAAGAGCGCGAAATACATAGTCGATTACCTCTCTCATGTGTTCTTTCTGACATGCACTCATTTGCATTAACACAAATGCGAACGTGTGTAAAAGCCCTTTGTTCAAAGAAGTAGTATGACTTCTAGCACGAAATTCACCTTTAACTTTTTTAAAACAGTTAAAAACTTCTGAATTCTTATCTTTTGCACTCATAATAAGCAGTGATGAATCACAAAGTAAAGCACAAATTGACCTGCAAAGCTTACGAGAAAGTAGGACTGGTTACCGTGCTGAATACATATAATTTTATCCACAGATGAAAACTTATTTGTTTACATTGCTTTTTTATACCCTCCTGATAATGTACTGCTGTGCAAAGCAATGCAAGTTCGCCACCAATTAGTAGTAACTTTCATGTTATGCTGCTGCTAGTAAGCCTAATGGTTTCTAATAACCTACTTTGCAATGGAGTGCCGTGCATTTCACGATTAAATCTGCAATGGTATCATATCGTAATCATACTCACTGCTAACAGCACGATTACACAGCTACAAAAGGTATGGATGTTACATTTTATACCTACTCNTTATAGCTCACTTCTTTTTAGATCGCTACACTACTACAGACCCGGTTTAATCATTCTGACTATAAAGTAAGATGTTGTGGCAGTTAACGTTTTGTTTTACTTCTACGACAGTGGTTCTCAACCATTTCGCTGAAGCGAGTCAAATCCAGATCTACAATTTAGTTAGAGAGCTGCGCTAAAAAATTGACGCAAGTCGATTGACACGTTTTGTTTTATTGCACTAACGAAGTCTGTTACACAAAATATTAGACGTGCTACTGAAAGACTGCTAAGAGCCGCACAGAGGATGCTTGGGAGCTGCATGCGGCTCTTAGAACAGTGTTTGAGAACTATTGTTCTACAAGTAACACTAACCCTGCCAGCTACGATGCCACAACCTTAGCAATGATTAAACCAAGAAAACGTCAGAGACTTGCAGATCTATTGTTGCAGTCTTGGTGTTGTAACTCAGATGGCTGTAGCTCCAGCTCCGGTCCTACATTTTAAACTGAGCTCCAGCTCCTGATTTTTAATTTGAGCTCCAGCTTCGCTTCAAGCCAAATTCCTAGCTCCAGGCACCGGCTCCGCAGCCCTGGAAGTAAGGAAAGCGTATTGGAAAAACGCTGAATCACATACGTGCGTATAAAACATGTTCAAGGTCTAGTGTTGCAAATGACCGTCGTGGTTCCACAAAAAAACATCTACTGAGCACCAGGTATCAAGTCTGTTTAGAGCATTATTTGCTCCATGTTTTCTTTTTTCTGGTGAATGCGACTTACAACATTAAATACCAGACGTTTATTCTAGGACAGAAGTTTGACTATACTTTAAACCACATGCGCGTAAAACAAGTATTTGCCAACACTCCGGATAGTGGTCCAGGTGTAAGCGAGTCAAATGTAAAAAGACTGAATCGCTCTTGATGTTCAAACTGCGATATATCCTATGTGAAGAATGTTGAGTTTCCCGAATTGCAAACGATTTTGAGCTCTCGCTAGTACTCGTCCTATCTAAAAACTTGCAGCTTGGTTTTGGATGAAAATTTTGGCGCCATTTGATTAAAGAATATTGCGAGTCGCTGACACTTTTTTGCAGTAATGAACAGGCAACATTAGGGGAAAAATGAAAAATAAGTCTGTCATAGCAATACATGTTCCGACGAAATAAGCACCGACTTCAAGTTCCCCAATCGAACATCGAGCTTGCCCAAGGCCTTTCTTTGCCAACCTTACCGTTGCAGACGAGATTGTTCTGCATGTTGTCGCAGAACAGGTTTTTGATTGCTGCACAGAACACACACCATCTGCGTCGGTGATTCTATTTCTGAAAAAGTTCAGAGCGCAACTGTTAAGTAATTTTTGATTAAAACGGATACATTTAGTTAAAAGTTTCAAATAATTTTTACACTTTATCGAACATGTTTGTTCACTGTGAGAGACGAAAATACGGATTCGTTTCATTTGAATAACGTCTCTGCATCTCTGGACATTTATTGTGTTTGCTTAGTATTTGGCTACAACGCAGATGATTACATTTCCATTATTTTTTGCGATATGTTTGACAGTCGTTCCGGGTATTTTTCCCACTTACGGAAATGTCCAAAAGGTGATGCAGTTTTTCTCCCTTGCAATTACTGCGGCAAGCTTTATCAGCGAATCGACACTCTGGAAAGACACAAGGTACGGAATTTACATCAGCTTGATGTTTTTGCCAGGTTGTGTTAAATCTGATCGACGTGCAACCGAGTGTTAAAGCGTGAGCTGTTGGTACGATTTATTAGTTATCTTGGTTTACGTGTGTTGCGTGGAAAGTTTGTTACAATGAGTCGTGCTTATGGCAATATGCAGAAATATTTTCTGGTAAGTGCAAAGCACCAGTCGGTAGGTGATTCGAGGTTCAATAATGTGTATTTTGTCTTTTCTGACGATTACTTTAAACAGCCATGTTAATAAAATTCAGTTAATTTGCGGCGCAACGTCACAAAAAAAATTGCGAAATTGGTTCCTTGACTACACAGGTAAAAAAAGTCCAAGCAATTTCGTGATAGCGTGGTGTTAAACTTTGAAAGTCTGTAATCTAGATTTTGAACCCATCTGTTGGATCAACATGCACAATTGGTAAACACGAGCAAGTCTAAGCCTTTTGCCAATAAGACTTTGTTCGATTTTCCTGTGGCTGTATTAGCGGAAATGACATTAAAGGTTAACTGTTTTTATATTTTTGATTGCGCCGCTGATTTTCGGATTTGGTTCATCCCGAAAACAAGTTTGCCGTACCAGAAAATAGCATGTATTATTACTGAAACATACGCACAAACGTGTTGAGAACCATGTCCACAATTAACGCCAAACTTCTTGCTACATGCTAATCACTGACGATACTGGAAGTTGGTTAGGGCCATATATGGGGTGTTATTAGTGATACTTTTTTTAAACGATAGCGTTAAAGCAGTCAGCAACCACTAGCTTTAGCACGGAAATAATAACGTTTTCGTGACATTTGTTCAGGGCCTGATTTAACTGATGCGAGGCCCTAGGCTAATCCACTTTTGAGGACCCCTCTCCTATTGTTGCGAGGAAAAAATGGAAAGCGAAAAATCAATTTGCGAAAATCCGAAAATGACGCTCTGAAAGTAGC
>JGI24158J21664_10009757_pt1 | contig 12818 bp, 9 predicted proteins | sample Ectturendosymbi3_FD_21664 | JGI IMG/M metagenome (IMG submission 21664) | reverse complement strand
GCTTAGTTGGGAGACCGACCTGTGCTCCTGTAACAACTAGGTTGACCCTCAACCGGTAGGGACCTCTACAATAACCTACAACGCTCAGACCCCTACAGTCTGAATGCAGACCAACTGAGGCATGTTCACTGACGACTGGACGGCAAGCTCGGCGGCGGTCATGTGTGTCGGTGCAAGACAGCGCTGCTGTCGTTGCTTGTGACGGAGAGTCCAGCCAGTCTCGGCCATGCCAACTAATCACCATGTGCTTGATAACGAGCTGGACACCGTGGAGCGAATGGTCGCCATGCGCTGATACCTGTTCTCAAAGTATTCAACAGAGATCTAGGGTGTGCAGAGTCAGTCAAAGCCGAGGTATGGTTGCGTTGTCACATTGACTTTCTTGAGAAGCGCTGGCTTTTGTGCAAAGTTAAACTAATTGGCAGGCTTGTCCACGCAGAGGCGTGACTAGGGGGGTAAAGGGGACACAATTCCCCGGACGCCGAATCACTATGTGGGCGCCGAACCACTGCGAGGGGAACAGAAAAGTCTCAACAATGTCGCACTCGCAAGTACTTTCTTCAACAGCACGTGTGTTTCCGAAAGACTTTAGGATCGAACATTGGGGGCCCCAAACTTGTTTCTTGCCCCGAGCGGTATTTAACCTCGTAGCGCCCCTGTGTCCACGGGATACTTCTTTCTGTCTCATCCCATAGCAACGTGTGGCTGTCACATCCCACAGGATTCCCACATAACTAGTAATACGAAGTAGATCATATCACGTGCATGTCTAATGTCTACCTTCGACGGAGCGGTGGCTAAACAACCCCAAACTACCAATCAGGGGATCCAATTAAACTGGAAGACCCTTTTTAGTTGTCACCAAAAACGTCCAACAATCATACTTTAGGCGTCTCGTATCACTACGCCATTCTACGTTTAATACTTACTGTGGTGTGAGCACATAATAATGGTATTCAACTTTAGAAAATTTCTGCTGCATGACGTAAAATTTCTAACGATGAGACTTGAGAAAATGTTTATGTGTACTATGCCAGCCCATGGGACAAATCCCATTTGACGGTACCCCTTTTCTTGATTTGTAATGTTAATACAGGTAGTTCAACAATTTTGGTGACTCTACTTTGGCGTATCATATCTTTATTGTGTAATGCAAATATTTTATATATCTGCAGATGTTTGCTGAAAATTCTATGCACTTAAAACACTACAAATGTGGCCAGGCCTTCCTATGATGTACAAATATGGTTAATTATTGCTGTTTTTTTCTTGTGCACAGAAATATCGCGGGAATGCGAAGACTTGGTCGTCACAGCTGAGCTTACTGGAAAGCAAATTCTAACGCGCGATTGCCACAAAGAGTTGTGCAAAGAATGGCGCGACTGGGAAAAAAGCGAGTGCTTGTGCGGTTTTCAAAGGTGGAATAGGACTTGCATCGATCAAAACCTGACTCTTTCCAACGAATGCAGTACGAGAACAGTTGCTTGCGAGGGAGGACCATGCAGGCTGGAATGGTCAAACTGGAGGTCGTGGACCGCTTGCCAAGATCAGTGCAGTCCCCCTGTAAAAATAAGAAAAAGAAACTGCTTGGTCAATGGTGAAGTCGCAAGCGGCCCGGCACGATGTCTGGAAATTGGTCTAGTGAATGGTGCAACAGAGGTTCAACCGTGCAATCAAGCATTTTGTAGAGATTGGGGTGAATGGCAAACCACCAACTGCTCGGGAATATGCGGGGTATCTGGCTTCCAGGCAAAAAGGAGATCTTGTCGACAGGATGGTTTCATCTTACCAGAAAACTTGCCTGAGGAATGTTCTATTCAGTCGCTCAAGTGCATTCCAATCTGCTTACCCACATGGGGAGACTGGTCACAGTGGACCCTGTGCTCGCAGTCTTGTTCACCAGGAATAATGGAGAGGAGTCGTGAATGTCTTTTAAACGGAACCTTCACAAGTCCACCACAATGTAACAATAAATCTGGTAAGGAGCGTGAAACTGCTACTTGTAACGATGGATTCTGCCAGGCTTGGTCGGACTGGACGGCAAGTCAGTGTAACGCTTTGTGTCAAGAGGAAGGAAATCAAACGCTGTCGCGCACTTGTTTAAAGCCTACCACGTTCCACAGCGAATTATGCACCACCAAAGTCGCTCTGTGTCGCGGTGAGAAGTCGGGGGTCATGGACAACTTGGTCTTCTTGGTCAGATTGCCAAGATAAATGCAGACCTTCGCTTAGAACTAGACTCAGGCAATGTGTGTTTAACGGTTCCATGTCAGATGGCATCACTCGCTGCCAAATAGAGAACCAAACGGATCTGGACGTGGAAACGCAGCCTTGCAATGAATTTTTCTGCAACGACTGGGGAAAGTGGACTTCAGAAAACTGCTCTGGCGATTGCGGTGGTTCAGGTTTTTATAAAGCGTATAGAAGCTGTCGGCACACTTTATCGATCTCTCTCAGTGAAATGCCGGACGGCTGCTATCAGCAATCACTAACGTGCGTGCCAACATGCAATTTCGAGTGGGGCGAATGGTCTGAGTGGTCTGCTTGTTCCCATTCGTGTTCACCTGGCACAAGAACGAGAAACCGAAAGTGTTTTTTTAACAGCTCGGCAGTGGAATTGTCGAAGTGCAACGGTGGAGAAAACAAAGCAGAAGACATCGCTAATTGCAACGAAATGCTGTGTCAGAGGTGGTCTGAGTGGAGCGCTAAAACTTGCCGTGCTCAGTGTGAAGAAGACGGCATTCAGCCTTGGTCAAGAAACTGCTTAGATCCCGCGGCTGATATGAGTGAGAAGTGTAATGTAAAATACTCCACTTGTCGTGGCGAAAGGTGTATCGGTTACTGGACAGATTGGAACTCTTGGTCCGATTGCTCCGACAAATGCGGTCCTTCAACAATGACCAGGAACAGAAAATGCATTTTTAAAGGAAATGTCACTGATGACCTAACGAGGTGACAACGTTATAGAAACGTCACAAATGACATCGAAAATCGAACATGCAACGCACTGTTCTGCGGTAATTGGAATACATGGGAAAGTAGTGACTGCACTGGAGTATGCGGAGTGTCGGGATCATATCGAAAAACCCGAAGTTGCAGACTGAATGGCGACGTTTTTGTGGCTGGCACTGACGTGCTCACCACTTTTCGCGGTTTACCGGAAGATTGCTTCCAGCAGAATTTTCCCTGCAAGCCTCTGTGCAAGCCAACGTAAAAAAAATGGTCAACGTGGTCTTCTTGTTCGGAATCGTGCTCTCCTGGAATAACACAGCGCACCCGAGTGTGCGTTTTTAACAACACTGCGGTTGAGGAATCACGTTGCCCTGAACACCCCAGTGGCGCCTACGAAACAAAATCTTGCAATGAAGACATGTGCTTAACGTGGTCATCGTGGGAGTTTGGTCCGTGCAACGCTCCTTGCGACGTACCTTCGTATCAGATAAAAACACGGACTTGCAAATTTGCAACAGTCGGGAATCAGATTTTCAATAATCCTCCCGGTGTCCACATGCGCAAGTGTACAACGGAAGTAGTTCCATGCCTTGGCAAGTGCAGAACGTTTTGGGCCATTTGGTCACCTTGGAGTCGATGTACCGAAACCTGCGGGACAGGCGTTAACGTGCGGAGGAGGAAATGTTACAATGAAGGAACGTTAGTTGATCCTGAGGTTTGCACGCCGGATACGAACGTCGGCAGTAGTGCGCATATGCGAACCCGTCTATGTAACACTGCTGTTTGCGATTCCTGGACTCAGTGGACCGCCGGGAAGTGCAGTCGCGAATGCGGCGGCTTCGGTCGGCGGCACAAACAAAGGGTTTGCAACGGCACCGGTACCCGAGCTCCGCTCACGTCACCAGCGAACGAACTTTCCTGTTATAACGTCATTGAGGATTGCGGCTTGCAGCCATGTCTTGTAGAATACAGCCAATGGCTACCTTGGACCAGGTGCACAGCTCCTTGCGGTCCAGGAATACAAACCAGGCGTCGGTTTTGTAGAAACTTATCGGGAGGTCCACCCTCGCTTAGGGACTGTCTTGCTGTGGGGCCTGTCATGGAACGCCGCAGATGTAACCCGACAAGCTGCAACAGTTGGGGGCCTTGGACAAATGGAATTTGCCAAGGAAAGTGCGATAGCGCAGGTACTGTTACAAGAAGCAGGGAATGTAATACGGCAGTAGACGCCGCAATGAAAAAGAAATTTTCTCGCTGCATCGCAATACGCCGAACGTGCTTTAACAAGAAGTGCAGAGGACGTTGGGATGATTCCTTGCGATGGTCACCTTGTTCTGTGACCTGCGGTCAGGGATTAAGCAGACAAATAAGAAGATGCGTCGATCCCATTACCGACGAGGAAATCGATTAAAACCTTTGCCCTGGAGAACACCCGCAAGAGGCTGCAACAATTTTGTGTGACCTCGGACCTTGTCGATAAGCACAGTTGGATCCACTGATTTGTAGTGTTTTGCCTACCTGCCTGTGGCACTGTGGGTGAAGAGAAAAACTAACATCATTGTGCATCTGGCGTGTGATGATCGAGTCGGTTGCCGCTTTTTAAGCAATTCTGCATCTTTTCCTACTGAACGCACGCATAGTAGCTTTTCATACGACGAAAATGTGCCTTAACAGATTGTTTTCCCACAAATTGTCTCCATGTCATTTACTGATTGAAAAACTTGGAATTGTGTTTCGAAAGCGATGTTGGCTTCAACATCTGATCATCAAATGTTCTCAAACGTTCTGGTACACACTCCGAAACTCAGGCAACGGCTTATTGAAACTGTCCAGACTAAGGCTACAGTATAGCAATAATGGTCTTGGTCTCGCAGATTGAAATAACTCTCAGCCTTGGTTTTGGAATTTCACTAATAGTTANATTTTTTCCTTTTCAATTTTGCAACCTAAAGGTTCCCCCCTTCATGCACTTGAAGAATATAATACGTAAATCAAAATGGACCACNACTTTGCTGAAGACGATTTTGGTACGTATTTTAGATGCAACCTGGCATCAAACCAGTTTGTTTGTCACAGTATTTTTTGGATTGCAGTTGGAGTGGTTATAACGAGCCTATTATTGAAGCTAAGACCATTTCAGCCTCGCACTTACGCTTAGTTTAAATCTTTGTTTCAGGACATTAGGCTCATCTTCATCTTGCAAATTTTGGCCCAATTCAGTTTTGTCATCGTTTTCAGATATCTCGCTAGCGACTACACTGAAGGTGCGAGAACGCTGAGATTGAAAGTTAAATCGGGTTAAACTAAAGCATTTGTTGTCTACAAACCAGCGACGTCAACAGAGATTGACACTATGCTTAGTTGCTGCTTTTGGAAAACACTGCTTTGGGCTTATTCCGGTTGCTCCACAAAAAGACACCCAAGGAAATGGTTGAACCTGAGTTCAAAACTAAAAACTTCATGCTGGATATTCTATATCAGCAGTGAGAGTTCAAAAGTTTACTGCGCAGTCTCTACCAAGTGTTATATTTAATATTATCCTGCAAAAGCCTGCCACTAAGGTAAGCGTTTTTTGCTGACCTGTAAATTGTGCAGTACAAATCTGAAAACTGTGCAGTTAACCTTTGACACAACGGTTTTGTAAAAATTAGTTTATTTTAGCAAACTCGTAAATGTTAATATGATTTGTATGTGGCGCAATTGCCTTGCATAGATTGCGATTCTGTCATTTTACCAATGAATTTATTTGTCAAAGATTGTGATATATCCCCTAATTGTTTGTTTTGCGGATGCGACGTATTTCCTTTAAATAGTGCGAACATGCATATGTGTATCCTTGATTGACTCGCCGACGTGCGCAATAATTTTGAAATGCATTTACGCTGAAAACTTGCAAATTCGTTTAACAGCACAACTTTACAAGTCACTGCAAATCAGGTAAATGTTTGTCAATGACAACATCGAACCAATTTTCTTAAAATAAATTATTGCCTTGTTGGTGAACTTGTAGTTCTCGAACTACAAGGAGGAAACCAGATGATTGCTTCAAGATTAAGATTACATCAGCTTTATAGATCATTTTATTCGAAAATTTGTGGGCGGATGTTGCAGCATTGCATGCAATTGTGGAACGAACTGATTGCATGAAATGACTACTGCAGTAAAATTATGTTTCATTTCATCTTACCTTATTAGTACAAAGCTCGGGTTATAACTGTTTGACATCCTTCTCGTAATTTCAGTGTTAATCGCGACCTGCCTTAGAACTATTTAGAAAGACCTTACTGTGGTATTCATTGTGCACGTTGGTCGCACTGTCAAATTTCCTGAAGGTTTAATCAACACTTTGAACAACACGCCTGGAGTCAACACACTTTCAGCTCTTAAGCACACTTCGCTTCATTTTATGAAAACAGTGTAACTATACATGATTTTATTGAACGTAAGAGTTAAGCCCCCCGACGCTTGAGATGAACGAATACGGACACAGAGGACCGTTAACTTGGGGGGACACCTTACATTTTTTCGCCTCCCCTGGAAAAATGTGTTGGACATAGTTCAAAACTATTGGGCAGAGTTAAAAAAATTTGGGCCCCTCTCAGAAAAATCTTCGCCCCACCTGATGTCCCAAGCTGGTTACGGGCCTGCGGACACACAAAATATAGTCGCGACATTCAGTTACCAAAGGGGCTCATTCTTAACACATCGTTTATATACACAAATACTAGGGTGTAGCCGTACACGCAACATCAAATCGCACAAATTTCGAAATAAGGTCGTATAAACGCGTTCTTAAATTTATCACAGAACGCAATTTGTGTCTACGACCAAGTAAGGCATAAACTTGTTCGGCAAATAACAGTGTGAAAATTTCCAGATTCAGGTGAACACACAATTTTATTGTGTCATGCAAATCCAAAAACTGGGCGGTTTGACAAATATTTTTAGCTCAAAATTGCGCACAACATTCAAACTTAACAACCATTACCAATATATAGACGCATCTGGATTGAATACCTTGTCTTTAGTAATCAACATTTTATGGGCAACATTGCTGTCAAACATTCTCCAATGACGAAAAAATGATCCAGACGTCAGTAATTTTGTTCATTACAGCTAGTGCCAAGCGTGTTTATAAAGGAGGGGCTTGCCAAAATATATTAGTTTTTTCCTGAAGATAGCTTATGACTAAGTCGAAATGTCGACTAAAATCTGTCAAGTTCTATAAATCAGTCTTATTTAAGTTGCATTTGTGCACTTCTTGATGCTGTCGTGGTCAATCTTAAGGGATATTGGGAAACTTTGCTGGTGATTAAATGCAGACTCTGGGTGAAAACAGATTTAAATTGAGCAATCCTAGCTGCAACATGTCGTTATACAATTGGACTGCTTATCTGCTGATAGTGAGAAATCGTAATTTTTAGCTCTATGATAGAATTGAACCGCCATGTCATGCTACGTCTGATCCTTTATCGGACCCCACTGTGACAATGACTGACCAGAGTGGTGTGAACAGAGAACTAAAATAAAAGCCAGAAAACGTCAAGCACAATACAAGCTTTACAGAATTTTGTATGTATATGAGAGGTTTGTTGTAAAAATTAGGTATTCAATGACATTAAAAGCCACTTACTCCACTTCAGCTCGCAGATCGGAAATTTTTTCAGGTCACGCACCACTCACTTTGAAATCCGACTTACACGTGCAACGACTTATTGAATAACTATAGTGTAGCTTTGTTGTCTGCCATTATTGGCTGACAATAATGTACAGTCGAAATTTAGGCTTACACGAACACGCAAGATTATTTCGGTTAAAAAGCAGCAAACATTTACAATAGCCAATCTTCTGAGGCAAGTATTGAAGTTTATGAACTATTGCGTTCTAAACTTTTTTCTTTTAAACTTTAGGAATGAATTTTGATGCCTGCCACATGGTTACCGAAGCATTTGTTTAAGCAAAGGTGTAGGAGCAGGAAAAGTTGTGGGGGTGCGAAGGATTGTTACCAAAATTTTCCCAAACTTGCCCGAAAAGTTTTTGTGCGACTTTTGCCTAGAATTTTCTCCTACAACGATCATGAAGACATTTTTTTGGTGTGACCTCCACAGAAGGTCTTCGTGTGTTTTTTTGCAAACGTTGTGCGCCATTTGTTGAAGTCAACAACGTTGGGCGCCATTTTTGCCCGCATTTTCAGGAATTTTGCCCAGATTTTCAGCAATTTTGCCCGAAATTTTGACAAATCAAAACTTTTTGGGTTGGCTTGCACCCGCCTCCTACAGCACTGTGTTCAAGCACGTGCAGCTAGGAAGCAATATTGATGTGGAAGTCCAGTGTAAACATGTGAGCTCACGCATTATTGTTAAGTTTGCTGAAGATGACGTTTCAGACAAAACATGTGGTTTGTAACCGGGAGTAGTATAGATTTTTTGCGACAACAAAAAACAACAAAGAATTTAAATAGATTTCTGAAGCGTTCTTTACGTTACCACGTCGACGTTTATTAATATTCGAAGTTTTATATAGAAAGTTCAACGGTCTCGTCCGTGCTGAGATGATACAGCACAATAATGCAATGAGCCAAGCCTAGAGATCAGGTAACATCATGCTTAATTTCTGGTATTGCCCATGGAATTTGATTTGCTATATTTTCTGCATTACGGTTTCCATCCTTATCCCCACATCAAATTTAAGCCTGTTGCCTCATTTAGGAAGGTTATTGCCTCATACCGGTACATGTAGGTTAAAAAAAATAGTTCAAAAAACTCTTCGCCCTTCCTGGTGTCCCAAGCTGGTTACGGGCCTGATCAAGCGTCACAACAAGAACCATGCGCACAATTTTTTAAGTTTCTGTGGAGAGCTGCGCCGGAGCATTTACTTGCGCACACATTCATATTGAAATTAGAGGGAACGTTGATCTTGAACCCCATGAACATAGCTAATGATGCGTAATGAGGATGTTATCGTCAAGATCATCAAAGACACCATAGATTATATCAGTAATCCTAGCCTAAAATAACTGATTGGCATCGTTTCGCGCACCTGTGCAACGAAAACTAGGCTGCAGTGACAGCTGAGCTAGTTTACGGATCAGTTGTTCTCGGGTGCACGAGCAATGCTGCCTTGAAAATACTCTTGGCAGTAAGTTAACGATACCGTAATACAAGTTTTCCGAAACGACAATTCTTGCGGATTGACCAACTCGGGCCCGTGGATGAGATAAACGTTGGGAGAGGCCTTACACCGAGCAATGCTCCCGCGCTGACATACAAGTTGGGAACGTCAACGTAATTTACCGTACTCGCCTAATTAAGCTGATTCTAATGGGGGCACCAGTAGGCTACTTCTGCACTAATACCAACAGTTGTCTTCACCATTCGCAAGAGCCTCTTAGGTCTTAGTTTTCTGGAATGTAAAAGTCATCATCCAAGAGAATAGTTCCTTGTCGTGCAAAATAGACCTGAGTAAGGCAGGCTTTACTGTATTTGGAGCATTTTATTTATCCGTTTAGGAACTGCTTGCATTTACATTATGAGCCAACTAGAATTAGAAGGGAAAAGTGAAAAACGGTTGCACAAAAAGTTTACTAATAAAAGTTTACTAATTTAGTAAGATTTTCAATTCTTACATGGTTTTTGGTAGTTTTTTCTGTCCTCTAATTACATTCAGACATTCACAGTAGTTACAGCAAAAACAGACGTGCAATTGCCTTTAGGAGCTGTTCGCAAATAACGTCATGTTTGTGCCTAAAATTCAACCTTCTCCACCATTGTCACATTTCGTCACAAACATCCGTAACTCCTTCAAAAATAACGTCACACTTTTTCGCAGCCCTCCCGTGCATCATCATTTTAATCATAGTCTTTTACTTGTCAACTGGACCACTCTTCATATCGCAAGTAAGCAAAGAAAGTGTCTTAATACGCTCGTCAGAAGCATACCCCTCGCCGCAAATGATAGGCTATATACTATTCGCCACGCATGGCCGCAAGTTATATCTCTAACGCAAAGAGGGCCCATTTGTTGTGTACTCTCGGCTACTTTAGGGTCCACATTACCACAAGAGAACGTATAAACTTATCCACTTCAAAAATACAGTGTATAACCAGGCCCGTAGCCAGGAATTTTTATAGGGTGGGCAAACAACACCCAGTCTCAACATTTGATTATTTAATGCCCCTTGTTTTCGAAGCATCATCCATGAAATGTGCATTTTTCTGGCGCTTGTCTTTGAATAATATGTTCAGTCAATTTTTTCATTTTAGTTCACTGATGTAGAAGGCGGGGGTGCAGGGGGTGTAACCGCAGCCCCAAAAGTTTTGATTTCGTGAAAATCCGGGCAAAATATGTGTAAACCTTCGCAAAATTGCTGTACGTGCTTTGATTTCACCAAAACGGCACCCAAATAACTAAATTTATTTTTTTTGGAAATCATGCATTAATTTAGTTATTTTCGGGCAAGTGAAGGGAAATTTGGGCAAGTTTTGGTGAAATTTGGGCAAAAATGGTGCTTAACTGCCTCGATTTGAAAACAATGCGCCCAGTGAAATGTAGTCGTTTTTTATGGAGGTCATTTTCTTTGGATTCTTTATCGGGCAAGTTTGCAGAAATTTGGGCTAAAATTTTTCGCATCCCCAAAAATTTGCCTGCTCCTTCACCTATGTTTCAGTTCCATGCGCTTTATCGATGAAACAGACATCGATTGCAAGCTATCTGTAAGTAAATGCAGTGTCAATGTCCTCAGCACTTCCAAAATGGAAACCATCTTCCTACTTACGTTAGATTTTGCTGCCCGTTGCAAGGGAACGATTTCACGTTTACAGTAGGATAGGATGGCAACGAACATTAAATGAAAGTTGTAACACTGCACAGGTCGGCATTTGATTACTTGGCCCAAGCTTTTTTTTTCGCCGGAAAGTTAATATGAAATCATTGATGAAAACGGTAACGCTCAACATGACTGTGATTAAACCGTTACAATGCAGTTTTAATCGTAACAAATAAATATCTAGAATGTTGTTGTTGCTAAACAGTGTCTATGGCAGAGGTCTCAAACACGCAGCCCGCGAAGGCATTTTGTGCGGCCCGCGATGCTTTTCGGTAATTTTGAAATAATTAACATTTAGGGTATTTCATTTGTTCATCGGTGTTTAAAAGTTCTAGGCCAGCGAGTCCACAAGTTCATTTAAAACGAACGTAGAAAGAGCTAGAGATAAATTCCCCATAACCCACAATACCATTCGCCGTAAAAAAGACGTGAAAGCTGTTTCTAGTAAGTCTCAGGTACCGCTTTTGTTGCATAACGCGGCCCTAGGCAGTGGCGTATCTAGACAGGGGCTAGGCAGTGGCGCATCTACGGTATGGCAGGCATGGCTCGTCCCATGGGCGCCACTTTGAGGGGAGCGCAAAAAGCGTTTGGCCCAAATTTAGGTTTGTGACTTACAGATACTTCAACTTCTATCCCATACAACCATCAACTGCAAAGCTGCGTCAACACAGCACCCTTATCTAATGCACACGTTGCGCCAGCGCCACCCAAACATTATGACCAAACCATAATATTGTGACCAGGGGCGGAGCCAGACCTTTTCATTTGGGGGGGCCGCTGGAGGGGCCAGTTTTGCAACCAAGGAGGTGTCAATGGTCTGTGTAGGACTTTCAAAAAGAGACCTGAAAAATTTGGGGGGCCAGGCAAAATTATTGGGGGGCAGAGGCCCCACCTGGCACCCCCTAGCTCCGCCCCTGATTGTGACGGAACATGACGGTCAGACATTGTGACAGAAGAAGTGCTTGCCCTATCTATGACCTCGTCCTTCTCACCTGTGTTTTTTCGCGGAAAGATTTCAGTCATTTGACCGATATAAATTAAAAACTTTGTGACATTGTTCGTTTTAGGACATTTTTGTATGACTGAAAAAGGCATTCTTATCGAATTGGCTCAGTTTTTTCGGTCGTTTAAAAAAATATTCAAACACTAAAAAATTAACGAAAAAATCTGTCTCTAACGGTGAAAGAAAATGTGTTTCATTTTCAAAAGAAATTGTCTTTTGGAGTTGCAATACAGTTTTTTATATTTTCTAAAAGTTACAATTTGGTCAGCCAATAATACGCATCACCTATGATAACATTATTATTTTGAAAGTTGTGATGTCCTTTGATACAAAAATAACAGTGAATGGAAGTATGTTATGGTCCTTATGAATAAGTTACAATTTCATTTGCTTAAAGCAAAAATAAACATACAATTTAACTTTTGAAACACGTACTTTCTTCATGGTTTATGTTTCGCAAAACTTGTGCCTATTTCTACGATCTAAATTATGAAAAAGTGCGCACATTGAAATTTTGCCATGGGCGCCTTTTTGCATAGGTACGCCACTGGGGCTAGGGTAGCCATAATGTGGCCCTGATTTTCTTAAAGTGCTCGTTTCGCCCCCGGAGCAATTTGAGTTTGAGATCGCTGGTGTATGACTTATTTGCGCAATAAAAAAGACTTTGAAACTGGATTTCTTCTCAACTGATGTTTGAATTTCAAGGGGTATATAAGACGGACATCACCGTTATTTAGTTTTGAAACAGTACAAAAAATATACGATCTACATTTAAGGCTACGGTTTATGCTGGAGACAAGAGTAAGATGCAAAGCATTTGTAGGACGCCAGAGTTAACAGAGTGGGAGATATTTTTGCGATGGGTTTGAAATATGTTTGCATCACTACTAGGTGAGATTCAGCAAACTGGTCATCAGAAACAGCTGGGAGAAGTGGTGACTCCTTGTTTTACTTTGGTTAGTGATTACAAGCAGTTAGATACAAGATCGTATTTCATTATCACTAACTTCCACACGGAGCTTAAACCTCAGGAAAATA